>Ga0209550_10005556_pt1 | contig 11798 bp, 8 predicted proteins | sample LauGreSuBDMM15SN_2_FD_187567 | JGI IMG/M metagenome (GOLD analysis project Ga0209550, IMG submission 187567) | Freshwater lake microbial communities from Lake Michigan, USA - Su13.BD.MM15.SN (SPAdes) (version 5) | ecosystem: Environmental > Aquatic > Freshwater > Lake | place: Lake Michigan, USA... | reverse complement strand
AGTGGGGGGGGGGAACAACCCATCGTTCACCATTACCACCTCCTTAGCAATGTTGAGGGGGAAGACAATTTACTACGTAGCTCATTCTTCGCTACTCCGTAAATACTACAATTTACTACGTAGCTCATTCTTCGCTACTACGTAAATACTACAATACAGAAAACAAACTAGTTAAGAGGAGCGCTCAATATGGACGATTATATAGTTATAAATGTTATTTAATTTACACAAAATATGTATGTGTCTGTATAAATATAGGACGAAAACACAATATAAACACTTATACGTAAGAAGAAGATTTATCTTCGTAGAATAGCATTATTGTTCACTAAGTGTTCGCATTTTCTTTACATAAATGCGGGTTAACTTCTTGCCCATTTTTAATTGTGTGTCGAATACGACATATATTATGAAGTAGTTAAAGAGTAGAGTATATAGTATGTATATAACCTAGTATATACATATTATTTTTTATATAAATGAGCAGTTATAAATATATCTATTTTGATTTATTACCGATAGTTGTGCCTTCAACAACTGTTCTCGGTATATTAACTGGAATGATAGCTCATTCCGACCCCAAACGTCCAATGGACGGATTTACAAACATTATTGGGTATAGTACCATCGGAATAATAACCGGGTTCACTTTCCCGATAAGTTTCCCACTCATTAGCGCATACGTATTAATAAAAAATAAAAAGAATTCAATATAGTTATTGTCTAGTATTTCGTAGTAAAAATATCTTCGTAGGATAATATTAGATTTATTATATAGTAAATAAGAAGGGTATTACATAGTAGCCTAATTTGCCGGTTGCTCCCCCATAAATGATGTCGTATACCAACCGATTTTTAGCATTTAGTCTTCTAACCCAATTACCTTCTCTATCAATTTACTACGTAGCCCATTCTTCGCTACTTCGTAAATACTACAATTTACTACGTAGCCCATTCTTCGCTACTTCGTAAATACTACATTGTTCATTTTATCTCTAACTTCCATCCAAATGCGTCCTAGCCAGTTTTTACCCAATACTTCGATTTGTCCTTTTTCATTAACGGTAGCTTTGCCTTCCCAGAATAGTTGAGTAGTATCGGCTACACTAGGCGCTTCTTGAACCAATATGCGATTTCCAGTATTGCTCAAATCGTCTCTTACTTCTGCGATAGTTGATTTCCATTGATTTATTTCGCGCTGTACCTTCAGTGATATTTTTTCCCAAGAACCAAGTTCTTCGGCAGTTAGTTTAGGCCCGCGTTCTTTCGCATCGGTCGCCGTTATACCCTCATCATTACTCCGCAAGAATTGTTTGCTATAACGTAATAACTCGGCTTTACGCGCTGTATTTTTGGACGCTTTCGCCAAACGTCTGTATTTTTCCCCTTGGAACGCGTGTTCTCCTGAATTATATTGATAGAGGTCATCTTTTTCCGTAATAGTAACTAAACAGGGCCACGTATTAGTTAGACGTTGTAGTTCCAGGTTACTAAACGCGATGATGGAGACCTTGTCGTTGAGTATTTGTTCTGGGTCAAATACAGCTTTCTGTTTTTTCGTAGCTATAGACCGCTCTTTGGCTAATTGTTTTTCTTTTTCTTTGGCTAACAGTTTCTCTTGTTTTTCTTTTTCTTTGGCTAACAGTTTCTCTTGTTTCTCTTTTTCTTTTTCTTGAGAAGGCGTCTTTGCTTTTCGTTTAGTATTTTTCTTAGCAGTTTCTTTTGTCGAAGTCGCCTTCTCTGGTTTACTGGTCGTTTTTTTATTCTGAGTTTTAACAGGCATTTCATATGTTTCTAAAACAGTTTTCAACCTATGTACTAGATATGCGCATTTAACCAAAAACGCATCGATTTTGGTCTGGTTTTCTTGCGTAAACGCTTCTGGCTTTCGTTTGCGTTTATCATCCATAAGCTCTTTAAACTTAGCGACGACACTCTCAACGTGTTTGATATGTTTTCGCAACTCTTCATGGTGTGTATTGAGAGAAGACGCGTCTGCTTCTATACGGGCGAGGTCGGCCTCAATCCCGTTTACATATTTTCCGAAAAATACGATATCCGTGTTCATTGTATAAGCGAGAGATAGTAGGGTAAGTGTAGTATTTGCTGGAGTTTTGGATAATACAATATTGTGGATTACTTATCATTATAATATTAAAAAGTTAATCAATTTTGTAGGCATGATTTACTACGTAGCTCATGCTTCGCTTTTTGTGTAGCTTAACCGTAATTTACTACGAAACTCCTTACGTCGTTTCTCCGTAAATGAGTGCGTTCGTACCTAACTTCGTAAATACTACAATTTACGAGAAATCCGTTTTTCCCATTCTCCTAAGACATCCATCGAAATATCCGGCAATAATACATGTGCCTCCCAAAAGTACTTACAAAACATCCAACTAAACTGTGTTTTATGAATGGGTATAAACAAATCCGCATATTTTGAACGAAGCCATTCTCGTATGTTAGCCGGTAAAAGAACCTGGGATATAGGAGGAGTAACATATGACAATTGAACCAACGGATGAAAGGGTCGATTGGGGTACGGAATGGTCGTTAATAGACTACAATCGGTTTCGGGTATAGCCTTGTATAAATCAACCAACAAAGGTGGGTAATGATGCTGGTATTTCCAACGCCAATGAGGGCATCCTTCGGAATAATATCGAAACACCCATTCCATCCCTTCTAAGTAATTCACACATATATCACGAACCGGTTCGAGAGTAGGGAAACAAACGCGGTAATAACGCATCTCCCAATATTCTTCCGTAGGGCATATATATTCTTCTTCGCCACGATAAATGAGGGGAGTATTTAATAAGACAAATTCGCGTTCTTCGGGAGTATTCTCGGGATATTTACGTTTCGCCATTTTTGCTCGATGGGCAAATTCGTTCACAATATTTGCGTGTTCCAGTTCTGCTAGTTTTCCGATAAAATATTTCATATTTTTCCATATAATTTTGCGGTCAGCAGATACCAAATATACTTGACGTTTGGCTATATGTTCGTTATACATTTGTAGGATCAACTCCATACCTGTACCGCGTAAATTGAGAGAAACCATATGCGGTAGAAAATCGTTTCCCAATAGTACACTGACCAAAATATAATCGTATATACGTTGCGTGGTGTAATCACGAGAACCCATTTCGTATAAAATAGACGATGTTAAAGCGCGTATATCCAAAAACAAGAATTCGGTAGTATCATTTCGTAAATGTGTCGGGAGTATACTTTTTGAAAATTGCGGTGTCTCTCGAAAAATGAATATATTACGACACATTGTGGAATGTAAAATCGACAACATAATCAAATCCGAGTCGAGACCATATACCGCTATATTTTCGCTAGGTTTCACGTGTTCGCGCATATAGGTGAACATTTTGTGTTCTCCCTCCCCCGGTTCCGTCGACGTAGATACTATGATGTTGATATTGTTCGCCAGACCCATGCCGATCGTATTCGTCGATGAAAATTCCGAATGGATGCGTTTCGACAATTTTTCCATAAACAATGTACCTGGAGTAATGGCGGTGGTATTCCATTTATTATCACTACTATTCGTCAAAGCATACTCTCGATTTTCATATGAAATTGCCGACATAAATGCGGTTTTGTATCTACGTGTTCTTTGTTGATCCATTTTTGCTAAGGGAGCGACGCCGTCAAATGCGATATACAGAACATTTGTAGGTGAAATCAAATGTATATAATTGCGAATGTGTAATACGACTGCATCTATAACCGATTGTTCGAACCGATGTCTCGAATTTGTGAAGAACTCGGTACGCGTAGCAGTAGGAGAAGATTTATCTTCGTAGGTCATTGGCCGATAGGCTTCGTCCGTTTTTTCGATTGTATGTACTGCGTCATAAATAATGGAATTACAGTCCATATACAACCCGTGAAACACAGTTTCGGCGTGCTTCTTGTGATGTTTTAAATTACGTATAATATTAGAATGGTTTTTAATAATATACGAAAAATAACTCGGTATTCCCATTTGTGTATTTGTCGGTATAATAAAGTGGAACTATTGACTATATAATAGTATATATTTGTCTTTATTTCTTTTAGGGAATGTGTAGTAAATTACGATCCTACCTGATTCTTTATAATTTATAAAGGTAATTTATACCAACGTAATAATCGAACGAACGGAGCAAATGAAAAAAAAAACTCTCTCTAAGCAACCTGGAATGAAAATAAATATTGACACACACCAGAAAACAATTGTTGAAATAAAGGGTTTAATAGAAGAGAAAATTTGTTATATTCAAGAGATTATTCGGAATACTATACTCTCAATTAACTACTATAAAAAGTGTGATATATTTAGTAATAGTGATGTAGTTATTTGTATAACCACATTAGTAGACCTGTACGATAAAACCGTACAAATGCTGAACAAACTTATACATATACCCAAAAGAAATATTCAAGACGAGACATCGGCCCATCCATTTACAACGGAAGATAAAACAATATCCTACGAAGCTCATTCTTCTCCTTCCGCTTCGTTAGAGGCTACGATGAATATTCATCGAACACCTACACTAGTATCTAACTCTAGCGTTCTAGTAAAAGCGGAAGGAGACGGTTTACTATCGAAAGATAACATAAACACATCACAAGTAAACAATACGTTTACTGAAATAAATTTGGTTATAGATGAATTACAGCAAATTATAGATAAAATTTCGATTGTGATATGCGGATTTGGAACAAAGCGTATGTCGGACTTACTGTATATTAGTTTTGGTTCTGATTTTCGCGAAAACAATATACACGACAATATTTTTAAGTCTAAATTCGAATTAATACTAAAACATATCATGCCTATCGGATATAAAACTATACATTGGAAAAACAACAAGTCCCCCCCGAAAGACAGGTATATTTCTAGACCGCCAGAGTTTTGCGAACCTATCAATGCCGTTAAAGCATCGCGAGCAAGTGCTAGGACACTGGAGATACGAAGCAACGTAGGCGTTCAAGGAATACCGCGTGTATCTGTAAGCAAATCCTTAAACAGATCGGAAGGAGATGATTTGCTATCGAAGGAGAACGAATCGGTATCAAATGCCTTCATCTACGACGGCAACGAAACGAGAGAGTATGGATACGAGTGTTCAAATAAAATAACGGAAGACCTACCCCCTCTAGAACATTCCACCCAATATGAATGTTACGACGTTGATACATCCACCAAAATATTGTATGTAAAATTACATGGAATAAGAGTAATTATACATAATGAAAAATTCCAAAAAACGCTTATTATTCAAGGGTTGGTAGATGATATTATATTGGACTGTATCGCGAATACATATATAGAATATAGAAAACACAGTTTGATACAAAATATACCAGATTCAAATACATATGACCGCGTGGTAATGAACCGTATAATTGAGACATTAACATTGAAAGATATGTTTATATACGGAAATGCGGATATATACAAGAGACATATAGCAATTATCTCCGAAGTAAATAGTATAAAATATAATAAGCTCAATTTGTCCATCAAACGATTTTTGGAAATGGATGTTTATTCGCAACGTCAAATGTTGATAAATTTATTGATATACAACAAAGAAGACGACATACAATATATTACCTATTTATTGTATGATTTGATAACCGATTCAGGTGGGAATGCTACCGATTCAGTGGACCAGATGTTAATATACGATAGTTTTCCTTGGAAAATCAAACTATTTTTCAAAGATATCATGAAAAATACGATAAAATTCACGAAAGAAATGATACATAAATATGATATTAACCGCGTTTCTCTCGAACAGCAAATATATGTGATGAAAGTACCAGAAAACGTAAAGGAAAAGGCCGTTGCGAAATTGAAAGAAATAAAGGGTAAAAACGACGATTCGGGAACAAAAGCGAAACAATATTTAGAAGGGCTTTTGAAAATTCCATTCGGTATATATTGCGAAGAACCAATCCTGAAAAAAGTAAAGACTATACAAAACGGGTTTAACAATATATTTATGAAAAATCCGACAGTACTTAAATCGGTCGAATTTATGAAGCGTGAAAAATACACTACATGCGAAATGGTTCAATATATTGATCGAGTAAAAAAATACATAACTGAAACTTTGCCTGAAACGCTACACCAGAATATGCTATCCTTATCTATGAAATGCATAAACCAAATTTACGGTTATATAACTACAATAAACAAAACATTGACCCCCGCTAACGAACCACGTAAATTGATAACCACTATCAAAAAAAAGGAGGACAAAGTCAACGCAATAGCATTGTTTTTGAAAACCCATTCAGTGTCCCAAAACATAGAACATATTATACAAATACATGATATCATAACCTCTTCTCAACCCAATTTGGAATTGCCCCCTACGAATACTATGGCGCGGACTATTCAAGATTACGATAAAATATACAACTCGATGTGTGATATAAAGACCGATTTAGCCGAAATAACGAATATTTTGGACGAATCCATACATGGACATTCCGCCGCCAAAAATCAAATTTTAAAAATAATTGGGCAATGGATGACGGGCGAACAGACGGGGTATTGTTTTGGATTTGAAGGATCTCCTGGTATAGGTAAAACGTCATTGGCGAAAAAGGGGTTGGCGAATTGTTTAAAAAACGGTAATAAAAACCGTCCGTTTGCGTTTATAGCACTTGGTGGGTCTTGTAATGGGTCTACATTAGAAGGCCATAGTTATACTTATGTAAATTCCACATGGGGTAGAATAACGGATATATTAATGGAAACCAACTGTATGAATCCGATTATATACATAGATGAATTGGATAAAGTAAGTAAAACTGAACATGGTAAAGAAATAATCGGCATTCTAATGCATTTAATCGACTCTACTCAAAATAGCGGATATCAGGACAAATATTTTAGCGGGATTGATTTGGATTTATCTAAAGCACTCTTTATATTTTCTTATAACGATCCAGCGCAAATAGACAAGATATTATTAGACCGTATTCATCGTATTCGGTTTGAGGGTTTGTCGCTAGACGAAAAAAAAGTAATTGTAAAACGATATATTGTACCAGAATTAAATAAAAAAATGGGATTTTGCGATACGATTATATTAACCGACGAAATTATCGAATATATTATTGAGACATATACGAACGAACCCGGCGTACGCAAATTGAAGGAACTTCTATTTGATTTATTCGGAGACATAAATATTGAATTATTGCTACGTTCTCCGAAAGACGATAACATATGTATACCGTTAGTATTAACGGAAGAATTGTTGAAAACCCGATATTTGACGAAATATCCAAAAATACACGAAAAAAAAATCTGCTATACTCCCGTAATAGGTGTAATAAATGGGTTATGGGCGAGTGCGAATGGAAAAGGTGGAATCATACCTATACAAACCGCGTTCTATCCTGCATCCTCTTTTTTAGAATTGCGTTTAACTGGATTACAAGGAGATGTAATGAAAGAGAGTATGAATGTAGCCAAAAGTGTTGCTTGGAATATGCTAGATACAAATATACAACGCGACTGGATAACATCAGTAGAAAAAAACAAATCGCAAGGGTTGCATATACATTGCCCCGAAGGCGCAGTATCAAAAGATGGTCCGTCGGCAGGCGCAGCGATAACACTAGCTATATATAGTTTATTTACAAAACGCGCCATACGAAATGATGTAGCGATTACTGGTGAAATAAACCTACAAGGACTTATTACGGAAATCGGCGGACTAGAAGATAAAATCGACGGCGGAATAAAAGCTGGAATAACCAAATTTTTATTTCCAGTATCAAATATACCAGATTATGAAAAATATATAAAAAAACATCCTGCTACAACATCAATCAAATACGTTCCTGTATCGCATATAAACGAGACATTCGAACACTTTTTTATGAATGGGATAACGCTATAGCCTACGTAGCTCATGCTTCACTACTGTAGTATTTGCGGTTAAGCTACGCAAAAAGCGACTTCAAGAGCTACGTAGTAAATTACGTAAACGCCTGCGTTCGTTCCTCACTACGGCGTTCTCACAAACTAAAATATATATCGTACAATATATTATACTATATATTTCAATGAATCTTATACCATTGTTGTATGTAGGTTTTCGAATTATACCGTTTATACTTGTATGTTTTTTCGCATTATCATCCATTATTAAATCGGATGTACGCGGATTTATTTTTTTAGGTATTATATTATTAAACTGCGTTGTGGTTTTAACATTTAATGCTATGTTAAAAGATTTCATCGCTCCTATTACGAACCCATCCAATAAAGCAACATGTGATGCATTGAGTATAGGCAATAATGGAGAACGTTTATCGGCAATACCATTAAACATAAACATAGTAGCATTTACATTTGGGTATTTAGTGTATTTGATAGCCAAAAACAAACAAGTAAATTCAAATATTCACTCGATAGTGTTTTTCTCTGTATTATTATTCTCTCTTATGATTTGGGAATTAATAAATGGTTGTGCTGGAGGATTTGGAATAATATTGGCTGTAGTTATTGGGGGTGGGTTAGGCGTTGGTTTTTGCGAAATGTTTGATTATATGGCGTCTAAATATAAAATCAAAGGACTTCATTTTTTTACAAATGTCACAAGTGATATGGACGTTTGTAAAATGACTAACGAAGAGTTGTTTGAGTGCACTACGGTGTAATTTACTACGTAGCTCGTTTCTCGCTTTTTGAGTAGCTTAACCGCAAATACTACAATTTACTACGTAGCTCATTCTTCGCTTTTTGCGTAGCTTAACCGCAAATAATACAATTTACTACGTAGCTTATTCTTCGCTTTTTGCGTAGCTTAACCGTAAATAATACAATTTACTACTCAGCAAATACGTGAATGTTATTTAAAAACCAACTCCGTAAGAAATTCGTTATTCTATTTCTGTAAAAATCATCAGCAATCATTCTAAACCCTGCGTGTTTATCGGAATGTACTTCAATAAATCGTTGTATTACCATACGTGTATTTGCCTTGGAATATTTAACGTGTAATTGTTCGTATGGAAATATAGGCAATCCTTTACGCTGGTTCACTGAATTATGAAAAGACCAGAGCATATTCTGGAAATCCGTTTTCGTGGCGATTTGTGCTTCCGTAATATTTTTGGTGTATTGTGTAGCATGCGTAGCACAAATTGGACAGGGTAAGGTGTTCGATACGGTTTGAATAATATTTAATAATTCCCCACGGTATTGTGCGTATTGTTCTGGTTTTATTTTTTCGGCAATTGTATGAAACATGAACCACGTAGGCTCGCCCCACTTCATAGATTTTTTATATGTACCGGTAGTTTCTATTTCTTTAGGTCTCTCAATTTGTCTAGGTAAAACATTTCTAGATACGTTTACTTTTGGTGTGTTTGTATGTAATACTGGAGCTGGATTAATCGGTGGATGCGCACGCATATATCTAGATGAAAATGCAGAGCTATAACTATTCGGTATTGGTACCTGAGTAACTATTTTTTTTTGATTATTGGTAAATATCATTTATATACCACAAATATAATAATAGGTAGATATGTTTTTTGCTAGAACGCATGCATGAGGCTACTTAGTAAATTCCTCAGTTCAGCGTTCTACTAATCGTTGAATAAAGGAAACAATATAGAACTAAAATAAAATACAGAATAGAATATATACACATCATTTTGCATGATGAACCCAACCTCTAACAAATTATCATACGCGCATTCTTTTAGCCAGCCAATAACCTATCAGGATAAATCCCCTTCTTCGGCTTTGCTCACGGCTACACATAACGTACGCGTTGTTCCCGTATCAAAACCTATAGTAAACAGTATCCCGAAATATACGCCCCCCGCTACGCTATCTGAAACGCCTATGACGAACGAACTAAAAACAAAGGACCAGCTGATTGAAAAAATAAAAGAATGGGTAAAAATAGACAACGATATTCGAGTTCTACAAAAAGAACAAAAAAAACGTCAAGTGGATAAAAAAAAAGTATCCGTAGAATTAATTCAAGTAATGCGCGAAAATGAAATCGATGCATTCGACCTAAACGATGGTCAAATACTATACGACAAACGAAACATCAAAAAACCCATTACTAAAACGGCATTAATGGGTATTTTGACTACTTATTATAAAGGGGATGCCGTAAAAGCGAACGAGGTAAATCAATATATTTTAGACAACCGAGAAGAAGTCGTACATGAAAAAATAGTACGTAAAATAAGTAAAACGAAACCTACCTCTGGAATAACTCAGGAAACAAAATACTAATTTGTAGTATTTATGAAAACGCCTTCAGGAGCTACGTAGTAAATTATACCAATCCAAATTCGGGAATAGTATATTGTTGGCCTTGACGTACACATTTTGCTATAACTGTAGGGTTGTTTACGCCTTGTAAAATATCTTCGGTTTTGTATACATTGTCGTATTTGTCGATATAATATACAATGCCCTTAATTTCTTTCGCTACAACTTCTAAACGCTGGCTCGGTGCTTCGGTATTGAGCTCATTCGCGACTTCACTAATTAATCCATGAGGAGTTCCTTTAAAATGCGTACCGCAAAACTCACAGTCGTTTTTCCTGCGACGCGTGCATTGAACACCGTTTGCGCGTTTGGCGTTACAGCGGTTCGATGATGGTATTGCGTTTTGTACTCTCTTGCGTTTGATGAAATCGTCTTTTTCAAGAACCAGTCGCTCATATTCGTAGACGTACTCGAGTAGGTCGTTTGCTTTTTTGTTGTTTTCGAATTGTACATCTATCATTTTGTTCTTAATATCGTCTTTGAATGCAGATATATACTGCTGAATTCGGGTATTAATGCGTTTTTCCATTGTCGTAGTCAGTGTTAATAAAATGAATATATGATATGCCTTTGTATATAATATATAATCTACGGTTTAGTTCAATTTTATAGACCTATTTGGAAAAGAATATAAAGCACGATTACGCCCAAACTCTTACGCTACTTCGTAACTCCAGAGTTCTCCCAGTCTTCGGGTATTTGTTTGGTTCCGCCGTCGTATCGTACGGCATAGTTGTTGTCTATAAGCCATTGGTTTAAATGTAAATCGCCTAAATAAACGTCGGCGAGTAATCGGCCGTATTTTTCCAACTGGACGTTTTTGAGTTCGACGATTTTCCCGAAAATCATTTCGGAGAGTATATCTCTCGCTTTTTTCGCCAATTCTTTTGTGTGCGGGTTCTTGGATTTAATTTCAGGTGAATCAATGCCGTTTAGACGGACCTGGAACCGATATATTTCGTCGCTCAGTGCTCCGCCTACGGAAATCCGATTGGCTATGGTTATAGTGTCGGCGTCGTATACTTTAACGACCTTTCCGCATGTTATGTTGGGAATGTATATTTTGGTATCGGCATATACGACGGTTTCTAATGCGATTTGTGCCGACATGTTTGGGTTAGATTGTACACTATCTGTCGGGCTCTCTTTATGTATATTTTGCGAATTGGTATGATTATCTGTAGACAAAACAGCGATAGGTTCAACGACGTGTTTAGTCGATGTTCCGTAGCAACCGATACGAGAAAATAAAGAAGAGAACATTTTCAATTGAGTATAGAATATATGTCGCGTGTTATATGTTTCGTAATATTACAGTGGTTTGTTCTGTTCTATTGATTATAAATAAAAAATACACAATCAATTTTATAAAAACTTATGTTAATTTACTACGTAGCTCATTCTTCGCTTTTTGCGTAGCTTAACCGTAAATACTACAACTTCGTAAATAATACACAAT
>Ga0209550_10005555_pt1 | contig 11800 bp, 6 predicted proteins | sample LauGreSuBDMM15SN_2_FD_187567 | JGI IMG/M metagenome (GOLD analysis project Ga0209550, IMG submission 187567) | Freshwater lake microbial communities from Lake Michigan, USA - Su13.BD.MM15.SN (SPAdes) (version 5) | ecosystem: Environmental > Aquatic > Freshwater > Lake | place: Lake Michigan, USA... | reverse complement strand
CAACAATTGCAAGTCCTGACCAAAGATGGGCGACAGCTCATTGGCAGTAAATTGAGCGTTGATGAGAAGTACCAATTGCTCACCAAGGAAAATGGCTTCACAGATCCTGTTACCTTTAGCGACGCCTATTTGAATAAGTCAGGCCCTGATGGTTACCTCAACACCAATGTGTTTTATGGTGCCAAAGGCAGTGTGGTTACTTCCAACAACGTGTACGCCAAAGACTCTCAAAAAATAGAAGTGAGTCAATTTGCCAATTTCCAGCGTAATGCTTTTGGTAGGAACAATCAGGGAGCCGGTTTTGCTAATACGACTGATGCCATTACTGGACTGACCAGCTTGTCGCTGTCCTTCATGAAAGATGGCGTCGTGGGAACAGCTGTCACTATTGCTGCACGAACACCTGTTGCAATCGTCAATGAAATTAACGCCAATACTGCCATCACAGGCGTTAAGGCTGAGTTGCTGAGCACAGACACAGGCACCAAAATTGTATTGAGTGGTAACAGCGGTAAGAGTAATACGTTTAATCTTGCAGCCAATGCAGGACTGTCTCTGCCTGACCCTGTTAGTTTTGCTTCTCAGTACGCAGAAGATCACCAAATCTCTGCGGACGCGGCATTCAAACTTGACGGTGTCCAGTACTTTCGCAACACCAATTTGGTAACAGACGTGACGCCGGGTGTTGCATTGAATTTGAAATCATTCCATATTCTTGATGTCAAGCAGTTGGCCAAACCTTTGCAAATAATGAGTTCTGGCTTTGCTGACACTACTACTGCTCTTAGCAAGGTAGATTTTAATTTATCACTTTCTATAAATGGTGGATCCGCTGTTTATATGCCGATACAAGCGGGGCAGTCTTCACCTGCAGGCATAGTCAAAGCAATCAATGGATCTGCCCAAGGCATAACGGCTGAGTTGGTCGATACCAAGGACGGAAGCGCTAATCCATTCAAAATCTTATTGACCAGCAGAGAAACGGGAACGACCAAAGGCTTCAGGTTGAGTGTTGCTAATTCCTTGGTGACTAAACTCAATCTCACCAAGGATTCAACTGGGAAGCTGCAATCTGCCAGTTTCATTGGAGGAGCTGCAACCAATTTGGCAAATGCAGCAGGCAAGTTGTCTTTCGCTTTGCCCAGCGGAGCTTCCAGAACGATTGCAATTGGCCAGAACGCAACACCTACAGACATCATCGCTGCTGTGAACGCTGCCAGTGGAGGCGTCATAACAGCGAATTGGGTTGACAACGTAGGTACTGCCGGCGGAAGAATCACTTTTTCAACCACTGAGGCTGGTGGCTTTTTAACCCCCGCAGATGTCAGTGGTACTGATGAAAATGGCAGCCCAGATCTGAAGCTTAATTTCGCATTACCCTTCCAGGCGGCTAAAGATTCCATTTTCACGGTGAACGGTAAAAGCTACACCCGTTCCAGTAATTTTGTATCCGATATCTTGACGGGTACAACTTTAAATCTTCAAAAACCAGGCACGATCAGCACGTCTGAATATTTCAATGGCATTACATTCAAAAAGGGCGCCCCTGTTTTACAGCCCGCCAAATTAGAGACGGCCCACATACAGCAATTGACGGCCGGCCCAGATGGTTTGACTGTTATTGCTAAAGGGGCAATCCAACTCAATGGCAAGCCTTTAGGGTCTCTGGAGCTAGCATCAAATGCCTTGCTGACACCGCAAAGGGTTGCAGCATGGTTGCAAAAAGGTTTGGACGATAACCAGATTTCTGACATGAATGTCGAGGTCTTTAACCAAATCCGCTTTAATGCTGCAGCGCTGGACTTTCGCAAACCCCTGTCAATCAATGGCATCAAGATTGGTACGGTTAGTCAAGATGCCAAGGTTGTCAATGAATACAAAGATTTGTCTAGCATGGTTAAGGCGATTCAAGCCGCGCAAGACACAACAGGGGTCATCGCGCGAATTGCAGACAACGGCGATTTGATTTTAGAAAATGCCTTAGGGCGTGAGGGCGAAAGCATCACCTTGGGACCCAAAGACGTCAATGGTCAATCGTTTAATGCCTTCAACCTCAACTTGAGCGGTGTCAATGGCATGATTCAAGGCCAGGTACGTTTAACGCGAGCCATTGGCGACCCAGCTAAGTCAGATATCCGATTGTCCTTTGGCACACCACCCACCGCTGGTTCGCCTTTCGACTTGAGCATGGTGGGTTTGCGCACGGCAGCCTATATCGAAGGCAAGGTGCCCGACGATTTGCAAGTGTTTGTGACAGGCGAGGGCAAAGCCAGCATAGCCGCCAGCTATGCAGGACAACCCACCGATCCGCAACAAAAACTGCGCTCTCAAAAATTGGTGGTGACCTTCGACACCGCCAACCACTACATCATCAAAGACAGCGTCACAGGAACGATCTTGGCTGAAAGAAATTACGACAACAGCGTGCTCAATCCTGTCGTCAATTACCAAGGCTTGGCTATTAAATTGAGCCGTGCGCCTGATGTGGGCGACGTGTTTGCGGTGGACGGCAACCAAGACGGACTGGGTAACAACGAAAACATGCTGGTCATGGTCGATTTGGCCAAAAAAGGTGTCATTGGAAATAAAAGTTTTTCTGATTCATACATTGATCAAGTCAATACCGTCGGCAATGCTGCTCAGCAGGCCAAGATCACCCAACAAGCTTTGACCGTGGTGAATGACCAGGCCATGCAGTCGCGTGACAAAGTCTCTGGCGTCAACCTAGACGACGAAGCCGCCGACTTGATTCGTTTTCAGCAGGCTTACCAAGCTGCTGCCAAGTCATTGCAAATATCGGGTCAGTTGTTTGACTCCATTGTTCAAATTCGCTGAAGGAGATTAAAGCCATGGTGATGAAAGTCTCAACCAGTATGTTTTTTGACAAAGCCAGTAACCAATTGGGCAGTATCCAAGGCAGCTTGGCTAAAACACAAGAGCAGCTGTCTACTGGCAAACAAATTAATAAGCCCAGTGACGCGCCCGACAAGGCTTCGTTGATCACGCGCTTGCAGTCCGAAATGACCCGTCAAGCCAGTTACCAAGGCAACTTGAATGCGGTCAACATCCGATTGCAAGCCCAGGAAACAGCGCTTACAAACACCAGCGATGTGATGTACCGTTTCAAAGAATTGGCAGTTCAAGCGGCCAATGACACCTTAAGCAACGCGGATCGCAATACTATATCTATGGAGATGATCCAACTCAGAGACCAAATTTTGAGTATGGCTAATTCCCAAGACTCTAATGGCAATTATTTATTTGCCGGCTCTCGTGTCAGCCAAGCGCCCTTTGGGGAAGATGCTAAGGGTCGGGTGGTTTACCAAGGTGACCAAAGCCGCATGATTGTGCCTGTGGGCGACAACCGCCGCATGAGCTTGAATATCCCAGGATCCGACGCTTTTGTGCGCTTGGTGCGCGACGACGGCAAGGGCAATCCAGTGGGCGTGGGCTTTTTTCAAGCTTTGGCCGATATGGTTGACTCGGTGAAAAACACCGACAGACCGAATATTCAGCGCGGCATCAAGGAGATTGACGCTATGCAGCAAAGTATCAGCTACGCTACTGCACGTGTGGGTACTGATATGAATGTGGTGGACTCGCAAGGCGCCGTGCTCGACGAGATTACCTTGCGTCTGAAAACCACTTTGTCGGATGTGCTGGACTTGGATTACACCGAGGCCATCACCAAGATGAACAAAGACCAGTTGGCCTTGGAGGCTGCGCAAAGCAGTTTCGCCAAAATTTCCAAGCTAACGCTTTTCAGCTATATCAATTGAGTGTTCAAGTTTTTTGTTTTAATGTCGAATAACTAGCGATCTATAAAGAACCTAATGGCCACTACCGCAGTCAGCGCAAGCACAGGCACCGCCACCACAGCAACGACATCCAGCTCGACTGCTGCGCAAACGGCTGCCGCTAACAAGGCTGCAGCCCAAAGCCTGATTAAATCCTTGGGTGCTGGCTCGGGTGTGGATGTGGCGACGTTGGCCCAAAACTTGGTGGACGCCGAACGCGTACCCCAAGAAAACGCCATCAACGCCAAGATCACCAAGAACGAAGGCCGCGTCAGCGGCATCACCGCGTCGATGTTTATGCTCAGTGAGCTCAACACCGCCCTGGCTGACCTCAAGGATAAAAAAGATTTCAACTCGGTTGCCGTCAGCGGCGGCAACGCCTCGGCCTACAGCATCACGCCCAGCGCATCCACCACGCTGGGTGACTACGCAACGCGGGTGGTCACGCTCTACAAACCACAAAAAACAATCAGCGACGCGTTCAACTCCACCACAGTGCAGCTCAACAATAACGCGGCATTCAACGTCAATTTGACGATCAATGGCGCAGCGCAAGCCCCCATATCGGTGACCAACCCCTCACCCACAGGCATGGTCGACGCCATCAATGCTGCCAACCTTGGCGTCAAAGCTTCGATGGTTAACACAGGCACCACCAATTCGCCCGCCTACAAAGTTGTGCTCACAGGCACCTCTGGCGCTAGTGGTGCGTTCACGGCCGCCGCTGTCAAAACAGATGGCAGCGCTTTGGACGGCACAGGTGCTAGCTTTGCCACTACGCTGCAAAGCGCTACCGATGCCGAAGTCAAGGTTAATGGTGTCAACTACAAGCGCTCGTCCAACGCCATCACCGATGTCATCACAGGCGCCACGATCAACCTCAAGGCCACCTCAATTACTGAAGACGTTGTCAGCCTCACGCGCGACACCACGGCACTTGTGACTAAGTTTGAAAAAGTGGTGACCGCCTACAACGACGCACATAGCTTGTTCAAGGAAGTGACAAACCCAAAGTCAAGCCTTGTCACCTATGGCGCTACCTTGGTGGGTGACTCCACGATTCGTTCGGTGGCCACCCGCTTGCGCGGCTTGTTCACGGGGGCATCATCCACACCCGGCACTACCGTCAACCAGCTGTGGCAAATGGGCGTCTCGTTTGATGCCGCGGGTGTGATGAAGCTTGACTCCACCAAGCTCAACACAGCCCTGACCAGCAACTTTGACGATGTGGTGAAAAGCCTCACAGGTAACCACGACGACCTGAGTAAATTTAGCCCAGCGCTTGCGGGCTTCTTTGGTGACGCGACCTACAAAATCAACGCTATGGTGTCGCCAACTGGTATCTTGGCTACACAAAGCGACAGTGTGGCCAAGCAGACCAACGGCTACAAAGAATCGTTGACCAAGCTCAACACACGCATGCAAAACTTGCTCTCGCGTTACAACAAACAGTTTTCGTCCATGCAATCGTTTGTGGGTAACGCCAACGCGCAAAAGACCAGCCTCAAGTCCACCTTTGACGGCATGATGTCTATTTATACTAATAAATAACTATAAAAGTTTATTTTTAGCCTACTTACTCAAGTTATTTAGTTTCGAGTCGATTGATATGTTCGACAGGGCTCAGTTATTGGGCCCCTTGCCGCTTTTGTGCGGCATGAACGAAGAAAGGTGGTCTGTCATGGGCGATGAAATTTCTGTTACACGCAGCTCCCCCCCTTGGGTGAGCCCTCCGCCAATCGAGGCTAGCTTTGCTGTGGGCAACAAACCGTCAGCGGAATTGCGACCCGATCAGCCGCCACCTGTACCCAAAGTGCAAATGCCCAAAGTGAATGCGGTCACCATCGACGCCGAAAAAATGATGGCCAAGTTGCAAGAGGCCGTGGTGCAGCTCAACAAGATGGCTGTAAACAGTGGCCGTGGCCTGAACTTTCAGGTAGACCCTAGCCTGGGCCGTCACGTCATTACTGTGACCAACACAGACACTGGTGAAGTGGTGCGCACCATTCCTACAGATGTCGCGATCCGTGCAGCGCACGGCATTGAAGCTTTCAAAGGTTTGCTGCACGACGATGCGGCATAACACGAATTTATAAACGATTCAACTAAAGTTTTTTTGTGAGATGTCGAATCACTGGGTACTGAGGAAAGAAATCTGAAGTCGGAAGAAATTCCAAACAGATTTCCTACTAAAGAAATTGGCGCATGGACATTGGGTCTGTGTACTAGAAATCTTATCAACTATTGGAGAATGATCATGTCTGTAATCAACACCAACGTGAAGTCCCTGATTGCCCAAGACTCCTTGCGCGCAAACAACACCAAACTCTCTCAAGCCATGGAGCGCTTGTCCACTGGTTCTAAAGTGAACTCTGCTAAAGACGATGCAGCTGGCTTGGCCATCGGCACTCGCATGACCACTCAAGTGCGTGGCCTGAACATGGCTATCAAGAATGCAAACGACGGCATTAACCTCGTTCAGACCGCTGAAGGCGCGATGGCCGAAGTAACAGAAATGCTGCAACGCATGCGTGAACTCGCAGTGCAAGCTGGCAACAGCACTAACGCTGACTCAGACCGCGCTGCAATGAACGACGAGATCACTCAGCTCAAGTCTGAGATCGATCGCATTGCCTCGACTACCCAGTTCAACGGCATAAATATCTTGGACGGTTCGTTCCAAGCTAAGAAATTGCAAATTGGTAACAACGCTGGCCAAAATATGGAAATTGGCGCGAAGTCTATTTCCACAACGGCTATGGGCGAAACTACCGAAGGCGTTGCCACTGCTGCCACAAAAGCCAGCTTGACTGTGGGCGGTGTTGCTTCTTCTGCCGCTGCTTACTCAGGCGTGTCTTTCAACGCCACAGTGAACGGTGTTTCTAAGACCATTACATTGCCTACGGCAGCTCCTGCTAACCCAGTGGTGACAAAATCTTTGGCTGGTACTGATGCTTCTGTGAGTTTGAAGCCTGATCAAGTGGGTGGATTTGCTGAGCGTGTGATTTCGATCGCAACTAATGCAACTTTGAAAATTTCTGTGAACGACGGTGATGCAGGCACTCAGACTGTCGATGTCAAGACTGCTGCTACCAACTTGGGTTATGACACTACCAAAATGACAGGCGATATGTTCGTCAAGTCATTGCAATCAGCCATAGATAGTTCTGTCTATTTCAGCGGTGACAACAAAGTAACTGTTGGTTTGGATGCCAATAACAACGTGACTTTTGCCGTGGCCGGTGGCGCAAAGAAGATCGCAGTTTCTGAAGGCGCAAACAACTTGTTGGCTGCTATTTCAGGTGCTGCCACAACCTTGGTGAGCACGGGTACGCCACTGTCTGCCAAAACCATCAACGGTGCACACACAGCTGCTGAATCTGATGCAGCTGAAGTGTTCGGAATGAAGCAATATGGTATCGCCAATGGAGTCAATGATTCATTGAGCGTCAAGGTAGGTACTGGGCAAGCTGTGGTTGTTGATCTGGTGAGTGCTAATACTTACTTTGACGGCATGAGCGACCTTGCATCCCATGTTCAATCCAAATTGAACGCCAGCGGCAACTTTAGTGGTGCCAACGCTGTGAACGTCAGCGCCGTTAGGGATGACAGCGGCAAGTGGGGACTGACTTTCTCAAATCCAGGTGGTCAACAGATAGTTTTGAGCGGTAACTTCATGACAGCATTAAGCGGACTTGCTGACACTGTTAACCGCACCTCAACCGATCCTGTCGTGGGCACTTCGGCATTCTTGGCAACGGGCACCACAAGTGTGACTCTGAACCCCGGCAAGATCTACGGCGCTGTCCCAGCCAAGACCATTGATTTGAGCAGCGTGACCGCGTCTGACGGTACATCAGCTATTGCAACCGGTATGCAAAAAATGAAGCTGAACGTCAACGGTGGCGGTGATGTTGTGATCGACATGAGCACAATCTTGACCAGCATGGCTGCTGCTGATTCAACCTTTAGCTCTGCTGCTGTAACCAAAGATCAGTTCAAAACGGCCTTGCAAACTGCCATCAACAACACTGGTTTGTTTGCTGGTGCGAACAAGGTTACCGTGGATGTAAACGCCCAAGGCAACGTAACGCTTGCTGTTGCAGGCGGTGCAGGTTCAATTGTTGTCAAGGAAGATTCAGGCACTGCAGCTGCTACTCGCTACGATGGTTTAGTCAAAACATTGACTGGTACTAACAACGGTGTCATTGGTAATGCAATGGGTTCGGTCAGCACAGGTGGCTTCTTGACACTGGGCGCTGCTTACAACGACAACATCGCTTCGACAGCTGCTAAGCCAGCCGGACAAATGGTGTTGACAAACCCTACAGCGAACACTGTGACCAACGGAGCTGTTGCAAGCTGGGTCTTAAAAGATTCAATGGGTAATACAACCAGCTTCACATCTGCCGCTGCTGGCAACACAGCCAACTCAGACTATGTAACTGCCATTACAGCGGCATTGCGTGGTCAGGCTGCTACTGGTGGTACTGCAACTGCATTTTCGGATGCTGGCAATGTAGCGAGTTTGTACGAAGTTTCTTCTGTGACTGTGAACGGTGTTGCTAACGGTGGTATCCAAATCAAGCGCAAAGATGGCGTGGACTTCACCTTGCAACTCGGCGCTGGCGATGCACAGGTTGCGTTTACACCTGACGGCACGTCTGCCACGGCCCTCGTCAAAGGCAATGCCCCTGTGAGCTCATCACAGTTGGTCAATACCTTCACCACTGGTCCAACAACAGTTGGTGCTGGCAGTGGTGGTACTGCCGAGGTAGTTATGACAGCTATCGCTGGCGAGGCGCGTGCTGGTGATAAATTAACTTTCGGTAGCTTTGTCTACACTTTGACAACAGCCGACGCAGGTGCTGACAGTCTTGCGACCTCGAACAAAGTAATTGATAGCTTTGTTGCTGCCTTTAACAACACAAGCGGCAATAAAAACTATGTGGCTTCACGTGGTGTGGACGGTCAGCTTTTGATGACAGCAACCGCACCTGGTGACGATACTGCCCAACTAGTTGTGGGTCGCACAGTAGTTGGTGCTGGCTCCACCCTTGCAGTAACCCCTTCCAGGACCGAAGGTGTCGCTGCAACTTACAACCTTGAAAACACATTGACATTGCAGCTTGGCACGACAGCCCCAATCGATGTGAAGATCTCAAGTGCTGACTACGAGTACTCGACACTGGACCAATTGAAAACCAAAGTGCAGTCGGCAATCGATGCAACCGCTGGTTTGCAAGGTGCTAATCGTGTGGTTGTGAGCGTGGCCACTGATTCGATCACGGGCAAGTCTGGTTTGAGCTTCTCGCAAGCGTCTAACCAACAACTGGGTGTGTCAGGTAACTTCATCACTGGCGAGCTCAAGAGTACTGCTGGTATTCAAAAAGTGGACATCACTGGTGGTATTGATCTGAGTGCCAACAACACATTGACTGTCAAGGTTGACAACGCCAACACTGGTACTTCGACAACCAAGAACATCACATTGGCTAGCTCTTCAAAGAACGTTTCCTTGGCTGACTACTCAGCTTTGGTGCAATCTTCGATCAACACGGCCTTTGCTGCTGACGGTTTTGCAGTGACTGCTTCTAGCCAAGGTGGCAACTTTAGCTTGGCCATGAACCAGCCAAACGCTAGAACCATCACTTTGAGTGGCGCCGCTGTGTCCTCTGCCTTTGGTGCAGGCTCGCTGAGTGCCTCTGGTGTTGCTGTCAACGCAATGTCGACCATGGCTGATGTGGCTCGCGAAATCCAAGCAGACTTGGGTGATGTGGCTACTGTCGCTTATGACGGTACAAAAGGTGAGTTTACTTTTGCAGCGGCCAATGGTGCAGCAGGTACAGCCAACAGCATCAGCTTGTCTGGCGCAGGTTTGGCAGCTGTTCAGTTCGGCGGTGCTTTGTCTGCCACGGGCACAGCTGGTAATGCCACGGCCGCTAAGTTGTCTGACATCGATGTGTTGACCACAGCCAAAGCCACCAGCGCCTTGGCCAGTATCGACAACTCGATCCAGTTCATCAGTGGTCAACGTGCTAAGTTGGGTGCCATCCAAAACCGTTTGGAGCATTCAGTCAACAACTTGACCAACATTGTGACCAACACCGAAGCTTCACGCAGCTCCATCATGGATACTGACTACAGCAAGGAAACCACAGCCTTGGCGAAGAACCAGATCCTTACCCAGGCTGCCACGGCAATGTTGGCGCAAGCCAACCAGTCGTCACAAGGTGTGTTGTCGCTCTTGAAGTAATTCAGTAGCACAGCCTCTAAGCTGACCTAAATAACCCACCGTGCGAAAGCCGGTGGGTTTTTTTTCGTGCAAGGCCTCAAGTAATCAAGTGCGGGACCGATAACTTGATCATGGGGGAATGTCATGATCATTGAACGCATCAACTTGGACCGTCTACGCGAGATGGACGGCATAAGCACGCTGAGCGCTTTGACCGTGGGGGACAGTGTTTATTTGTCCGACTTTAAAAAAGCACAGAGCATGCGGGCGTTGTCTTATTACCTTGTGAAGACCCGCAAATTACCTTGGAAGTTCACATTCCGCAAGATGGACCAAGGCTGGCGCGTCATCCGCGTACAGTAAGGTTTACAGGCCTTTGAGTAAGTAGCCCACGATTTCTTTAGAGATTGTGTTGGACTGCGCAAACATGGCTGCTGCCGCGTTTTGGCGAATCTGCGCAGAAGCCAAGTTGGCTGTTTCGGTGGCCAAGTCTGCGTTGGTGATGCTGACGTAGCCGCTGTTGTTGGCCGAGATCAACGAGTCATTCAAGTTGGTTCGCGTGTCCAGCAAATTCATATTTGCTCCTACTTTTGCTTGGTAACCCGACACGGTGATGATGGCTGTGTCTAGCACGCCTTGTGCTGTGTCTGCTGCTGAAGAAGTCAAAACGTTGCCTGCGACTGACAAGGTCGCGGCTGTTGTGTCGTATGTGTTGATAGCTACAGTGTCTGCCACGGCTGCACCAGTTCGCACGTTAAAAGTCGCCGCTGCACTTAAGAGCGCTGTGCCGTTCCACTTGGCAGCCGTGCTGAGGCTTGTGATTTGTGTCAAATACGACTGAAATGCGCTGTCATTGGCTTTCTGATCGTCAGTACTGGAGGTGGCTGAAGATGATGAAATAGCCAGCGCTTTCATGTTTGTCAGCAAGGTCGAAACTTGTCCCAAGGTCGAGTCCATCACCTGCAAGGCACCCATGCCGCTGTTGATGTTTTGGTTGGCTTTGGTCAGCGACATGATTTGTGTTTTAAATCGTGTGGACGACACGATGCCTGCAGGATCATCACTGGCGCTGTTCAGTCGCGATGTGGTGCTGATGCGCTGCATGGCTAGCGCTGAATCTTTATTAGCTGCCGCCAACGCACTGCTAGCCACGATTGAATTCATATTAGTATTAATTTGCATAAGCTGCTCCAGTCAATTTGTTTAAGACAGAAGCTTAATTTGGTTGAAACTGATTTGGGAAAACTTTAGCGATCTTTACGCGCTTTACGCTCTTTACACTTTTTACGCTTGAAAGTACTCAAGTTTTCTGAAATGCGTTTTTCACGCGCACATTTTGACGAAGCGTTGAAATTGCGATAGGTCACGTACTGCAATCAATTGCCTCAAATCTCGTTTATTGAAGGTTGCTATGTAGTTACCAAACCAATCTTGTTGGTTCACATCACGGTCATACAAGCTCGGATGGCCACCTTGCAGCAGCATGGTGTTGATATTCATGTGGAGCGCCTAAGGAAAATCATCTGAATGTCAAAGTGGCAAAATTTTGCCGCCTATGAGACGCAGTATGAAGTTGCTCAAAACATGAACTCGGAACACTTTAGCGTTCTTTACACTTTTTACACGTGTCGGTTTGATATTTAAACCATGGTCCTAATGAACAGCCTTAGTAAAACCCACGCACCGCGATAAGTTGGCCGTTTGCTATGGCACCACTTTTGCTTAGGTGTGTTTATGCGCCGCCGCATTAAGTCGGGCGGTATGTTTT
>Ga0209550_10005553_pt1 | contig 11801 bp, 8 predicted proteins | sample LauGreSuBDMM15SN_2_FD_187567 | JGI IMG/M metagenome (GOLD analysis project Ga0209550, IMG submission 187567) | Freshwater lake microbial communities from Lake Michigan, USA - Su13.BD.MM15.SN (SPAdes) (version 5) | ecosystem: Environmental > Aquatic > Freshwater > Lake | place: Lake Michigan, USA... | reverse complement strand
GGTCGAACGTACAAGGACATGAATGAAATCTTTCCCGGCTTGTACATTGGCAATGCACAAGCGAGTTCCATGTTTGGACAACAATTCGATCTGGTGGTCAATTGTACTCCGCAGTTACCCTTTGCCCCTCGTCTCAATCCATCCGAACCAGGAACATGTATACGCGTCGCCATCGATGATAACCCCCGACGAAATCCCGAAATGTTGCAGATTGCCAATCACGGTGGCGTGTTGGAAGCCATCCACGACACGTTGATGGATCCCAAAGAAACGAAGGTGCTGGTCCATTGCGCAGCAGGCATGCAGCGATCTTGCGCCATTGTCGCCTTTTACTTGATCAAATATCACCATTTTTCGTTGAATGATGCCATGGCCTTTCTGCGACAACAACGTCCGGTGGCCTTTTATGGTGGTGCCACGTTTTTGCCGGCACTGAGTGCGTTTGAACGAGAACATCGATAATGTTCTCTCAGAAAGAAGTTCCTCATTCTTGCGTCTCAGACCAACTATACAACTGATCCATTTTCTGTGTTTTTGCGATCAAAGAGGTGCAACAAAGTGGTGCAACAAAGTGGTGCAACAAAGTGGTGCAACAAAGTGGTGCAAACAAAGAGGTGAGAGTAAGACATGTTGATAATGAGGATGAGGGTCATGATCTCCTTTCAGCATCTTTGTTGGAGCGATGCTCTACAGAGTCCTCTTTTCCGGGGGCTTTCCCAGAATGTATTTTCTAGAAACGTCCCCTGAAAACACTTTTGGAAACGTCTCATTCCAACAACATCCTCTGTGGATCTCCTTTCAGCATCTTTGTTGGAACGATGGAAAAAATTTCTTTTGTCCATGTAGATCAGATATACCACCATGTATACCATGTTGAAACGACTCGTGATTTCGTCGGTGATGCTGCTGTTGTTGGACTACATCTACCTCAGCTACAATCGCCATGAACTGGAAATGCAAGTGGTGAATATCCAGCGTGTGGTGATGCAACTGAAGCTGGTGCCCACGGTGTTGTGTTATATCCTGCTCATCGGCGGTCTCAATTATTTCATCCTGAGTCGTCATCGCCCGATCCACGAGGCCGTTTTGTTGGGATTGTTGATTTACGGAGTATATGACACGACGAGTCTGGCCATTTATAAAAAATACAAATGGAACATTGCTTTACAAGATACACTCTGGGGTGGTGCCCTTCTCGGACTCACGACGTGTGTAGTTTACGCCTTGACCTAAACTCTTGCTTAATCTCTTCCCGTTCTTGAGCTCGAGTTGGAAATGCCGAAATGTAGTAAGGTCTACTGAGACGTAGTGCCGTGGTTGTTGGAAGTTTGACGACGGCATCCTTTTGGACCTCGGGTTCCGGGGCCCGAACGCGTTGCATTTTGAGCAACTGAGACGCGTTGGAAGGGAAATGTTTTTCCACACATTCAACGTGCCCATCAATGATTTTGCAATACAATGCCACCTCCTTCATGTCGACCACGGTGTTGGAATCTCTGCACAATTCGTCATTCCAAAAACGAATGCGTTTGTAAATTCCTTGAAACACCTGTCCCGTTTTTGGGATCTTGTCCACGTCCAACAAGTTGCGATAAGCGTGAAACGTCTTGACGTCGTTGGCCGTGCCACCACGGAGTTGAAAATTGTTTTGCAAAATCTGGTTGAACTTTACGTGCTTTGAATGAAACAGATGATCTTGAATGCCAAGGGCATTGAGACGTGTTTGACCATGCGACAATGTATAGAGGGAGCGCATTTTCACTCCGGGGATTTGATTCTCGTCAAACATGAAAGAAGCTTCGCAATCGCCACCGCACACCTTGAGGCGATACTCGCCCGGAGATGTCCTTTCCAGCATTTCCATAAATTGAATCATGCGTTCCATCAACGATTGTATTTGTCCTTCTGAACACCAGTGCGGGGAACAAGGCGCGAAAGAGCGAATCGTAACCCAAAAGCAGGTAGCAAAGGTGTTTCTCGCATCCGGATTATCCACTTGAACAATGTCAAAGTGAAGACACTGTTTGGGCAAAGAGTGGCTTGCCTCGGCGTACGGATAACGTTGCTTGAGTCCTTGAAATTTATACCCAATTATACGAACATTGGACTCGAAATCTGTCGATTCATATTGAATGGCAAATTCGGCGTCGGGAAAACATTTCGTAACATAAGAATAAACTTCCCGATGATACAACAGTGGCTCCGGTCGATAGGCCAGCGACTTTTTCGTCGACACCAGTGCCATTGGCGAGCGAGGTGGTGAACAAAGGGGTGCAAATCGATATGCCCCACCGCGTATCGCCCTACTTTGTGTTTTTGTGTTTTTTAGACATGCACAACAACAACAACAACAACAACATCGATAAACTTACTTTTTGACGCGCTTGGCTTGGGAAGCCGTGTCGGAGGATCCGGCTCGCTTGACGACCAACGTCGGGGTGGTGCGTTTTTTGGCAACATAGACGTCGTACTCGCGTTCAAAGGCGTCCAATTCTCTCGACCACATGGACTCCAACGACGTGGCCAGCAACGCAGTCAGTTCACGATCGGCGTCGTCCCGTTCTCTCAAGATGCGGTCGACATTTTCAGTGGTGACGGAATCCATGGACATTTTGACCAAATACTTGTAATCTCCGTCGATTTTGTCATATCCCTGCAACAAGGCGTCCACCTGAGCCGCCGTCTTTTTCCTCAGATCCACCGTCCCGGCCAATGTCGCGGTGATGAATGTGGCGCGATTGCTCAACTTGACCAGACGGTGACGCAAGTCGTGGACGAGAGCCTCTTTGCGTTTGGCATACGTGTTCATGCGAACTGGGAAAAAGGCGTCGATGATTTCCGCCACGGTTTCGTACTTGTGCAAACGTCGATCGTGATCAAAGAGATGCATGTTGGTGGTGGACACCGTCGTGGACAGTTTGAGCAACTTTTCCACGGCGCCGTCGTCGAGTTCGCCCAATTTGCCCTTGGGAAACACGACGGTAATGTCCACGACGAGCTCCGTGCACATGGAGGTAAAGTCGCGAATCACGGGGGCGTTCTTCTTGCCCGTCTTGGCATCGACCGTGCCGTCCATCAACCCCTCCAAAAAGGCAACGTAGGGCATGGTCCACGTGCCCACGGGCAGTTCAGTGATTCGAATCTTGTCCTCGGCGCACCGGGTAAACGTGCCCTTGATCAAAAACTTTTTGCCATCGACTGCCGACACGGATCCAGTGAATCCTTCGTAATAGGGCACAAAGTCCTCGGCCCAAGGTTGTTCAGTAAGGGCAGCCAGCTTGTGGCGCAAATACCGCACAATTTGCTTGGGCGAAAAGGCGGGAATCGTGCAACTGAACCCCGTGCCAATGCCGGTGACGCCATTCAACAAGACCACGGGCAAAATTGGCACATAGTACTCGGGCTCGACCGGCGTCCCGTCGTCGTCCAAATAGGTGAGGACGGCATCATCCGCCTCGGGAAACAAGTGACGCGTGAGCGGATTCAATAGCGTGAAAATGTAACGCTCCGACGCACTGTCGTCACCGCCCTGAAGTCGCGTTCCGAATTGACCGTTGGGTTCCAGCAAGTTGACATTGTTGCTGCCCACAAAGATCTGGGCCAAATTGACAATGGCCCCATTCAACGACGCCTCGCCGTGGTGGTAGGCCGAATGTTCAGAGACGTATCCTGAAAATTGTGCCACCTTGATTTCCGTCGTCAATTTGCGTTTCAAGGCGCAAAAGAGGATTTTGCGGAGGGAAATCTTGAGACCGTCGACCATGTTGGGAATGGATCGCGCGCAATCGTAAATGGAAAAATGGCGCAGTTCGCGATTCATAAAACTGTCGTAGGTGACCATCGCATCCGACGTGTTTAAAAACGCCGTCTTGTCATACCTCTCGAGCCACGTCTTGCGATCGTCGGCACGCTTCTTGTTGAACACGCCGTCAATGGCATCGTCGCTTCCCGGTCCTTCGTGCAAAAGCTTGACCGTCTTGCGCACCCTCATGTACTCTTTAAATTCCACCGAGGTCGACGTGCCGAGACCCTTGAAGTACTTGATGGTCCAGCCCGATCCAGGTTGCGTCTGCTTCCAGGCTTCGTATTCGCCGTCATTGTAAAACAAGAGCGTCTGATTCGCCTTTTTCGCACGCAAAATGGGCGTGTTCATAAAAGACAAGAACCCCGTGAGTTTCAACAACGACGGCCACTCACTGTGAAACAGATTGATGACGAGTCCCTTGATGTGCGATCCGTCCAAATCTTGGTCCGTCATAATCAACACCTTGCCGTAACGCAGACACTGGTAGACTTCGTCGAGGGTCTTGTAGTCGCGTCCCGCCTCCAGACCCAGCACCTTTTTAATGTCGGCAATTTCCTTGTTTTCCGACACCTTTTTGGTGTTTTCCCCGCGTACATTGAGCAACTTGCCCTTGAGCGGATAAATGCCCACGGTGTTGCGATCCTCGCTGGAAAGTCCCGAGACAATGCCGGACAAGGCCGACAATCCTTCGCACAAAATCAAGACGCAATCTTTCGAATGATCCTTGGTGCCCGACCAATTGGCGTCGATGAGATTGGGAATGCCGCGGATATTCTTGGTTTTCACGCCGTCCGTCTTTTTCGCCAGTTTGTTGTCTTTGGCTTCGCTGAGGGAACAGGCCACGTCCATGACCCCCATTTTGGCCACTTTTTCCACAAAGGCATCCGACACGGTGCATGCCGATCCAAAGCGATTCGACGGGGTCGACAAGAATTCCTTGGTTTGACTGTCAAAGGTGGGATTCTCCACGTCGCAACGCAAAAAGAGAATCAATTGCTCCTTGATCGACGTCGGGGAAACCTTGATCTTCTTCTTCTTTTCAATGTACTCGGCCAGCTTCCGCGTGAGCTGCGACGTAATGTACTCGACGTGTTTTCCCCCCTTGAACGTGCAAATGCCATTGACAAAGGAGACGTGCATGAATTCGCCGGTCGTGGACAAGGCCACGGCATACTCCCAGCGGGGATCGGATTGTTCATAGACGCGCTTCGTCTCGTCCTTGGCGCCCACGTAGAGATCCACATAGTGCTGGAAACTCTTGACCGGCACCTGCGTCAACTCGGCGTCTCCAGGACCGCGAAAGGCCACCTTGACCTTTTTGGCAGTCTGATCGGTGAGAGCAGCCATGTCGTACACGCGCTTCTTGAACAGGGCGACCAACTCTGGCGTCAAGGTGATCCCAAGACGTGCATAATCGGGCAAAAAGGACACGCGCGTAAAGGGTTTCGTCGACGCGGACACTTTGGTGACCACGGGCTGGCCAAGGACGTCCAAATTGTTGCGAAACTCTTGCACATAACGGAGACCGCGCACGGCATCGACCGTCTCGAGTCGACCGTAGGTAGACCACACAAAGACGAGTTTGACGCCAAAGCCATTTTTACCCCCGACAATCTTCTTTTCCGTCTTGTCGTAGTTGGTCGACGTGCGCAACTGTCCGAAAATCATTTCGGGGATCCACACCTGCGTCTCGGGATGCTTGGCAACATCGACGCCGCTGCCGTCGTTCATCATGGTGATGCGTCCATCGGGCTCGACCGTGACTTGAATGGACGTGACCAACTGTTTTTCGATCATGGGAGAGTGAATCATACGAATCACATGATCGCGGCAATTGACAATGGCCTCGTCAAACAACTTGTAGAGCGCGGGGACGAGATCCATCTCTTGATGAACAATGCGTCCAGAGGCCTCATCAAAGATCCACATGACCTCGCGAAGCGTCTCGACGGAGCCCACATACGTGTCAGGATTGTCGAGCACGTGTTGCTTGTCCGTCTTGCTCTGGTAGTTGCGCGCCAACATTTCATTTTCCATGGTCGGTCGAGGAGGAGGTGTGACCGGGGGCGCGTCGTCGGGTGCAGAGTCGTGTTTCATGATAATCCCGAAAAAGAAGGAAAAGCAGGACTTTAAAAAAAACATGGAGTTAAAAAATTAAGCGGTCAAAGGATACAACATTCCATAGAGTTGAGGGATCCGTATACGTAATTGTCCGCGTTGACGAGGCAACCAAGTCTTCGCTGCATATTCTTGGACGATTAGCGCGCGCTGTTTCAATACGGATTTCCAACGGCGTTGTACCAGACGTAGCCAAAACGTCTTGTCGCACACTGCATAGGTATCGTCGGCGAGAATGATCAACTGGAGAATGCGTGGCGGCAAGGAGGGTTTCGCGATGCTGTACAGGTACAAGTAATGTACAACATCGGTAAAGGTATTGTTGAAAAAGGTTTTGGCCTGGACGGTATTGAGCAACACACGATCGGCAAGAGGACGCGAAGTTACGCCCAAATAGCGTTTTCCGTGAATAAATTCCGTGGGAGATTCGTTTTCAAACTCGAAAATGTCGTCCAAAACATCATTCATAGGAAGTGGATGGCGATGCGCGTATCGCGAGTGTTTTGACGCATTATTCATTCGCAAGATCAACCCGATACCCAATTTTCCTTGTTTCGCACCTCTTTGTACACCTCATCGTTTTGACGGACTATGAAGAAGAAGTGCAGTATCAATTTGGACCACGTGACCTCGGAGCAACTTCCTGCGTTACTGTCTACGCTTTCTATATTGGGCATTTCGTTCAGCTTGCACTACCACCATCAAGATCAAGAGGTCGACGATGAATTTTCGACGCGCGCAACAACAACCACCATGCATCCTCAAATGACGCCCATGAAAGCCAAAGCCAAGCCATCGTCGTCGAATCCAACCATGATGTGCGCACACGCGAAATGTCCCAAATCGGGAGGATTTTACCGTCGCGATTGCTTTCCACGCCTCTACTATTGCGCGGAGCATAAACCCGACGAGAGTTACAAGACGCACAAGACGTTTACGTTTGAGGGACTTCAAGGACAACGACGTGAATCCTCTCCCCCTCACAAACGGGTTCGCCACGAGGCCACCGACTCCGCCGCCGACGCCGACGCCGACGACGACGATGAATGGCTGGAGAGTCGCAACCACCACTTTCCGTGTGATCCCATTCATCTCAAGACGCCTGAAAAAGTATAAACCAACGGTCCAACGCCACGACACGTCGTGGTTGGTCACTGATCAATTTGTTTCTTTGTAGATTGCCGGATTTAGGTACGCGTTGCACACCTTTGTACACCTCATTGTCCTGCGGTAAGGTATGGTATGTACGGGTCTTCTTCTTTTTACAAAATTGATCCCTGTAGTGATCTATAATCTACTACGGTACGCGTTGCACACCTTTGTACATTTCATTGTCCTGCGGTAAGGAGAGCGGGTGCACTATGTACGGGTCTTCGAAATCGACGACGACGGGTGCAGCAGCTGGATTTGATTTGACAACATGGTTGTTTGCAGAGGTTGGCTTGGAGCGCAACCCCACAGTACCGAGTAATGTGAAAACGGGTTTTACATATCCAGAGGTGGTGAAGCTGACCGACGCCGAAATGATGCTTACAACGGGATTGTTCGAAATGGTCACGTCACCGTTACCGGTATCCAGGCCACGCTGCTGGATGTTTCCGACAAAGGAATTGGAAAATGAGCTTACGTTGCGAATTCCGCACGAAGTTCGGAAATTTACACCCGTTCCAGTGCATCCGATTCCAGCGGTTGCTCCCGTTAAAAATAAACAGATGCGGCCCGCCAAGGCAACGCACGTCGTGGATGACGCAGTGGCGCGAAAAAAAGTCGCGGCGACCAAGGGAGGATGTAATCTATAATTTTCTTTTTACTGGACGATACATTACGTACAATGTGACCATGACGAGATTGACTGTTACAGACACTACACCGGCAGCCATGAGAGAGATGTCGGAAATGAAATAGCCGTGCAACAACCACAAGAGGCTCGTGAGTAAGAGCAAGAGCAACGAATACAAGGACAAGTCGTGAACACGTCGGGTGGTCCATGTTTTGTAGACTTGGGGTACAAGTTGAACGCAATTTGCCAAAGGGGCGAGCCAGGCTACGATCACAGGAAATGAAATCATATATTTCACGGTGATTTTCTTGCTCGTTTGCGTTGCGATTTACGCGTCGCCGACACCGGGGATCGCGATCGCGACCGGGTGCGAGAGCGAGAAGGAGGGCGGTCCGTCAACTGGGATCGCCAGAAATCGTTCAATTCTTCGCGCCAAATGTCCAACACAAACATTTTGACTAAATCCACCGTCCAGTCATGGGCGTCGAGACTCCGTAGCAAGTTTCGCGTGGCCCAAATACTTGCATCGTTTTTATACGGATGCCGCGTCGATAGTTGATGGATGAACGAAATCAAGAGATTCCGATTCTGTTCCAAAAAGTGTAGAAACTCTTGCGTATTTACGGATGGAACTTCTTCATGATGAATTTCCGGCAAAGGAAAGGCCAAGACCATAGTATAAACAAAGTGGGATACATTTTTTCGTAAAGAGAAGGGAAGCAAATTTTTCTCTGACCACTATTATATCCATGGACCCGTCTGAAATACTTCGCGACGATTCGTTTGTCCAGTTTGACTCGGATTGTGTGCGTAAACGCGCGAACTGGAGCAAATCAGCGGACGAATTTAAATTCGACGGTAAACACTTTGACCCCGCAGCCCTCCTAGCCGCGATTCCGTCGCACTCTCCCAAATTGCAATCGCTTTTAGATAAAATCAGTGCCTTGGACGATGCGGATCACAAACGGGACGGCAAGTACTACAAACATTTCATCTTTTGCGACGTCAAAGCCTCGGCGTACGGTGCCAAGTTGTTAGCCGCGGCGCTCATGGCCACAGGCATGACCATGGGGTACAAGGCCGACAAAATCATGTATGACGACGACGACGACGACGACGGCGAGGAAATGGAAGGAGGGAGCTCTGGAAAGAAGAAACGCAAACGGTTCGACAAGATCAAATTTGTAGACAACTTGCCGCCACATCGCAGTTTTTTCTTGCTCTCTTCCGTCGCTGTGTACGACCAACCCATTTCGGTGGCGATGAAAAAGACGATTTTACAAACATTTAATCAACGTCCCGCGAATGTGCATGGTAAAAACATTCGTTTCATCATCATGGACAGTGGATTCAAAGAGGGCATCGACTTGTTTGACGTCAAATACATTCATATTTTTGAACCTTCTGTCAATGCTGCCGATCAAAAGCAAGTCATTGGACGCGGAACGCGCACGTGTGGTCAAGAGGGTCTCAAATTTCACCCTACACAAGGATGGCCACTTTACGTCTTCATTTACGACTTGTCCGTCCCCGAAAAGTTGAGAGATCCGTTGTCGGAATCCATCTCTATCCACGACTTGTATTTGAAATCTTTGAATATTGATTTGCGCATGTTTACGTTTCAGAGCGAATTGGAAGACACGGTCATGTATGGTGCCGTAGATCGCGAGTTGACGGAAAATATTCACAGTTTCGCTGCTGCGGCACCCTCCCTGGAGGAAGAACGTGTGGGCGGCGACAGAAATGGATTATCTCTGTTGGGATCCCTCGCCAATACTTTGACGCGACCTCACGAGGCCATGAGTTTTAAAGAAATGCAAGAGTACATTCGCCAACATTTTCGAGACGCGGCGTGGCAACCCGCCAAGATGGAAAATATGTGCGCCAAAGCGGATGCGACCAAAGCGGATGCGACCAAAGCGGATGCGACCAAAGCGGATGCGGATGCGACCAAAGCCATCGAAGGGGGGGCTGGCGGCAACATAATCACATACAGTCCAACCCAAGACTTTGTTTCGCGGTATTTCACGCCACAAGCCCCGGTCAAGGGCATGCTGTTGTGGCATTCTGTCGGTGTAGGCAAGACCTGCAGTGCGATTGCAGCGGCCTCGGCCTCGTTTGAACCCCAGAACTACACCATCTTGTGGGTCACACGCACCACACTCAAGACGGACATTTGGAAAAACATGTTTGACCAAGTGTGCAGTGCCGACATTCGCGACAAGATCCAACGCGACGGCTTGAAAATCCCCGATGCCTACGCCAAGCGCGTCCGGTTGTTGTCCAAGGCCTGGAGAATTCGCCCCATGTCCTACAAGCAATTTAGTAATCTAGTAACCAAAGACAATGCCAACTACAAAACGCTGGAGAAAATCAATGGTGCAGCAGATCCGCTGCGTAAAACCCTGTTGATTATTGACGAGGCCCACAAGCTGTACGGGGGCGGCGATGCCGTGTTGTCGGCGCTGGAAAAGCCGGACATGGAAATGTTGCACAAGTCCATCATGAACTCTTATGCTGTATCCGGACAAGACTCGGTTCGATTGCTGTTGATGACGGCCACACCCATTACCGACAGTCCGTTGGAAATGGTCAAGTTGATCAATCTGTGCAAACCGTCATCGCAACAATTGCCGACGGAATTTCCCACGTTTTCGGCGGCCTATCTCGACGACAATGGCCGATTCACGGCCAAAGGCCGGAGCGATTTTCTGGATCAAATTGCGGGAAACGTGAGTTATCTGAATCGTACGAAAGATGCACGTCAATTTGCACAACCGCGAATCCAACACGTTATGGTGCCCATTGTCCCCAATAGTGACGACGTCTTGAGTCTCGACAGACGTCTGGTTCGTGCTATACACGAAAAGCCCATTTCGGCATTGAAGAAGCGCTTTTTGGACGAAAATGCCAAAATTGACGCCGACATGAAAGATTTGCACTCTTCTCGTTTTCAAGAATTGACACGACGATGTGACAAGTTTTCCGAGGATAAACAGCGGTCGAAAATGTGCAAAAAGTTGAGCAAAGCTGCAATCAAAGATTTGGTCAAAGAGGCTCGTAATCGTACAAAGAAGATTACATCGGATGTCAAGGAATTGCGCAAAGAAATGAAAGCAGCGAACGTGATCAAAAAAGATGATCTGAAACGCGTCAATCGTAGTAATAAGAAGACACTCAAAGAGTATGCCCAGAGTAGTTTTTATCAGCTCAAGTACAAATGTGGTAAGAAAATTCGACCAGAAACCAAATTCAGAGAATTTGCAGAAACCGACAGTGTCGTTGTAGGATTAAACGGCGATATTGAAGCCTATGGCGATCGCATTCAGGAGTTGAAGGTGGGACTTTCTTTTGCCAAAAAAGAGCACCGTGTCAAATTGAAGGAAATCCAACAGGCGGTGGCGGAAGAAAAAGATGCAGACCAGAAAAAGGCGAAACAAGAACATGCCTTGGCCACATTACGCTCGAGTATAAAGTCCAACAAACAAGTTGTCAATGAAGAAATTCGCAATCTGACAAAGAAGAAGAAACATGCCACAAGAGAGAAAAAGTCGCGTTTCCGAGAAATTCGAAAAGAACTCAAGCAAGCCGTTCGGGAATCGAAAAAGGCGCAACGTGAAGTGAAGAAACAAGAACAGGCCTTGCGCAAGACGTTGAAAAAACAGGACCGACTTCACGCTGAAATAACCAGCGACACCCTGCGCGACATGGTTCAACGCTATGGCCAAGAATTGGATCAGCAACTGCGAGGACTCTGAGTCACCATCCTAGCTGGCTGCACCTCTTTGTACACCTCCTTCTGGGCATGGATCGGAATCGGAAACGCAAGGCGGCGGCGGCGGCACCTTCTCTTCCTACTCTTCTCGACGCGTTGTTTACCGTGGATGAAAGTCCTCTTTTGAAACATTTGAAAGAAGACCATCCTACATATCAACGTTTTTTGGCGAAAAACGTGGGTTATAATCGTGTTATGTGTCTACTCAAAGGTTTGGAGAGACTCAAAAGTTTTTCCTCCTCGGAACGCCCGAAAACTTCGTTGGAAGATATTACGCTCCATCTGTGTTCTATTCTCGGCAAAATTAGAACAGAGGGGACTTA
>Ga0209550_10005552_pt1 | contig 11804 bp, 9 predicted proteins | sample LauGreSuBDMM15SN_2_FD_187567 | JGI IMG/M metagenome (GOLD analysis project Ga0209550, IMG submission 187567) | Freshwater lake microbial communities from Lake Michigan, USA - Su13.BD.MM15.SN (SPAdes) (version 5) | ecosystem: Environmental > Aquatic > Freshwater > Lake | place: Lake Michigan, USA... | reverse complement strand
AGAGTCTCCTTTTTATATTCCAGGTTCGCGCATACATTTAAGCGACACAAACCCGGACTTAATTAGCGCATACCAAGTACTCCGGGACGATCCTTTAACTCTAATGAAGCATCTCATCAAATTAGGCAAACATACGGATAGAGAAGCATTCGAAAAAGTCCGTGCATCTCGCCCCATTACAAAAATAGAGATTGCAGCTCGATTCATATATCTGAACAAGACTTGCTTTAATGGTTTATGGAGAGTAAACAGCAAAGGCGAATTCAATGTGCCTTGGGGTAAGTTACAAAATCCTAGAATTTTCGATGAAGCTATCCTGATCGCTAACTCAAAACGTCTTCGTGGTGCCAAAATTGCGAAGAGAGACTTTCTAAGTCAGTTGGAATTGGCCCAAAAAGGGGACCTCGTTTATCTCGATCCCCCATATATACCGCTCTCATCAAGTTCAAGTTTTTCAAAGTATTCGAAATTAGATTTTGATATCTCCAACCATAAACAATTAGCTAGTTCCATTAATTCTCTAACAAAAAGAGGCGTCTTTGTTGTACTATCAAATTCAGATACGAGCGATACTCGAACAATTTTTGGAGACTCGATGAATTTGTATCAAATTTCCGTTGGTAGAAGTATCTCGGCTAAATCGGAGAGCAGAAAACGCGTAAACGAAATTATTGCAACCAATTATGATGTTGATAGCATCAGCGATGTGGGATTGTTAAAAAGAATCAAGTAGATTTATGCAGATTGATGATCAAAGAAACCAATCAGATTAGATTTACCTGTTACATCACCAATCAGCATCGCTCTATCAAGTCCTTGATTAAAGTGCTCACAAGCTGTTTCGGGCAATAGGAAACAGTTGTGACAGGCGGCTACTAGAAATAGTGTTTCCAGCCTTGTTGCTTGCATTAAATTTAGGTCTGGAAGAAACTACTATTGCTAAGCAATTGGTTTAAAAATACAAATAGTGGCGTGATCTGTCAATTGAAAACTCTCAGAATATCTAAAACCGATATGAGCAGGTTGAATTTTTCGGCAATCGACGATGACACCGATTGAACTAGCAAAACCAGCTCTTTCATACATTAATGTCTGACCGATGGCCTTTGTAAGACTTCCACCCGGGTCTTCTGGCTTGAGAAATTTAACTTCATATGAGACGAGGCGAGCATGAAATTGCATAACGGTGACATCTGGATAAAGACTTATACCGTCCCAAACAACTGCAAGTGGATTCAAACCGCCGTCTCCCCGTACGTGAAGGCCGCCAACATTTAAAGTTTTCACCCAGTCAGTTACAAAAGGCAGAACTACTCTCTGAGTAAATGCTGTCTCTTTTTCACCATCGCCCGGGAGGGGTAGAACATTTGCAATTATGCTATCCAAGGCTTTACTAAAAAGAACTTCAATTTGTGAGTTAGTTAAAGAATTCACTCCTCAAGTGCACTCTTAGGGCTAGTTCCCCATGCCTCAAGCATGGTTGTTTTATCCATATCTTTCGAAAGAGCTGCAAAAAGTTCTTTGTAGACTCTCTCCGCACCTGCGGCTCCAGCTACGCCTTCATAATTTGATTTCTGAAGATCTACATGCACAGAAATATGTTTAAGGACAAGATTGAAGTCGTCTAATGACATTTTCCCTTGGGTGACCGCGCGGTCAATTACTTCCGCCCCTAACATGCTGAATGCATTTAGGCCAATGCTCTGAAGTAAAATAAAGTTCTTCTTATCCTGCCAAGCTTCAGGGAAGTTATTCTTAACCGCACTCCAAAAGCGGGAAAGACCCACAGCAGCAGCTTCCGCCATTTGAGGAAGTTGTTCTGGCAAAGCATTTGTCGGATCTAACCCTTGTCTCAACTGCTCTGACTTTGAAATTGTGCGCTGTACTGCAGTCTTTAAACCTTGAAGCGTTAAAAGAGGGACAGGAATGTTCAGTTCCTTATACACCGATTTATCAGCAAAACTGCTAACCATCATATGAAAAGGGTGGCCTTCTTCGCACAATTTATGTGCAAGCCAGTTTGCTTGCCCCGCCGTGTGCTTCAACAACACTTCCAACGGTTCAACTTGGTAGGAAATTGCCGCCAAGTGTGAGGTATTCATTCCTCGGTGCTCACCATTTACATCTCTGAATAAAATCGTTTCTTGATTTTCGGTTAAACCTACAAGAATTGCATAGGAGACATTGGGAAATTCAAGTTGCGGTTCTGCAGCTTTCATTTCATAGGCACGGATCAATCGGTGATTACCGTCCACTGTACTTATTTGTGGCTTCTTAAGACTGCGATCGATCTTTTCAAGATCTATCTCAAGTTGCACTATTTGAGTATTACCCTTGAGGCCGTCAATTGAGTCAAACTCAACTTCTTCTCCCTCACTTGTGAGGACTCTCAATACGGAGGTATCTCGAACGTTTAAAATAACTTCCGGAAAAAATCTAACCACAGAGTCCGACACATCTTCACTCAAAGCGAGTGCGTAATTGAGAGCTGCTTTAGCGTGCGCTGTATCGGCAAGGCGCTGAGGAGCATGTGGGTTTGTGAGGTCGTTGGCGACATCGGCAAAAGCTATTACGGCTAATTTATCGAGTTCGGCTGAACCACGTACCACCCAAACGCTTAGAGATTGCCCCACAACAGCAGGCGAGAATACAAATTTGTTTACACCCATTAACTTCGAAACTTCAGACATGTCATCCCCTATGGTCTAGAGGATCAGTGTAATACAGGCATTTCCTAATGTCACCAGCACAAAATTCTCAAGATAGGCACAAAGCGGATTGTGTTTGGGGGCCAAGCTATGCCCACTGGAAAGAACTCTTGGCTTGGATTTCAAAAGGGGTGCTTTCAACAAGTCTCTTAAGCGTCTCGGCATGATAACTCTCAGACTTCCATCTAGAGATGTTTTCAAGAGCCCTAAGGTCTGATGTCAAAAAATCCTGATATTCAGTTTTTCCCCCAACAGCCAAATCGAGATTCATGACAACAGGAATGTAATCGAACACAGATGGGGGTAGCGAGCTAAAATCTATTTCCTCTCTAGAAACCAACAGGATATCGTTCGAGCCACCTTCAACGTTTCCCACATATAAGGCTAAAGCTGAGTTCAAGGTCACTCCACCAAAGGTGATGTAATGAAATTTTCCACCAATTTGGAAAAATGGAATATTCCTATGCAGATCTAGAGTAGAAAATATCTGATCTAATTCTTGGGATAGTTCAACGGACCTTTGCTGTGGGAAAACATCTTTCTGAACTCTATGTTTATTATCCGCCAGATATTGCCACAGTGCTGACAGTAAACTTACGTCAACCGATTGCGGAAACCCACCAAACTTAACTTTTGAATTTATTACTTCTGATGTCTCTTTTACCTTAATGCGACCGCCAATCAAAGAAATAACCTTGAGCCTCTTTGCTGCAAATGCAAAAACCGAGCCCATATTCAATGTAAATAGATTACTAGAATTCAAATTTCCTATAGGAGTGTTACCCAGAACTAATGGGACCGATGAGGAGCTGTGCGGAATATTCGACCAGAGCAGGTTTTTATCTCGTAAATTATGAATCGCTTCAGAAGGTCCAAATGCCATTCGATTTGGATCTTTAACTAAGAGTCCCAATTCGCTCATATGTAGCAGCAACTCAGTTAGGGATTGCTCATCGATGAATTCAAATGACTGGAAGATTTCTGTGAAAAACCGTAATGGGAGGAATCCCGCTTCCTTTGTTGATACTGTCACACAAATTTGTTGACACACTACTCCAAATAACTCAAACGGATCTTGAGCCGGAAAAGCACCTTGTTCAACTTGATTTAATAAACTTTGAAATCCAAATAATTCCGAAAAACTATTAGATAAATCATTAGGTAAGATACAGATAACTTCTACAAATTTGCTCCTACGATTTCCGCGTCCAATTCTCTGCATAAATGACTGCCAATTGCGCGCTTTCCCCCACAGAATAATCAGATTGATATCACCAATGTCAATTCCAAGCTCTAGGGTGGATGTCGCAACACAAATTGCATTCGGTTTTTCACTAAAATTCTTTTCGACAATTAATCTCATCTCAGGACTGAGTGAAGCATGGTGAGAAAATATGTCTGAACTAATTGACTTAGTTTCCTGCAATTTTAAGGCTATTGCGTCACATTCTCGTTTTGTGTCTCCAAAAATCAAAATTTTCAGAGGGCTATCATTAGGCAATCTCTCTAGCAACTTAATCAAGTCTGCATGGTCATAACCAATTCTAATTTGAGAGCGAATCTCTCTATGTCCCGGTTGATTCGCGAGTGTAAATTCATGCTGTGGCCTAAAGAATTGCCAAACGGACCTAGGACTCGAGACTGTTGCAGAACTTGCAACCACTTGAACATTTCTTGCGAGCAACTTCTCAAGTCGACTGATTTCTATGGCTAACTGTAGGCCTCGTTGCTGATTAAAGAGAAGGTGAGCTTCATCAATAACAATCGCCTTAACCTCCTGAAATACTGCTGGATTTGTGGCAAGTAATACTTCAAAAGACTCTGGAGTAGTAACTAGTAGCGTGTGTCGTTGTTTTAAAGCCAGCTGATTATTGTCTCCGTGCCTAATCGAAACCCCCAATTCAAGTTGATCCAAAACTGGTGAAATTCTCTTTGCCACATCATTCACCAAGGCCTTCGTGGGTGCTACATACACAATTTGAACATGATTACTCGTGCGTGCACTATCGAAATTAAGGGAAATAAGTGGCGCCAGAACCCCTTCAGTTTTCCCACTTCCGGTTCCTGAAATAATCAGGGTATCCTCCCCCCGGAGAATGGGTGGAATTGATTCTTTCTGTGAATCTGTTAAGTCCGGGAAACGGGAGAAGAAGGCGATTTGTATTTCCGGTTTTAACATATCTGCCACATGCATAATTTAGACCCGAGCCTCGTACATCGCATCTAGCCATTCAACCATTTGCTGGATGATCAAACGAGTTGAATTTAGACCTCTTGCACTGAATGCTAGTTCAACTTGTTTATCTAATCCATTTTCTCGGGCAAATCTAATTGCATCCCATTTGTATGCAATGGAATGAAATTCACAAACTCTGTCGCCTAAAGTCTGAAAGTCTTGCAGAGTTAACCCCTTCAGCCCGAATTTCGGAATGTTTTCTAACTGACCTTTAGTTTCATTTAGATTACCAAAGTACTTAGACCGCATTAGATACAAGGTCTTAGTTGTAAACTCTGGCGTCACCCCAAAAAAAACTTTTCCAGCGTACTTACTCGGGTGCGTAAAACTAAAAAAGTTCTCGAAAGCTTTTTCTTGCCATGTACGATTATTCAAGTTTTGGATCACATCTTCGAATTCATCAAAGAAAATTGCAATACCTTGTAGGCCTGATAGAAGTGCCAAATTATTCAAATCGCTCAACACTTGCCATGATTCAGAGTAATTATGGTCTTGCCAGTTTATATATCCTGTTCGCTTGGAATTATAGAATGCGTCTCGGACAATATTTCTTAAAGGGGATTCTGAATTGGTTCGCGCCCAATTACCTACGCCCATTCGCAAAGCGTATGACCTTAATTTGTTAGCGCTCATTTTATCGTTGTTCGAAATGAACTTCTCAAACATACATCCAATACCGTTATCCCCAGCGCCTAGGTATGTTATGTCTCTCGCAATTGCAGTAATTATCTGGTCCATGCGATTGAATCGAATTCCATTTCGAGCATCAATAGTTACAGACGCAACGGCATATCCTCTTAGCAATGCAATTTCTTTAATTGTCTCCAAGAGGTGTGATTTACCCTCACCATAATTTCCCTGAATCAAATGTGCGTGCGCTGATTCTGAATTTAGAATCTTTTCGACCAGGTCCAATTCAAGAACGCGGCCAACCGTGAAGTCTCTTCCGAAACTCCTTGGTGGAATTCCCAGACGGAGAGATTCAAGAACCCCCTCAGCCGCCGTGCTACTAGGAGTCTGCATCCTGCAAAGATTTCAGTATGCCTTCGTATTGAATTTCCACATCAGGGGTTTCTACTCCTTCTAACGAGTTATCTAACAACTGAACTGTTCCCGTAATAGCGAGCCGCCAACTACTTAAAGCAGAAAATTTTGGCCTTAAAGCTAACAATGAGGTGATCTTTGCGCGTAACTCTTCGTCACTAGGAAGTTGTGAAAGTTCTTCCAAATAGGCAATTTTATATAGAGAAAGGATTTTGAGGCAGGCTTCAAGTTGCTCATCGTTTGCAGTATCAATTTTGTCAATATTCCAAACACGCTGCAATGGAACAGGTGCTGTGGACGGCAACTCGCCAATTCTCTGCGCCAGTGCCCCGTAAATCTGAATCCCGTGTGTCGGATCGGTGAAGAAACTTGGAACGGTGGCATAGACCAAGATTATTCCTGGCGAATCATGAATTTCGTTTATCAGGTGCAGCAAATTATTGTGTGCCTGGCGCAATGAAGATTTACGCATTGTTGTATGTGTCATTTCTGCCTCATCAAAAAGAATGACTAAACCTGGATAGCCCATCCATCTAATGAAATTTGCAAGGGACTGCAACATCAATCTTGCATTTTCTTTATTTACAGTTTTTTGGATCCTAAAATCTCGTCTAAATAGGGCGGGAGTGCCGATACCTTCAAACCACTGCAACAGCCGGGCTCGGGATTCATGATCCAGTGACTGCGCCTCTTCATCTACAAAAGTATCCCAATATTGAACGATCACTTTCTTGAAATCAATATCGATTGATGTTTCTGACATCAATCGATTCTCTAATTGGGTAAACGACACTTTATCGACAGACCCAGAAATTTGCTCGGTGAGAAATTCTTGAAGCACTTTTCCAAAAGGGATACTCTCGCTTAAGTTGTTACTCTCATACATCTTGGCAGAAGTTATATTTCGAACAATTCCATAAAAGACTTTTTCAAACTTATTAAAAGGTGTTTCATCCGCCTTAATTTCAACACTTGCGACTAAAAAACCAGCTTGAAACGCTTCTTCTCGAAGTCTCATTAGAAAGTGCGTCTTCCCTGAGCCCCAGTTTCCTGAGACAAACCTTATTTTCCCTTGCTCATATTCACCTTTGAAGTGGCGAGAAGATACACGCGTAGCAAAATCGCCACTTGCGCTATAGGAAGAGACGAATCTGTTGGGAACTGTTCCTGAACGAAGTGAAGAAATTACAGATTCAGCTTCAAGCGGCGTTAATTGATGATTCATATGTTTATCCTTCTATTCTAATGGAGCCGAAGTAACCATTTCCCTCAAATCCGTAAAGTAGAAAGCCCTCCTCATGGTCTCGAATGTAATCAAGTGTTATTTCTGCAAATTGTTGCTTTGCCAGAGAAAGATCTACTATTGATTCATCAGGAAGGCACTTATAGTTCTTCTGATAATTTTTGAGAAAGTCGCGAATCGCCACATGGTCACTTCTAAATTGCCTGCTTTGTCCTGAAGTTTGTGCAAATGTATTCTTAATTCTCTCAAGTAGTTCTGAAGGTGGAACAGTTCGAGAATGAAGCCTCTCTAATGTCTTTTGAATTGTATTTAAAACGACTTCTGGTTCAAGGCCCAGCGCTTGCTCACGTCCCCCTCGTGTCCGCAATACTGCACAAAGTCGACGTGCATCTAGTCGAACCTCAATAAAACCTCTATCTAGAAAGTATCTCGGATGTAATGTGCCTTCACAAAATACAATACCAAGAGTTTCTGCCATAACAGGGAATCTAATTGAAAACTCAGCTGCACTGACTGTTGCTATTCGAATTAAGTCTGAACGTAAAGATTCAATTTCAAGAAAAACATCTGCATTTTCAAATTCTAGATCATTAAGCAAATCCTGATTTTCGACTATTGCGAGTAGTGCCCCTGATGGACTTCCTATGCTTAGTTGGTTCATTATTAAGTCTTGGAGTCGTTTAACTGCGTTACCAATTTTGCCGATTCGTATGGCATTTTGAGTAAATGCATTAGTTGCATTCATCATCACATTAGGCATGGAATGTTGATTCAATAAATACTCCATTAGATAAAATCCTTTGAGTAGCCATCTTGTGCTACAGAATGTGCCACAGGTGAATTATGGAAGTTTGGATGAGTCAGCGCAAGAAGCAGTTTCCAAATATCATTCTCGCAGTCAAGGGAGAAGTGACTGGCCATCACTGACAAATCTTCTTTGAGGCCTGCGAGTAAGCATTAGGTAACTTTAGAGGAACGGCAGAATACTACATCTTTCGAACAGGTGTTCAAGTGGATAATGCCCACATAAAGGCTCTAGGTAAAGATCTAGCGCTATTTGCGGGCTAAAAAGCCATCACGAGTCTCAGTCAATTCTTTTGTGCTGGTGCTGGGCGGGAGATCTTGGCTGCATATTTCACTACTTGTCGGCCAAGCGCAGAGACTCTTGTGTAGCGAAAGCAAGGATGCCTAAAAGAAATGTTTCCACATCGGATTCCTGGTTGCTGCCCAGTGCCACAATTGTGGAGGCCTTTGACCTGCTCAGGGCGATATAACCCAAGTTATTCATAGGAGGCTTGATGCTGTTGCCTTGACTCTTAGCCCAATGCTCGAGCTGATCCAAGTCAAACAACAATACATGTGAAGCGCTTAGTCCACGAATACCCTGAAGCGTGACCAAGCGAATCGCCCCAATTTTAGTGACCTCTCGTCTATTCTCATTTGGAACTAGATCATGTAGAACTATTCTTAACTCATCGGAGATTTCCAACAAAACTTCCTTTACTAATTCATAACTACTGCTAGCAACAAATTCTGTACTCTCGGGTTTATGGCTTGAAGGTTTAATAACTCCAACCAATAAGTCTTCACCGCGATTTGCTTTCCGAGCATCTTCAATTGCCGCAAGAATCAGTATCTTGACGGCAGTTTTTCTTGCTTGACCAACTGGCAAAGTTTCTATGCGAAAATCGTTCTTTGTCTGCGGCAAGGCTAAGTCTAATTCAAATTGGTTATCATCAGATAGCTGCTGTGTGTACTTCTTTTTGATCCACTCTTTTGCATCCGTCAATGATGCAAAATTCTCCCAAAACGACTGGGCGATGAGGAAAGCTCGCGTAGAGTTTCTAAAAGAACGCTTAAGATAATTAGCTTCCGCTTCAGACAAGAATTTAGAGAGCCATGGACTTGGATGAATCGCGTCCAACTCAAAATTGTTAGTCTCTTGCCCTTTTCCATAAGCTACAACCCATGATGCGGATGGGCGAGCTATCTTCTCTAGCACTTCAAAGAAATTTTGACGCAAGTCTTGCGATTCATCAACCAAAACCAAATCATATTTGATTCTGTGTTTACTCTCCTCAGATTCAAGAAATGCTTTAACGCTCTCTACTACTTCAGATTCTTTAGTGATACCACCCTTGAATCCCAATTCTTTGTAGAGCTCCCAGACATCAAACACGTCAATAAATCCATAGTCATCAGTATTCTTTTTCAGTAATTGGTACTCTCGCTTTTGATCCGCAGCTAAAACTTTATTAAAGCAAACATGTAAAACTGATGCTCCAGCAGATGCGTACATCAAGCCAATTTCTCTCAAGATTGTAGTCTTCCCGGTCCCAGGTGGTCCCTGCAAAGTTGCTTTATACGTTCCTGGTGGCGTGTATTTCTCTGCAATCTTTTTTGATTGGCTAACTGGTCTACTCAATTCACTTGACATACTGGCAGAAATTTCAATCACATTGCTTTGTGGTGCTAGGAGTCTACGAAATTCGATCATATCTCCATGCTCGCCTCGAGCATTTGCTGGAGTTGCGATACCCAATAATGGTCTTTCCCATATCCGCTGCAGCGCACTGATAAGCATGTTGTAGGAAGTTAAATCATCTTTGAAAATCATCGATTCCTGCACAAATGTTATCTCTGGGTCACTAAAACGCTGTTTCCATTCCTTGCGAGTTATTTCAGACCACAGAACAGTAGTTTGCACAAACAACATATTTCTCTTATTTTGGAACTTTGGAATCCTCTTAAGAAAATCCCGCAGCTTGGATTGACCTATTCTGACTTGTATAATCGGATGTTGCTTTGCTTGATCTTTGTTCAAGACAAATTCAGTATTGGTAAATTTCTGAATTGCATCAATTTTCATGGATTTAATTTCGATAACATATAAGCCGACTTGACTATCAGAAAGTATTAGGTCTATATCAGTGACTCCTGGAATGTAGTTCACATCGAACCAGAGTTCGAGTCTAGGGTCTGAGAACTTACTTAAAGTTTGCCCAACTACAAACTCACCATGATGACCAGGTCGGTCTTCAGGTAACAAAGTGTGAATGGTGGCCACTCTTGTATTCTAGAGATTAGACTCAACTCAAACAAGGAGGATATTTGCAGAGTAAATCTAGTCCAACACCGAGTGGTGGAAAGAACTCAAATAGGCAATCAATAGGTTAAGCAGTTAAAAAATGGTTGTTTGGGACAGACATGACGTATATCAAGCAGAGGAATAACGAGGCTCGGGCACTACTACGGAATCCTAGTTTGAGAGGGTGAAAGCAGACTGAATGTACAAAGGAGACCTAAGTTTTCGCCAGTAATTGATTCGCTTCTTGGAGGGATTGAAAAATAGGGGGCGGTTTCAAGAGTTTGGTGGTAAACACTTCTGACTTACCGCAAAACACTGCGCCTAATCGTTTCTATCACCAAGTGCTATGTGAAGTCGATTGAAGTCTTTTTGCCCAGTCAAAATCGAAGCAAGGCTTACATTTTTGGGCCATTACCCTTAAAGTTTAGGTATGCCCAAAAAGGAAACTCTCGATGGTGCAACATCCTCCAGCAGGAAAGAAGACGCTTTAATTGTTGACTACCTTAAATCCGTAGGTGATATCGATCCACTCAACCAAGAAGAAGAAATTGATCTGGCTATTCGAATAGAGGCCGGATTATTTGCTGAAGAGAAATTGGTCCATGACCAGAATCTAACCAAGAAAATGAAGGATGCACTTGTCAACCTTGTCCAGGATGGGAAGAACGCAAAGAATCTTTTCCTTGAGGCTAATCTAAGGTTAGTTGTAGAAGCCGCAGAGGGGTACGCAAATCGAGGGCTTGATTACAAAGATTTGATCCAAGAAGGTAACTTAGGGTTAATCCGTGCCGTAGAAAAATTTGATTACACAAAAGGATATCTCTTTAAAAGCTATGCATTCTGGTGGATTCGTCAAGCGATTACTCGCGCGCTAGCTGATCAAGCTCGGACTATTCGTATTCCAGTTCACATGGTTGAATCCATCAATAGAATTGCACGCCTGCAAGAACAGTTGTATAAAGACCTTGGTCGCGAAGCAACTACAGATGAGTTGGCAAAAGAACTAAACATGAAACCCGAAAGAGTTCTTGAAGTAAAAAACTATGGCCGCCAAGTCATGTCACTTCAAGTTTTTGGCGAGAGTGACGATTCCGAGTACGATACTTTGATTGACGACTCCGGTGCTGTCGATCCTGATCAAGTTGTTTCTTTCATATTGCTCCAAGAGACTCTTCGGTCAGTACTAGATTCTCTCACTCTACGTGAAGCAGGCGTTATTGCAATGCGCTTTGGATTAGTTGATGGTGAGCCAAAGACTCTCGATGAGATCGGAGAGATTTTTGGAGTTACTCGTGAGCGTATTCGCCAGATTGAATCAAAGACAATGTCGAAACTCCGACATGTATCGCGTAACCAGGTCTTGCGAGATTATCTTGATTAGAAATCCGTCACTCCCCTCTGCTATATTTCTCCTAGGTTAAGAACTAAGCGATAAGCCCTTTAGCTTGCTTAGTGCCCTCCGCGCAATGCACGACCCGCGTCCGG
>Ga0209550_10005549_pt1 | contig 11812 bp, 14 predicted proteins | sample LauGreSuBDMM15SN_2_FD_187567 | JGI IMG/M metagenome (GOLD analysis project Ga0209550, IMG submission 187567) | Freshwater lake microbial communities from Lake Michigan, USA - Su13.BD.MM15.SN (SPAdes) (version 5) | ecosystem: Environmental > Aquatic > Freshwater > Lake | place: Lake Michigan... | reverse complement strand
TCTCCTGCTGAATATTTCAGCAGGCCAGTTGAACACCCTGGTCAATTTTGAGTCGGCACTCCTAGGTTTAGATGGTCAGTTTTCGGTCGGCGGCAACAAAATGCATGCCGAACCCAAGATTTCGGACGCCATGGCGATTTACCTTCATGAAAGTGATGCCGGTGATGGACGAAAATTCAAGGGCGATGTCTTGCATGTTTTCAGGCGCTTCTCGTCCTTGGTGGGTGATTTGTACCTGTGTGATTTGCGTTATGTGCATGCATGCATCTTTCGTGACCATTTACTGAGTTTGGGTTTGAAACCCGTGACGGTCCGCAAGCAAACGGCGATCTTGAATGCCATGCTCAATGTGGCATTCAGATGTCTCGACATAGACAGACTAAGCCCATTCCGTGCCCTGAAAATCTCTGGGGAAGATGAGCGCAGGCCAATGCCTGTGATTACCCGCGACTTGTTGCTGGCAGTCAAACAAAAGTTGATGACGCGATTCAAGCCCTACAAGTTCATTGGGCTGATCCAGTTGAATACGGGCTTGCGACTGTCTGAACCTGTGTACGCCCGTGTTGAGGATTGTGTTTTTGATCACCCGATTCCGCACATTTGGATTCGTAAAAATACACTCTCTAATCGAAAGAACAAGAGCAGCATCCGGGCAGTACCGTTGGTAGGGGTGTCGCTGTTTGCGGCAAAGCGACTGGTGGAGATAGCCAAGTGCCAAGGCAGTGAATGGTTGGTTCCTCAGTACGCTCACTACCATGGCAGCAACAGCTGCTCAGCCATCATGAACAAGTATTTGTCTGATCTTGATTTCAGAACACACATGTTCCGGCATGGGCTCATTGACAGGATGAAAGCCTGCAACGATATTTCCACGCGTTTGGCAGAAAGCATCACTGGCCACTACAGTGGTTGATCAGAGTTCAACAACTACGGCACAGTGGGCTACACGCTTGAGCAAAAGCTTGAGGTGCTGAATCGTATTGCCGTTTAAAGGATTCAGCCGTTCAAGTGTTGTTTTGCTGAATGGTTATGGCATCTGGATGGCAGGCAACCAAGAACGCCATCATTTCAGTTGCGTCTTTTGTCGTATAAAACCGCACCATCTTTTCGTTAAATTCTTGAGCCTTAGCCGCTGGGATACTGATTGCATCGATGCCGGCGGACATCAAAACGCCATTCATCATGAAGCGGGATGTGCGTTTGTTACCGTCAAAAAAGAATTGCTGCAAGGCTCCGAATAGGAAAAATGCAGCCGCTTTTTCAAAAGCATTGTTTGTATCTTTTTCAAGCGCTTGAAGTCCACCAGAAAATACCCGATTCAACTCTGGTGCACCAGGCAAAGTTGGCAGAGGTGTGTAACGGCCCTCGGGGCCCAGGCCGACATCCGGTGTGTAGTTGGTTTCTGAACCTTCACCGCGAAAGTGACCCCATTCCAGCGCTTCATTTTTGGCAACAAGCCCATGCAGTTCTGTGAATGTACTTTTGTTCAGTACGAATTTTCCTGCTTTAACAAGAGCCAAAAGCTGTTTGGAGCTTTCCGCCAAGTTCAACACCTGCTCTTGATCTGAAATTTTCCGGCCCCCGACTGTCACGCCTTCCAGCAAAGTTTTGACTTCAGGAAAAGTAAAGGGGTTCCCTTCGAGCACGGATGCATCCCACACATAGGTTGTCAGCATGCGATGAAAATGAAATGTCACGCGCTCCAGCGAATGGGTTGGCACCCCATGAGGGATTTTTTCACGATCCCAGTGAAAGCCCAAGGCGGCGAATAAGTCCAACATTTTTATCTTTCTCCTCGTGGATGCTTGTTCTTTACAAACATGTGCAGGCATCAGTCTGGTGATTTTGATCGGGCTCTTTGAATCGGCGATCTGGTTTTATTTGTGCGAGTTTTTTTTGCGGCCGATTGCGCGTTTTTTTCTGGTACCCAGGGTTCATGATCAGGCGTAATGGTGGCTGTTCTGATGATCCAGACACCTTTGGCGGGTGATTCCACAAGGACTTGCCTTCCTGCGAACTCTTTGCCCAAGGAGATCTGTCCGCTGGCACCAATGGATTTAACCATTTTGTTGTCCGCTGCAGGGTGAGCCATGGTGTGATCCTTTTTTCATGCATTCATGCTGCATGATAGTTTCGCACCCGCCCTTAGTCAACCTGGGCACATGTCACTGTCTGCAGATGTCACCTGGGCAGATTGTTGACGCCGATGACCATTTGATCAAGGCCGCCGATTTCAGTTTAACCAGCGCGTGCCCAATGAACGGTCTGGTCACAGCAAGATCAGCACTACGCCCACAAGCTGGTCAAATCGCGGTCGGCAAGAACAGGCCATCAGAGTGGGGTACGAGTAGCATTAACTTAGGAGGCTCTGAATGTCACGACCCAGTTCAAGCACCTGTCGACGCCTGATACGTTCGTAGACTTTCACAGCCCATGGCATGGTGGTAATTGTGGACTTGATGTTAATCGAACCGCCGCGAACGTAGCTGTCGACGGCGACGTCAACAGCCTGGGAATTACCACTGAATTTGATACATGCTGCTGAACTGATCTGTCCACAAGCGCAACCCTGGTCGGGCGCGATTTTCTACTTCGATAACTTGTCCCTGCTCATCTCGGAACTCTCGGCTGACGGAAGGGTATTTCTTGAGGTAGTTCGCATCCTGCGTCATGATGAAGTAATGATTACGATTGATAAGTTTTTCGCGATCAAGATCTTGAAACTTATTGCGATAACCTAATCCGAGTTCTTCCGCCTGAGCCTTCACCACCGGATACAGGTTGAGGTAAGCGTTGGTGATGTGGACAATGATGAACCCCTCTGGCTTGAGATGGGATTTGTAAATTTGAAAGGCTTCTTTTGTAAGCAGATGAATGGGTACGGAGCCACCGGTGAAAGCGTCTAGCACAATCACATCGTATTGAGTTGTTGGTGGCAAACGCTCCATTTGTAGGCGCGCATCGCCCAGGATGATGCGCAGATCATGTGCCTTGATGGTAGACAGATTGTCAAACCATTTCTGAGCTACGCGCACAACTTCTGGGTTGATTTCAAAGTAATCAAATCGATCTTGCTCTCGTGCGTAGCTGGCCAGTGTGCCCGCGCCGAGTCCGATAAGGCCGACATGAAGTGGTTTATTGTTTTGATGTAGATAATTGAATGTTTCTCCCACACCACTTTGCTGTCCGTAATAGGTAGAGGGTTGATTGCGTTTTTCGGCACTTTGAAATTGCAGGCCGTGGGTTATTTGACCGCTGTAGAAGGTGCGGTAGTTGCGCTCAGGCTGCTGTGGGTACTGCCGTTCGGTCACTGCGACTGTGCCATAAAAATTACGCGATTGGTCTAGAGCGACACTCACATAATCGGTGGGTGGCCCAACACGCCATTCAAAGGGGTCTTCAATGAACATGAAGAAGCTGAAGAAGACCACAAAGGCCGCCCCTACCCAGCCTTGCTTTGCTGGATGCGCAGTCCAAGCAGCATCAGCAGCAGAAGAAGCATCGGCGGGCACCCTGTTGCTTCCACCCCATTCTCGTCGTAGCACACCAAAAGCTAAAACGATGCTCAGGCTCAGTGCTATTGGCCATTCGTGGTAATCGTTGAAGAAATTGGTGGCAAACAAGGCGACAAACAAACCACCAAATGCACCACCGATAGACATCCATAGATAAAATTCTGTCAGATAGTGTGTGTTGCGAGGCCTTTGCCGAAACAGTTCGCCATGGCACATCATGCAAACCAAAAATAGCAAGGCGTAATGCATCAGACGCATTTCTGAAACACCATAATCCCATTCCAAGTTAAACAATGTGGGAATTTCTTTGCGTCCCGTGGTGACTAGCAAGGCCACCATTGTTAGAACAGCGGTCAAGGCCGGTCGATACCACCGAGGATGATCAAAAGTCAGTACAAAGGTCAAAAGGTAAAGTCCCAAGGTGGCAATCCACAGGCTAGGTTCGGGTGCGATGTTATGCCCCACCTGATCGGTGGCAGTAATGAAAATCAGCGAAGCAAGAGCTGGCAAGAAGAGCCAGCGCATGCGCATCCACCAAGTCACGTCTGACTTGTTGTGAATTTCCTGTGCTAACTGAACAGCATGAGGATCGTTTTCCTTTTGGCCCCATCCCAATGCAATGGGCAGGCATAGCAGCACAAACAAAGTAAAACCCCAGCCCCACCAATTGCTGATTTGCTGCAAATCAAACCAAGGCTCGAACAGGTATGGAAAGGACAGCAGTGCAGCAAATGAGCCAATGTTGGACAAGGCATAGAGCCGGTATACCGAGCCGGTCTGTGCGGTGTGGGAAAACCAGTGCTGCACCAAAGGCCCCGTGGTTGCCAGGCAAAAATAGGGGATGCCCACGCTCGCTCCTAGAATGAGCAAAACTTGCAAAGCTGGCGCCTCCTCTCCCGAAGGCTTCCAGCCAGCATCGGGAAGGATGGAGCTAGCCAGCAAGGCGCCAAGCAATAGCAAGGCGATATGAATTCCAGCCTGCCACTGACGTGAATGTATTCGCGTCAGTACGTGCGCATAAACATAGCCTGCGCACAAAACGCATTGAAAAAATAGCATAGCTGTTGTCCAGACTGCTGGACTCCCGCCAAACCAAGGCAAGATGAACTTGCTGATCATGGGCTGGACTTGAAACAGTAAAAATGCACTGCAAAAAATGGCCATAGCAAACAAGAGCAGAACACGTTTTGAAGCAAAGGAATTAGAGGTCATTGAGGTACTTGCCCAACTTGAATTTAGTTTGCAGAGATCGATTTAAGGGGGAGATTTACTGCGAAGGAAACGAAAATTCGTACATATTGAATCAAATGATTTCGCAGTGATGGCAACTATTTTAATAATATGGAACATGGTTGTCATTGGGACCGTGCAAAACCGGCAAGCCAATTTGATAAATTAACATCAGGTAAGGCCTTTGCAGTCTTGTGCCTCATTTCAAAAGCTCAGACAAACCTGTAAGGACACGCATGCATCCCACCGATTCACAGCCCCTATCTGTAAGCAGCCGTCGCGACGGCCCCATCGCTGTTATCACACTCTCGCGCCCTGATGTGCGTAACGCAGTTGACGCCGACACCGCCCGCGCCCTGTACGCCGCGTTTATTGCCTTCGAGAAAGACGCGGATGCCAAGGTTGCCGTGTTCCATGGTGCGCATGGGCATTTTTGCGCGGGCTGGGACCTGAAGGCTGGTGCGCGCATGGCTCGGGAAGAGGGCGGGCCCGGGGTTTTAAAGAATATGGATTTTGAGCCGCTTTCCGGCGCGCAATTGGAGTCTGAGCCCACTAGCGCACCGCTAGGCCCCATGGGCCCCTCGCGCCTGCTTTTGTCCAAACCGGTCATCGCTGCCGTCAGCGGCGCAGCCGTCGCCGGCGGTATGGAACTGGCTCTTTGGTGCGATATGCGGGTCATGGAAGAAGACGCCTACTTTGGCGTGTTTTGTCGCCGCTTTGGTGTGCCTTTGATAGACGGCGGCACGGTGCGTCTGCCGCGTCTCATTGGCATGGGCCACGCTATGGACTTGATTCTTACCGGGCGCAAAGTAGAGGCGGTCGAAGCACTGGCCATGGGTCTGGCCAACCGTGTAGTGCCCACGGGAGGCGCGCTGGATGCGGCGCTGGCTTTGGCTGAGCAATTAGCGGGCTTTCCCCAAGTCACCATGAACGCCGACCGAATGAGCGCCTACCAGCAATGGGACTTGCCATTGCATCATGCGCTGCACCAGGAGTGGCTGCGCGGTAACGCCTGTATCGGAGAGGGATTGGAAGGCGCCGGCCGGTTTGCAGACGGGCAAGGCCGTCACGGCAGTTTCGGCGGGCAGTTTACTATTGATCTGGCACGCTGATGTTTGAAATCAAAATCCGAACTCATGCGCTTCTGGCCGGCTTGAACAAAAGGGTCGTTCGTCTTTGATTGTTTGCCAAGTGGAGGGAGCCGTCGGTTGCGGGCCATGACCTTACGCAGACTTTGCTGGCATGCACTCGCCGCACATGAACATACGCTGATTGATCAGCATCTTGAACATACCCATGGACCTGGGTTTGTGCAGGCCGCATTTGTAGCAACTGATGGTCATACCATTGGACGAATCTTTGAAGAGCGAACCACCTTCTTTGCTCTTGTAATGCAAGCCGTCAGCAGCGATTTTGGTTTCTTGGTAGTTGCTCATGGGCTCATTGTGGACCGCAGCACGATTAAAAGCTATGATCATTTTCGGTGAGCATTTCGCTCATCCAAACGGGGGTTCTATGACTCTTTGCCCAATCGCCTTGATGGCCACTTGCAACAAATGTCCCGCAGTTGGCATTTGTCCTTTGAAAGAAGTGCTTGGGGATTACAAGCCAGCCGACCATGTTGATGATGCAAAAAGCGTATCTCAAAAAGAAGAGTCCAAAAACTAAGAGTAAAAATTGTCAAACTTATTTGATGATCACCACCAATACGCTGCAGGGTGAGTGTTCAATCAAGGACTTCGGAACTGAACCACCCCACCACCGCGCCAGCCAATTATCCCGGTGCCTGTGACCTAGCATGATCAAGTCTGCACCAATGCTTTGTGCGCACTCAACAATTTGATCAACGGCATCACCTTTTAGCAATTCGCCCGTAGCCTCAATGCCTGTTGCTTTCAACTGCTTGACACCTTCGTTGAGAATGATCATGCGGCGACTCTCTTCAAATTTGTAATCTTTTTCAATGACAAATGCGGACTCATGCCCCATGGCCACTAAGTCATGGGGCATTACTGAGAGTAAATGAACTTTGGCATGTTCCCACTGAGACAGATCCTTGCAGTTGAGCAGCGCTTGCTGACTCTCGATGGACCCGTCGTAGGCTAAGACGATTTTTTGATACATGGCATTTCTCCTTGCTCAATTTGTCCGCGCGTATGCCGTCTTGCAGGTAGAGCACGGCCTTACGCGGACTTTGCCTGAACGCACTCGCCGCACATGAACATTTGTTGATTGATCAACTTCTTGAACGTGCCCAATGCCCGTGGCTTGTGCAGACCGCATTTGTAGCAACTGATGGTGGCCATGCTGCCTATATTTGGAAATGGTGAGCCGCTTTCTTTGCGCTTGTAGCGCAGGCCATCTTCGGCGATCTTGGATTCATGATCTTTGCTCATTGGGCCAATTCTGGACCTGCTGCGAAGAAAAAGATACGGTTGTTTTGATCGGTCGTGCTCTGAGTTTGTTGATTGGCCAGACAAACTGAGCCGCACCCTCAGTGGTTCAGATTTCAAAGCTACCCAACATTTAATCGTCTCGGTTACGCGGAGAGATCAATCCTAGCTGTACCGTGATGCTCGTCCCAAAGTTGCGGTGCTTTGATCATGGTGGTCATTGGCTGGACAGATGGGTTGGTTTGAAGTTGCAAGCCTCTGCTTTGTAATTCCAGGCCAAAGTGTTGCGCTGCGTAAAGGTTGCTGCTTTGCAGTGCTGTGCCAATTTTGCCGAGGTAAGGGTCCGACGATACAGAGGGGTCGAAGTTGACCAAGGCAATAAATGCCGTACGGGCAGAGTCCAAGTCGCCGGCTTTTAAATCATCCAGTAAGGCCTGCAATTTTTGACGACGGTGTTTTTGTCTATCGCTCTGTGTCTGCGGCGAATTATTGCCACCTTGTTGGCGACCAGCGCCATGGAGGCGTAAAGAAAATGAAATTGACATCGCATTTCTCCCTCGTATTAAAACAACCTAACACGCCCTTTTGAATTATTTAATAAACAAAAATGGATGATTGGCTGTTTCGTTTGACCTGAATGAAAGGGTTCAATACAAATTGAATGTCAAGAAATCAGCCAATCGCTAAACATTAAGCATAAAAGATGCCAAGCTTTATCGGCAAAGATAGTGGTCGATGAAAGGGCAATGAGGATCTAAGTTAAGTTTTCTCCAATGGTTGTTTTAGCTGCTGCTTCAACTGCGAACTTGCCCTGAATGTGACCACCCGTCTTGGCTTTATCTGAACGGGCTCCCCGGTTTTTGGATTGCGCCCGGGACGGGTTGACTTTGTTTGAACCTCATAGCTGCCAAAGCCAGATATCCTGACATCTTGCCCATCAGCCAGTTGTGCAGAAATGATTTCAAAAAAGGCATCTATGAAATCCTTGGCCTCTCGTTTGTTCAGCCCCAACTGCTCAAACAGTATTTCTGCCAACTGTGCCTTGGTCAGGTTGGACGAATCCAGAGAGTAGAAAGAAAGTTCCATCGAATTTGGAATATGGCTGTGCCAATAAGATCAATTTCAGTATTGGATTTGCGGCTAAATGTTGATTTCGAAATGCGTCAACCCGCGATCAGTCCAATGAACGCCTTTGCGCTCTTCAACCTTAAACCAATGTGCAGCATTTGAGTCCGAAGGCTCAGAGGCGATGGTGGTGATGGCGTTTTGTCTGTTCTCACTAGAGCGGGTGTTTGGTGATCCATAGTACATGCTGGGTGATTGGTCATCGCTGGAATATCTAAAGGCCCACATGTCTTGGCCATTGGTGAGAGCACAGGAAATTCGCATGGGTTCAGCAGCTTGGTGTCGATGCATAATTTCGGTCACATCGCGCAGGGTCGATTGAATGGCCGAGATGGGATCATGAATCAAGCCTTTGCTGAGTGCCACCAAGAACAAGGCCTCGCTGTCTGTGGTGCCTTCTCTGTGCGGATAGTGCACGTGGTCGATGAGATCTTCCACATCCTTTCTGCAGTCCTGCCAATTGCCGATCTTGCCGTTGTGCATGAAAGTCCAGTTTTGCCAAGTAAACGGGTGGCAGTTGCTGCGGTTCACCGCCGTACCAGTGGTGGCGCGGACATGGGCAAAAAACAGCTTGGTCTGAATGTGCGCTGCAAGGGAGCGAAGATTGGCATCATTCCATGCAGGCAACACGTCTTTGAACAAACCCGGCGCAGTGCGTTTGGTGTACCAAGCCACGCCAAACCCATCGCCATTGGTCACCCAGGCTGACTGGGTGGCAGCCAAGCTTTGGTTAACAATGGAGTGCTCTTGGTGAAAGATCAAATCCTCAAGGTAAATTTCTGGACCCGCGTAAGCAACCCATCTGCACATGATGACCTCGGCTAAAAATCCTTGATGTGATGCAGTCTAAAGGTCAACTGCTATCCTGTCATCTGTCAGATCAATCGATTGTTTGTCGTTTTTAAAGTCCCGAAAATATCAGCATAGTTTTTTTAAGATCAACTTCCACATTGAAAGCAGTGTTCAATGATAAGAAATAAGTTGCGAAGAAAAATAACTTTAGGCGCCGTCACTTTAGTGTCGTTGGCGGTTGCGGGTTTACATCGTCATGCTTGGGCAAATTATCAAAAAACCGTTAATTCAGATCAAAAATTTTTCGATTTTGATTGGCTGGATGCATCTAGAAACCGCGTAGTTCCAGCCCGTTTTTATGAACCAAGTCAAAATTCAAATGAACCTATACCTTCGCCACTGGTAGTGTTCAGTCATGGGCTGGGTGGTTCTAGAACTGGTTACAGTTATCTGGCACGTCACTTTGCCAGTCATGGCATTGCCAGCTTGCATCTTCAGCACGTGGGCAGTGATAGAAATGTTTGGGGTGGTAATGTTTTTGGCATGGTTGAGCGTATCGCTTCAGCACTACAAACCAGCGAATCCATAGCGCGCGTGCAAGATTTGAGCTTTGCGCTTGACATGTTGTTCAGCAGTGATCTGGCCAATCACATTGACAAAAGCCGTGTGGCAGCTGCTGGGCACAGTTATGGCGCCAACACGGCTTTGCTTGCTGCAGGCGCGCTGGTACGCCAAGATGGCCAATTTAAATCTTTCACCGACAAAAGAATAAGAGCGGCGGTTGCCATTTCTGCGCCACATTACTACGGCAAGCAAGACACATCAAGGTCTCTTGGTTCAGTGTTAATTCCCAGCTTGCACATCACAGCAACGGAGGACACCATCAGAATGCCAGGCTACTTCAGCAGTGTCGAAGATCGATTGGACGTGTTCGAAGCCACTGGCAGTGCGATGAAGTGGTTGGCTGTGTTTGAGGGAGGATCGCACAGTGTATTTACAGATCGAATCGGCACTGGCGGAATAGCCCTCAACCCTAAAATCAAGCTGGCCACAGCTGAGCTTGCCACAGTTTTTCTCAAGACTGTTTTTGAAGAAAATGAATCAGTTGCCAAAGAATGGACTGCAAAGCACGGCGATATAATTTCCAAATCTATATTTAAATCTTGATTAATATGAATATACTTAATAATTCAAATCGTAATTTTGAGTCTAAATATTCTCGGCATAGAAATTTTTTTCATTATTTAAATAAATTAAAAAAATTTCTGATATTGATAGTTTTCAGTTTTGGTTTGTTGCATGTATCTGCTTTTTCGCAGCCGTCAAGTATGAGCGTGGTTGCAGCAAAAGCTGCTGTCCAAGGTCAGCTGGCAGCTTTTGCAAAAGATGATGCTGAATTGGCATTTTCATTTGCAGCACCCAGCATACAAGCTGTTTTTAAAACACCACAGAATTTTATTGACATGGTGATCAGGTCATATCCTGTTGTTTATAGACCCGTCAGAGTGATCTTTATGAAGTCCCAGTCTGCAGGTCCAGATCTACTTTTACCTGTTCAGATGACCGATACCAAAGGGATATCATGGATCGCAAACTATACTTTGCAGCAGCAATCTGACGGTAAGTGGCTGATCAGTGGGTGTGTATTGTCTGAAGATGGTTCCAAGAAAATAAATACTTTTTTATATAATATGACAATCTCGTTTTTAATAAATAAATCCAACTATCAATCAACATGAAGCTTTGTATATAAATATGTAATTATGATAAAAAATCTTATATATAAATTATTGGGTCTGATGCTCTTATGCTCGACGTCCTTGTCGTATGCACAAGATCAACTGTTGATTGAGAAATTACAGCAAGGTGGATTGAATATTTTTATTCGCCATGCCATCACGCCTGGAAAAGATCCAGCAAAATTCAACCCGCCCAATGAACGGCCATTTGATTGCTCTTCTGGCTCGCGACAGCTCAATGATGAGGGCAGGGTGCAAAGTAGGCGAATAGGCCAGCGAATTAAAGAACTCAATATTCCCATTGGAGAGGTTTATTCCAGTAGTTTTTGTCGATGTGAAGAAACAGCCAAATTGGCTTTTGACAGAGTTACGTCGACTGATTTGTTGCTTGTTCGCCCCGGTGTGTTCAAGCCAGACTTAGACAGAGCATTGAGATTGATCCCGACCAAGGGGTTTTTCAACAAAGTTCCCTCAGGCAAAAACAATGTGTATGTTGGGCACGGTGTCACGTTTACCCAAGGTGTGCTCAGCAGTGACTTTGGACTTTCTGAGGCAAGAATTTTCTTGGAAGAAGGGGAGGCTGCAGTCTTCGAGCCCGGTGACAAGCCCAGGGTGTTGGGAAAAATCAAATTTTATTGATACAAAGAACAGCCTGTGTCACCATCAGTGAGCATCAAAACTTTATATACATTGGCCGCTCACCACGAAAACTCTATATACATTGAGCCATCGATGGGCCACAATGATTGCTCCACAGGTGCTCAAAAAAGTCGCACCGTAAAAAGAAATGACACTGGTTTACAGCTGGTGTCACAAAGTAACTTTTAAAATATCACTTTGTAGTTATATGGGTATACTACAACTATACTACTTTGACCCCCTGTAAAACAGCTAAGTTGTTGTTTTTAATGGGGAAAATGGTGAAATGTTGGCGTTTTCACACTGCAGGGGTCGCAAGTTCGAAACTTGCATCGCCCACCAAAAAATTCCCAATGAAATCAAGCACTTAGATGAAAGT
>Ga0209550_10005548_pt1 | contig 11814 bp, 6 predicted proteins | sample LauGreSuBDMM15SN_2_FD_187567 | JGI IMG/M metagenome (GOLD analysis project Ga0209550, IMG submission 187567) | Freshwater lake microbial communities from Lake Michigan, USA - Su13.BD.MM15.SN (SPAdes) (version 5) | ecosystem: Environmental > Aquatic > Freshwater > Lake | place: Lake Michigan, USA... | reverse complement strand
AGCAGCAGCAGCAGCAGCAGCAGCAGCAGCAGCAGCAGCAGCAGCAGCAGCAGCAGCAGCAGCAGCAGCAGCAGCAGCAGCAGCAGCAGCAGCAGCAGATGGCACAGCTGTTGCAGCAGGCGGCAGCACGTAGTGCTGGTGCCGAGCGTCTGGCACCCAAGTACGCGCCCGTCACGAAAGCAGCTCCATCGAAGAAGGAGGTCGATCGCGACGGTGACGGGCGCATCGACATCATGTATGAGGATAAGGATGGTGACGGCACGTACGAGAGCGTGTATGAAGACACGGACGGTGACGGCACGCTGGAGACCATGCATGAGGACACGGACGGCGACGACAAGTACGACGCGGTGCACAAGGATCTGGACGGTGACGGCAACGCGGACCAGATCCATGAAGATACCAAGGGCACCGGCCGCGCCAATCTGATCCACGAGGATGTGGACCGGGATGGTACGCTCGATTTGGTGCACGAGGATGTGGATGGCGATGGGACAATGGACCTCATTCACGAAGACGTGGACGGCGACGGCTCCGCAGATTTGATCCATGAAGATGTGAACAAGGACGGCACGATCGATCTGGTGCACGAGGACACCGACGGCGATGGCAAGCCCAATCTGATCCACGAGGACACCGATGGCGACGGAGTCTTCGATCTGATGCACGAGGACCTCGATGGCGACGGCGTGATCGATGCGATACACGAGGACCTCGACGGCGACGGCGTGGCGGACCTCGTCTATGAGGACGTGGATGGCGACGGCGTGCACGATCTGATCCACGAGGACATTGACGGCGACGGCGTGCTCGACGTGGCCCACGAGGACACGGACGGCGACGGCGATGAGGACTTGCTCCACGATCTGCGAACAGGCCAGTACCGTGAGCGGGGCGACATCCCGCAGGACGAGATGTTCCTGCGCAGGCGGGAGGCGAAGAAGGCGCACAAGAAGCAGGGGTCTGGCGGCAGCGCGGGTGCTCGCAACACAATGAAGTCGCCCACCAAGCCTGCACCGCAACAGCAGCAGCAGCAGCAGCAGCAGCAGCAGCAGCAGAACGGTGCCAAGGCGCCCGCGCCGCCGCCGTCCAAGGCTGGCGGCAGCACGAGCACACAGCAGCAGATGCTACAGCAGTACCTGCAGCAGCAGAAGCTGAAGCAGCCGCAGCCGCAGCCGCAGCCGCAGCAGCAGTACGGGCAGGCGGCGGCGCAGCAGCAGGCGGCGGCGGCAGCACTGTTGCAGGCGCAGCAGGCGCAGCAGGCGCAGCAGCGCAAGAAGCAAGCGCTGCAGGAGGAACTCCTCCGCATGGCTGGTGGCGGCGCCAGCGGCAGCGGTGGCGCGACGACGCAGGCACAGGCGCAGGCGCAGGCCCAAGCGCAGATGCAGCAAAGACTGCTTGCGGCTCTGAAGCAGCAGCAGCAGCAGCAGCAGCAGCAGCAGCAGCAGCAGGGCTACGGTGATAGCCCCAAAGGCGGCGCAGGCGGAGGCAGTGCCACGAATAGCGCCGCCCAGCTCCAAGCGAAGCTGGCGGCTGCAGTGCAGCAGCAGCAGCAGCAGGACGGCGACGGCGACGAAGAGCCGCCCGCAAGATCGCCCGCCGGCGGCCTCGCGGGAGGCGCGGGCAGCAGCAAGGGAAGCCGCTCCAACTATGACCCGCGCAGTGATGCGACAGGGTTCGAGTTCGATCTTCAGGCCAACAGCCGAGGGCCCAACAAGGTCAGCAACAAGAAGGTGGTAAACAAGAAGGCATTGGCCGGCAAACGCGGCGTCCAGCGGAAGCAGCGCCAGTGGTGGTGCCTCTTCATGTGCCGAGCGTGAGAGGCAGCGCAGCAACAGCCCTCCTAGCCTTCAGCGCGGCTTGGCGGGCCGGATGGCCACGCTGTGATCGCTGAGGTGTCGTGACTCGTTTGGGACCCACCTGACGTGTTTCGCGTTAAGTACCTCGGACTTGTGCGATAGTGTGTGTTTTCGCCCGGGGCGGCCCGGCCCTGGGCCTGGCCCGAAGAGCGGAAGTTCGCGCGCGCCCCCCGCCGGACCATGATCCATGTATGAAACTCCAAATGCGAACTGGCAGTCTGATCGTATCATTTAGACTTACAGTTCAGTATCACTATCAGCTAATACAGTTGTTTACGCTGCGAGCCTCTGAACTCACCCCCCGTCCGCGCCCACTCAAAGGCTACGTTTTGCATGGGCGGGGGCGCATGCTCGGCGGACCTTGATAAACAGATTTCGAGCTTCCTTACCAGACCGGCGGCTTGTACTCGAGCTCGAAGCCGCCTCCATAGAGGCCTGCTGGGCGTGCCGAGACTGGGATGGCCGCTGATCCCGGTCGCGTACGTATGGGCGTGGTGCCAGTGTGGGTCGGCGACGGCGTGGTGGCCCGGGATGCGCGGGCTGTGTTGCTGGCGCGTGGGGTGCGCGGGGGACTCGGGGTGCTGCCGTCGCTTTCTGGGCTGGCGTGCGGCGTGGGTGTAACGGCGCGCTTGCTGAGCAGCATCGTGCCCGGACTCTCGGGCCGCGACCGAAGTGCCGATCCTGGTACCTCAGTAACATTGAACTCGAGTTCTGCTGCGATCTCCGCCGACGATCTCTCTCGATCTTTGCTCCTGATGCCGGTGGCTGTGCCAGGTCGTGTGGTTGGCGTGGACAAGAGCGGCCGTCGAGCGATGGCCGTCGAAGGGCGGGCAATCGACCTGACCGGAGGCGGACTCGATGGGCGGGTCCCCGGGCCAAACTCCGGCATGATCGACTGCGGAAGCCAGTCGACGGGGAGTTGATTTGGGCTCATCGAGCGAGGGAAGTACGGCAGCCGCGAGCCGCGAGGCGAAGGGGGCGAGCTCGCCCCTTCCGCAGCCCATGCAGCCAGCGCCCGCGCCGCGTCCCTAGGCGGCGAGGCGCGGGCGTTGTCGAAGCTAAAGAGGCGTGGCGTGGTAGGCGGCGACTTCTTTAGTCGCGGCTCGAACGGCGGCGAAGGCGTGGGAAGCGCGTGTATACGAAACTGGCCAGCCACGCGAGGCTGAGCCTTTTGCGGCCGTTGCGACGTCCGTGGGCTCTGCGCGATTGCGGTCGCCGGCCTTCGAGGGCTGGTGGGCACGGCCGTAGGACTGACTAGGGCACTGCCCACAACCTGAGGCCCCCGCCCCCCGGCGTGCGTCTGTTGATAGGCGGAGTGCAAGCCCTGTCGACGCGCCGCCTGGGCGGCGGCGGAGCGGCGATTACGCTCAATGTGGTCTATATGGTAGCTTAATTTGGGAGCCGCGAGGGCGGTGGCGGTGGCAGCGATGCCTGCTGCGTAACTTATCCCCTCGAGCGGCCGGAACCTGGGCGGCACGCCTCTTTCTGAGACGCGCTCGAGGAGCAGCGATAGGAAGGCCGCGTACTCGGCAGGTGCCATGCTTGTACAGTGGCCGTCGGCAATATCGAAGATCAGCGACAGTAGTTTGACGCGTGGGAGTGAGCGACAGCAGCTCGAGCGCGTGTGAACGAGGGGGCGAGAACAGACGATGCGATCCCAGTCGGCCGTTACATGTTCTTGTGCACTCTCGAGATCAAACGGTGGAGGCAGCAGCGCCTTCCGAATGCGCAGCATCAATTGGAGAAACGGTGCGTAATTGATGGTATCCGTTGATTCGGGTCCATCGGCTTCTGGTGGACAGCATGAGCGTGCCGCTAGACCCCACCAGCGGTTGAGCTGCTCGCGAACATCATCGTGCTGCTGGAACTTGTGGCGTAGCGTGGCGGCAGATATCGCTGGCGGTGTAGTGCCTGGCGCGTGGCGGTATGATGGTTCGGTCCACATACCGTGGCCGGCGGAAGCCCGCCAACCGTCCGTCGTCTTCTCTCGCGAGTGCACGCTCACAGCACACTGCCGCTTGCGGTGTGCTTCCTCTAATTGTCTTGCGGCGGCTATCTCGGCCCATTCCGACCACTTGGATGCGCTGCGATCATGACACCAGAGGTCGTCCGCCTCAGCGGCAGCGCTGCTCGCCGACGCGACCATTGGCAAGGGTTCGCTCGAGCCGCGGTGCAGGGCGACGGCTGCGTCCGTCGGCTGCACGACGTTCCTTGTTGCAAACCAGGCGGAGAAGTTGTTGGCGGAGTTGTCCAAAAAAGGTTCAATGTCTCGATGTGTCGTTACATATGCCAACGACGATGTGAGAAACGGTCGCTCTGAGAGGGGGTGTCACAAAACCTCCTCCACAAAGAGTGCTACCGCCGGCTTCCCCATCAATATTACTACAGTTACCCGACCGTCTGGACTACTGCTTCTCCTGTGTGGCTTCTGCCTCGTCCGCACGCAAGCTGTTCAATCGCTTGAAGGCCGCCTCGATACGTCGTTGCCGTTTGGTGCCCTTGGTTGCCAGGTTGATCGAGAAGTCGGGATGCAGTAGCCGCAGCACCTTGCGCACGGCGCTGCTCATCTCTGCATCCGTCGCCGACTCGGCAAGCCCCAGCGCATCCATGAGCGACCGGCTGCTATGTGCGAGGATGCGCCGCGCGGCCACGTCGCGTTCCCTCGCCTTGGCGCTGCGCGAAGCAGCCAGGGCATGCTCCTCCTCTGAAAGTCCATCGTCCTCCACTTCCTCACCCTCCGCCTCCTCGTCCTCGTCGAGCGCGCCGTCATCGCCCTCAACGGTCGTGCCGCGCCACTCGGCGTAAGGATCGGTCGGCGCCCGCTGCTCTGCCGCCTGCTGTCTGCTGCTCTGCCAGCGGTCTTTCATGCGCCTGGCGGCCGCCTCACTGCTATTCCTCTCCGCCTCCTCGGCATCGAGCCGCCGCTGCATGCGTACGCGTAACTCCGCATCATCCGCCGCCCACTTGCGCCGCTCCTCTTCCTCGGCCTTCTCCGCCGTCGTCTTCGCCTTAGCTTCCGCGGCCACGCTCGCCCTCTTGCGCGCCGCCTCGCGCTTCTCGCGCTGCTTCTCGCGCTTTAACCGTGTCTCGAAGTGCGACCTGGCCTGCGTGGTGGCCTTTTTCTCCTTCTCCCGCTCGCGGAGCTGCGCGCGCTTCTTGTGCTCGGCCGCCAGCTTGTCGGCCGCCAGCGTCGCAGCACAAGGAGCGGCAGGCTCTACCTTGACGAGGTTGCGCCAAGGTACGTCGACCGGCGTGCCCATCACCCCTCGAATGCGATCGAGTTCTCTAGCGCTCTGCGGACGTGGACTGCCGCCACGCGGGCTCGCAAATCGTGGCGTTAGCGCCTTGCGAGGCGAGGCCGCGCCAGCAGATCGTGGCGAAGCCAAGCGAGCAGAATGCGGCGAAGCCAAGCGAGCAGAATGCGGCGAAGCCAAGCGAGCAGAATGCGGCGAAGCCAAGCGAGCAGAACGTTGCGCACCAGCCTGTGGCGACGAGCCTCGGGCGCTACGCGTGCTGCCTGCAAACGGCGGTGATGGCGGCGCTGGTGGTAAGGCGCGTAGCGGTGGGACTTTCTTCGGAACATCCAACGTTTTGGCGGCAGCGTTGGATGCCATGAGCGCCGCGCCGCTGCGAGCCAAGAACACCAAGAACCCAATTGAAAGTGAACTACTTGGATAACCGTAGTAATTCTCTACGGTAACCCAGGTGGGCTTTGAAGGTGTTAACAACTCGGCTGTGAACTATCGGGTGTTAACACTCGGCGGCTTTCGGATACTCGGAACGCTGAACGCTGAACGCTGATCATTCAAGATTCAACATACAACATCAGCTCTGAGGATGCTCCGCTCGTAACGAAATCGAAGGCCAGGATCGAACTAGGTTGTACATGTTTAAACATGTACCGGTACATGTAGGCTCGCTACTGGGCTAGTACTCGCTAGTTTTTGTCAAGCTTGTTGTCCGTGTAGCGTGTTGAATTGTTGAATGGTGTTGGTGAATCTTGAATGGTGAATGGTGAATGTTGAATGCAGGACCCGTAGCGGCTGAACGTGAACGCATACATGTACATATCGAAGGATGTGTTCGATGTTGGTACTTGTTGCACGATGCCGCGACTGAAACAACATAAAGCAACTCATAACGCAAGCGTCGTTCTGCGATCTGCGTTGTGTCAGGACTCAGCATTCCTTGTGTGAGAGTTTGGTGTGGGTTTGAGACTTTGAGTCTTTGTGTGTGGCAGCAAACCTTGTATGACCGCAGAGCGCGAGCGTGTGCCCGCTGCGACGCTTCGAATTGGTGCCGACCGCGTTGAAGCAGCGAGCGCCCGGTCGAGAGCGCGCGCGCTCGCAGGTCGCACTTGGCTGCTCCTGCGGCCAGGATGGCCACCATGAAGCAGTCGGCAAGCATGTCCAAGAACAAAAGCCGGCTGCAGGCGGCAGAGGCTGTGCTCAAGAAGTGCGAGGAGAAGCTCGAACAGGCAGAACGCGTCAAGATAGAGAAGTTCAGCGACACAGAAATGGCAGCGAATGCCAGGGTCGCGGCCGAAGGCCTGGATCTGAACGTCGTCGTTGATGAGCTGCGCTCCATGAAGCTTGCCCCGCCAGCTGTAGTCGAAATCGTCGCCCGCTGCGTCTGCACGCTTGCCTCCGGTGACGACGTGGGCGACCACGAGCATCGTGCTGCTGAGGCAGCAAAGGAAAATGCGCGGAAGAAGAAGAATGCTCAAGCTGTCGCCAAGGGACAGCCGCCTCCCAAGCCGCTCGTGGGGACCATGGTCTCCGAGAAGCGGAAGCTTTTATCATGGGAGGAATCGCAGAAGGTGCTTGCACGTGCAAACTTTAAGGAACGCATCTCCGACTTTGATGGCCGCCTGCTGCTCGACAACGATGACCTCGTCAACGAGGTGCGGTCCAGGCTCGATCTAGATTCAATCGACCCGTCGCTTCCGATGGCAGCACACCTGGAAGTGAAGAAGCTCTCCAAGAAGGAGCGCAACGATGAGGCAATAGCCGCAGTGCGCCGCCGTGAGGCGTACAATGAGGGTGTGGCGCAGGACGGCAGTGGCGGAGTACCAAAGCTGACGCTCAACGATGCGAGGTACGTCTCCAGAATCGCGCCGCCTCTACTGGTATGGATCGCCCGTGTGATCTCGCAGTACGCCATCAACGACCCGCTGTGGAAGCGGACGTCGGCCGCGTGCATCGATGCCACCAAGAAGCGCGACGAGGCCAGAGACGCTGTAATGCAGCTGCGGCGGAAGATGGACGAGATGGCCCAGAAGCTGCGCGAGGAGAAGGCGAGATTGAAGGCCGAGAGAGAGCGAGCGGAAGAGGAAGGTGTGCTGCTGGAGCTGCAAGCCCTGGAGCAGCAAAAGCTCCAGACGGAAGAGAAGAATCAAACGGACAAACCCAAGGAGCTGACGACGCCTGATCAGATCATCCTAACTGGCCCGACTCCGAACATTTTCTTTCAGAACGGGCGCATCTCAGGCATCGCTCCAAGCCCAGTTCAGCTTTCTCCGCGGCTACAGCTGCCTGCCACGATTTACTTCTTCATTCGTGTCAAGCACTGCCGCGTGTCGTTCCCCTTCCCGCCGTCGCTGCCGACGGAGCGGTACTTGCACAAGGCACAAGTCATTCCCGGTCACGAGGAAGCTGGTCCTGTGGCTCACGTGCCTTTTGATGGTGCTCACGTGATCGGTCTCTACGAGCACGAGCATCTCTCTTTCATGCAGCTTGTTCTCGAGGTTCCGTCGACGCCAACGATCAATCCGTCGATCCATCCCACGCGCCTTTCCTTCCATCCACGCCACAGCGCACAGTTGCACTCCGGCAGTGGCGGTGCAGGCACGATTGAGATGCCGCGCATCATCGTGACTGCCTACCCTCATCTCGTCTCCCGCCACGATGCTCGTATGATGGCGGTGAGCCGCGCAGCTTCCGCGCCTCCTCGCACCGAGGGCAGCCGTGCCGACGACCTGGCCTCCGTTGCGTCCGCCAGCATCGTCGGCTCTCTCTTTTCGAAATCATCGAATGGGCCTAGCGTACCGTTTATTCCTCCGGGTATGGATGTTGTCCCTTTGCTCACTTTGCCTGAAGGCCTGCGGTCGATAGGCTCAGCCTATAAATCAGTTCCTCTTCTTCGCGGGTTGGCTACGATCAAGCCGGATGGCAGTCCAGCGAGGGTGCGCGCAAACAGCGTAAACAATCAGGAGCAGGATTGGTCACGAGTTGCGCTTGCTCTATCGGCCCGGGCGCACTCGAAGCCGTTTGCGCTTTCGCAGCCCGGGCAACAGCGGCCCATACCCGAAATTCTGCTGCAGCACCCAGCAGTGGCGCTCGACTCAGCAAAGAGATTGACGCGATCTACGACCAAAGTAGGAACAGGTTACATCAAAATCATCGCTACTCTCGTTGCGAAAGTGTCCGAAGGATACATGTTGTCACACGACGAGAAGCGACGACTGCGCGAGGCGGCCGACATGGAAGCGGAGGTCGAAAGGACTGAGAAGCAGGTCGACGCGGCGAATGCGGCCGAGCGGCGACAAGCTAGGGACACGGCTCTCAAAGCGGCGACGGCTCGAGCATCTGCGGCCGATGCCGCCGCTGACCTGCAGGTTCCGCTTCGCCAGCGTCAGTTAGGAGACGAAGGGGATGCTCAGTCTGTCGCGAGCTGTACCCCGTCGACCAGCAGCACCGCAGCCACAGGCGGCAAGCGACCGGCGGAAATCAAGCTACCGGTTCCAGACATATTTTCGACCATGTTCGACCCGTCGGTGGCTAACGCTGCCGCCCTCGCTGTTGGTGCAGCCGCCTCACCTGCAGCTGTCGAGCTTGCACAGGACGCATTTGCAGCAGCTGTAGAGGCTACGTTTGCCAAGGCTGGGGCAGCGGGTACCGCAGCAGCAGCGTCGACATCATCCTCTGTCCAGCCTACGCCTCCCCACCTTAAGACTCCGTCTCCAGCGTCAAGCGCTAGCGGCAAGGCATCTGCGCGCAAGAGTGCTCGCGGTGATTCGCCACGCGGCAAATCGTCGCCACGAGCAGCGTCTCCTCGAGGCTCTACCCCAAGGCGGTCCTCGCCCGGGCCTGCCAAGAGTAAGGCGAAAGCTGGGCCAAATCTGCAGGTGAACTCCGACAAAATTCCTGCTGGTGAGGATGCGAGGTGACAGTAGATGAATCCACTGATGAAAATCTATTATCAGCACGACATGACCTACGAGAGAGTGAATCGGCACTTTCGGCAGTGAAATCTGAACCAATTTGACGCGAATGAGCACAATGTCGCACGTTGATGGTCGTTGCCCGCGCGGCATGCGTCGCGGTCGGCCGCCCGTCCGTAGGCGTCTAGCCGCGTCGTCCAGGCCACGGGCCCGGGCCGCGCGGCCGGGCGGCCGCGGGCGCGGGAGCGGGCCGGTGCGGGTTCGCGTCCCGGTTACGGCGTTAGGAAACGCACGCGTTGTTCACTCGGCTACACACCCGGAGCACAGGCACACACGGACAGCCTGCGCGGGTTTTGGCACATGCGCGCGCACAACCACACTCACATAGACCACAGTGGCACAGAGACAGACAGAACAAGGATTTACTACGTCGAGTGGGAACGAATTAAGTCGCGGTCGCCACGCTCGCCAGCTACCTTGACCTCGATACTCTGCCCTCGGTACCACTGTTTCGTGAGCGAAAGTGCGCCATTGCTCACGGCTGGCGCTCAGGGCGTCCACGTGATGCGCTCGATGGCGATCTGTGCGTGCTTGCCCAGAGCAAGCTCGGTCGAGGTGGTGAGTTCGCGCAGATTGGGCAGGGCCTTTGCGAACTGCTTGCGTGCCTTGGGCGAGTCCGCGAGGGCGGCGATGCACTTGGTCGCGTACACGGCCAGGTCCGAAGCCTCGGGCGTCATCTCGCCCATGCGATGCAGCGATGCTGCCTCGTCCACCAACGGCAGCAGAGCGACGCATACGCCCGCGTCCACGGCCACCCCCATGGGATGGGGTTTGTCTTCCTCCATCCGCGCGCCGTTGCACATCGACATGAGGAAGGCGGCCGCCGCGATGCGCAGCCGTTGGCGCATTGCTGCCTCCTCCACGTCGTCCGAGCTCAGCATTTTCACCAGCTTCGGCATCACGCCTCCCTCGAGCGCAACCGCTTTCTCGGTCTGCTCGTATGTCGTGAGCGCGAGGCACCAGGCGGACTGGCACCTGACCTCAGGGTGCTCACTCGCGATCGTCATGAGCGCCGTGGGCACTGCGCTCATCCTGATCGCCTCGGCTTGCCCGTCGTCCGTCTTGCAGAGGCGGTTCAGCCCCGTGAGCGCCGCAGCCTGGACCTCGGGGGTTTGCGGGCCGCCATCATGCCGCTCGCGGCAGAGCGCGAGCAGCAGCTCGACAAAGTGCACAGCTATGAGCGCCTTTCTGCCATCGTCATAGGTGCCGAGCTGCGTCACCACACCTAGGCAGGCGCTGCGCACGCTCGCCGCCGGGTCCACCGCCGTCGCCAGCAGCGTCTCGCACGTGCCGCTTGCAAGCATAGACTCGCGCGCACTGCGATCGCACGCAAGCCGCGCAAGCGCCACGTGCGCGAGCGCGCGGATTTTCTCGTCGTGATCCTTGGAGGCGGCAAGATTGAGCGCGGGTACAATGCCGGCGCTCACCAGGCATGCTAGATTGGCGGCGCCGATCATCAGCTCGAGCGATTGCTCAATTGCCTTAAACCGCAGCACTGACTCATCTGAGCCAACAGCGCTCGAGCCCGCATTCTGGATGCAGCGCACGAGTTTGGGAGCTGCGCCACGGCCATAGGCGAGCGTGAGCTCCGTCGGCGCCTGCGTATGGAAATTGGGCTTCGACTCCACATTGGAGAGGTGCGCTGAGTTGGCCAGGAGGCCCTTGGGCTCTGACGGGTACCACTCGATGCCTTGCCGCTTGCGGCAGATCTGCCGAAGGAGCACAAGCACTGTCAGCTGCAGAGTCTGGTAGGTATCGTCGTGTGCAGAGTCGATGGGTGGAGGTGGCACGCGCAGCTCACCTGATGCATGGTCGACGCCGCGCACTCACGAGCCGAGTGTTGTGTCCGCGAGCACGACGAAGCTGCGATAGTAACAGATGTTCTTCCCAGCGTGATGTGGCAAAGTGCTCGAAAAAGGCGCGCTGCACTCCCAAAACGGGGTCGGCTTCATCAGGCACGCGCGACGACAGCATATAAACGTTAGGTAGTCCGCTCATGCTGTGCATGTATGCTGTGCATGGGCCGAAACCTGATCTCCCATGAACACATTGAAGGGATTTGGACAGCTCGAGAGCATAACTCCCGATCTCCCGTACTGGGTACTGCGTGAGACTGCTAAGTCGGACGCCATCTGGCCATCAAACATCATGTGCACAGTCTCCATCCGTCGGGGGGAAATATCAACAGTTTGGCGCTGCGCTGCCGCTGGCCGCTGGTGGTGGTGGCACCTGACCTGCTCACTGGCCTCTGGCGTCTGGGATTAGGGATAAAAAAAAGTCTGATCGTCTCGGGGCGGGTAGCCCCCAGGCCCAGCCCTGCGTGCCACGTCTCGACCGGGCACCTCGCTTCCAGAACCGGCGACGGCACGCACGCTCGACGCTGCCACGCTCCACACGGCGGGGCATTGAGTTGCATTTGAGACGCGGCGGGGCGGGAAACCGAAAGGCGACGAACTGAGTCGGGTCATCGGGTGCGCGGATGACGAGAACTTGGCGCACCCACCCCGTACCCCGGCGGCGGCGCGTCGCCGTCGGCCGGTATAAGTCCTATTGTGCAACGTGATGCATTACGGTTCGGTACGTTGCAGCATGGTGCCATGCGGTTGCGGGGACCCGCGGATGTGATTGAGAACTACATCTCATCCGGTTGGCACATCCGCGCATGGTGCGATGGTCACGCCCTTGTGTTCACAGATGCGGGGACACGTGTACTGTACGGTGTATGTACCGTAC
>Ga0209550_10005546_pt1 | contig 11816 bp, 13 predicted proteins | sample LauGreSuBDMM15SN_2_FD_187567 | JGI IMG/M metagenome (GOLD analysis project Ga0209550, IMG submission 187567) | Freshwater lake microbial communities from Lake Michigan, USA - Su13.BD.MM15.SN (SPAdes) (version 5) | ecosystem: Environmental > Aquatic > Freshwater > Lake | place: Lake Michigan... | reverse complement strand
GGGGGCCTTGGGACTCATTGATTTATGTAGGGCTGATTTCCAAAATTACCCTAATGAGTGCGAGCGGACTACCTTAACGAGCTCACGTACGAGAACACACCGTCGGACCGGGCCTGCGCGTCGTGGGCGCAAAAGGCGGGGAGCGTCATCCGATCGGTCATGCGAAGTCGTTCGGTTTGCCTTTGCGCGAACCGCGGCGCGCGCTTAACAAAATGACCGGGTCGAAGCTAAGTGCAAACCGACCGGAAGACTGAGCTCACAAACCACATGGCACATTGGCAAACCCAAGTCCTCTCGCGCCGTCGCGTACGGGTACGCACGCCCGCGGGGCCCGTGCACGCGAGCACGAAAAACGATGGCGAGCGCACGACAAACCCAAGCGTGAAGCGAGGTGTCCCGAGGACGGGGGCGTAACAGTCACGGCGATGGGGGTGCAGCGAGCGCATCATCAAGGTCACTGGCAACGCATGCCGCCTCGCAAAGCAATCTCGTGCCAGCACACCGCAGCGTCAGACGAGCTTTCCCGCGGGATGACCCGCCTCATGCGCTCATCTGGCGATTGAACTCCCCACATTCCATATCCCAGGGTACACCGGCAGCTCCCACAGGAGAGAGGCCTTTCCAGCTCGCACGAGCAGGCTCGCACGATCACATCGGCTCGAGGGGACGTTGCGTCAGTCGTGAGGAGCTGGCTCGAGCGCCGTGATGAGCACTTGCATGCTGGTTCGAGCGCGGGAGCGTGAGGGTGATTCAAATTGCTCCCATTCAAATGGCTCGAGCGCGGGAGCGTGAGGGCTGGTTGTGACGCCGTGGTGAGCACTTGCATGCTGGCTCGAGCGCGGGAGCGGGAGGGCTGGTAGTGAGAGGCCGAGAGGCCTCGCGTCACCCGCCGGCTACCGGTACGAATCCCACTGGTCGGGCAGGCGATGGTACACGTGCTCGATCTCGCCCAGCCACGAAAAGACGAACCTGTGCGCATCAAGCACCTGCAGACGCCCTTCGGAGTACTGCGACGAGCGGAAGCCCGGCGCGGCCAGGCAGCCGTAGCCCTTCCACAGAGGCTTGGCCTCGAGCGGGAGCGTGCCCGCCGAGGTGCTCGGCACGGCGCCCGTGGCGGCCGAGGGCCATACCGGTAGAATGGGCTCTTCTTCGAAGCGGCGCTGCTCGCTGTGGCCTTCGAGAGGCACGTAGAAGGTCGTCGCGCCCGCGGGCACATGCACATCGCCGACCACCTTGGTGGCGACAAGTGTGGCGGCACCCAGCCGCGGCGCCTCACGGCTCAGGTGCAGCCGCCGGCGAGCCGCCTCGCCGGGGCGCTCTTCTTCGCCGAGGCGCTCGCCGCGCCACATGCGTCGCGCCGTGTCGAGCGCGGACGGCCCGAGGCGCATCACGCGCACCGCAACCACCTCGATGTTCCGAGGCGCGTACTGCTGCCCATAGTCACTCGCATACAGCCCAGGCGCGGGCAGCATGCTCGCATCGATGCCTTCGCCAAAGTTCAGGGGTGGGTGGAGCGGGCACGACTGTGAACAGCTCGGCAGGCGTGAAAGGATGATCGCACACTCGACGGGCCCCTCGACGGTGGTTTCGTCCAACGCCGACGCGGAGCTGCTGCCAGCGGCGGCGGCGAGGCCGCTGCGAAAGAGGAGGTCGGTCGCGACGCCAGGGTGCAGCTCGCCGAAGAGGACGCGAAGCCCCTCCATGAGTCGGTTCCTTGCCCCCGCCCCCGCTGCCCCGGAGGCCGCCGGGGACGTGGGGTTCTGAGCCCGCAGCGCGCGCAGTGCGCGCATGCGTCGGCTGGCCAGCCGTCCCATGTCGCCGCGGCTTGCGGCTTCGAGTCGGTCAAAGACCCACTCGATCCCCAGGGTGTGGCGGTGCTGCGGTGCCCAGCGCGGTTGGCCGCCGTTCAGAGCGACTTGGTCGGCAGGGTTGAGCTGCGGCGCCAAGGGGATATGCGCAGCAGTCGCGTCGGCTGGAGCCGCGTCGGCGGCGACACGACTGTCCGCGGGCGGCGGCGGCGCGGGCAGCCAGGCGAACCGGAGCACTGCATCCGAGCGCCCCTCGTGCATCGAGGCGAGGAAGCCCAAGGGTACCATCTCCTCATATGGGCAATAGGGTGGCTGGGCGCTCTTTGCGCGGTGGTCGACGCTCATCTCGTCAGTTGGGTCGGTGAGATACTCAAGGGAGCACGCGCGGCCGATTACGGACGCGCGCGGCACGACGCTCAGGCGCGGCGGCGGCGACGGCAGTAGCAGCGGTGGAGTCCTTAAATGCTGAACCCAAGCGCTTGTACCATCAGCAGCGGTGGCGGCGGCAGGGTCGGCGGCGGCGGTAGCGGCGGTGGCGGCGGGATCGTCGTCGTCTTCATCATTGGCGGCGGTGGCCTGACGGCACTCGAAGTTGATGAGGATCGATGGCCCCGGCTCTGCGGCGAGCGTGAGCGTGGCTGTGCGCCCAGTGCCTCGCAGTGCGAGCCGCATGCCAACGGCTTCAAGCCCGCGCGGCCGACGCCCAGCATGACGCCCAGCTGCCGATCGCTCACCACAAAGTCGCAGGTGCATCAGCCCACACCACGGGAAGTCAGAGACGAGCGCCCATCGGCCGCCGTCCTGCACCGCGAGCGGCCCAATGTACCTCTCGAGCGCCTCGAAGAGCGATCGCTCATCGGCGAGTCCCCACTCCGAGGGCGTTTCGCCCACGAACGAGGGCCAGCGCTCGAAGATGAGAGCACGCCAAAGCATGCCGGAGAGGGCCAAGCTTCGAATGGCTTTGCACGAGGCGGTGGCGGCGGCCGCCGCCGAAAGAGACGTGGACGAGGTGAGAATGCTACAGAGCAGTGCGTCCGGTAGGTCGATCAGATGGAGTGGCGGAGACACCACGTCGGTGGCCCTCGCCGGCTCGATCAGATGGGCTGGCGGAGAAGCCTGAGGAGGCGGCGGCACAGTCGAGCCTTGCGTCATCGTCAAGCCTTGAGGCCTGGCCGCTCCGGCGACGGTCGCACAGATCTGTTCGGGCGTGAGGCTGATGCTGACTTGTAAGCAGGTCTCATTTGTGGGGTCCGGGCGCTCTAGCGTGGCGAGCTGGCTGCCGAGCAGGCTGGACGGCATGAAGTGCCCCTTGCGCGCGTCGAGGCGCGCCTGCAGGAGCTCCTGGCCACCGTCGAGGAAGACGAAAAGGAGCTCGGGGTCGCCAGCGCGCAGGCGATCGCGGTAGGCCTTCTTCAGCGCGGAGCAGGTAACGACCATAGCCTCGCCCCGGCCCTTGCCATCGGCGATACGCGTGGCCAAGGCGGCCAACCAGCCCGCACGGTCGGCGTCGGTCAGTGGCGTGCCCGCGCTCATCTTGGCAATGTTCTCCGGCGGATGGAAGAAATCTGCCTCGATGAGCACGGCGTCAGTGTGTCGCGCGTACAGCTCCGCCACGGTGCTCTTGCCGCAGCCGCAGACGCCCATGAAGACGAGGTTCGGAGACGCCATGTTTGTTGGCGCCGGCCCAGCCGAAATATCTCGAAGTCGGCGCCCGCGAATCTTCCGTACGAAGATTGAGTACGTGAACAAGTTGCAGTGCAACGAAAATTCACAGCCATTCGTGGTTCACAAGTGGTTCACACGCGATATATGGAGCCCCTCGCCGGACGGACGCGGCAGACGCAGCCGCCGAGTGCGCAGATGGTGGAGACGCCCGCCATCGACGCCTTACTCGCGGCCTATCACTCGGGGAAGCTGGCGCAGAGCCGTGCTAAGATCGTCGTGCCCAGCACCTTCTTGCCGAGCACCTCGATCTGTGCACTTCCGCTTAGGGTGCGGTGCACTGGCATGGCCCCGGCGATGAGACCACAGGACGCCGCCGCCGCCGCCGTCACTGCCGCCGCCGCCGCTGTTGCCGCGCCGGCCGCCACAGGGCCCGTTGATGCCCCGTCGTTGTCCGAGGCTGCGACTTCGAGCTCGGCCGCTCCAAGTCCCGCTTCTCCTGAGCTTATGACGTTGTCCGAGGCTGCGACTTCGAGCTCGGCCGCTCCAAGTCCCGCTTCTCCTGAGCTTACGCGGCCGACCGCGCGCCACTCGGCAAGCGGCGAGCCTTATCGGCCTTCACTTGTAAACATCGCCTCCGCAGACGATCTAGCTCCTGACGCCGCAGCGCCTGCGGAGCCCTTGACCGTGCATTTGCCTTCGACCGCGTCCGCGACGGCGCCTGAAGGGCCCTTGCCAACGCCAATGCCGTTGCGCTCGCTCGCGCCCACTACGGCGCTTATCGAACCCTTTCCCATGCCGTCGCCCTCGGCCATGCCCGCGACGGCACCTGACGAGCCCTTGCCCATGCCCATGCCCTCGCAGCCGCCACCGATTCACCCGCCACCAGTGCACCCACCAACGGTGAAGCCGCCTCCTGTGGAGCCGCCATCGCCAACGCGCAGCCACTTCATCGCATCTCCTCCCCACAGCCCGTTCCACGAAGGACAAAAGCTCTCTTCGTTCGTGGGGCTTTAGTGGGTCTTCATTGGCATGTTCATTGTTCTTGCAAGTGTCAGCGTATCCACGACACTCAAGACCGCGCGTCGCCTGCGTGCGCGGCGGAGGCGCGCGGCTGTCCCTCTGGCGCCATTTTAGGGTTTTTTGAGGCGGCCGTCTCGGACGCGCATTACTTAAGAGTAAGTAAGTAAGCCAAGTATAACAGGAACCCAACCGGCCGCGGAGCTCACGAGTGGCCTGCACACACACACGGTACTAACTCGACGGCGTTTGTCACCGACCCGCAAACTTATCGTAGAACCTGTTCATGTAGTCGTTGCGACGCTGACCAGCGAGAAGCACCCGCTCGGGTGCATCTTCCGCACGCTCGGGAACGTGAAATCGACCCTCGATGGAGCTCCACGAGTTGAAGCGCACGTTGTAAACGGACTCGTCGCGTGCCCATGCCTCGAGATGCCCACGGGTCCGATGCGGGGATGCACTCCCACAGTGCACATTCAGCCCTCGTAGCGCCGGTGGCCGTGGTTTGTAAGGCGTGTCGTCCCAAAGTCCTTCAGCCCTACTGGAGCGAGAAACGCGCGCAGAACTGAACCCCGTGGACGAGCTGTACCTTGCTGAGTCGAAACTAGCACGAGGCGTCGGTGAAGCTGCGCGAGGAGTCCGTGCTGAGCTGGAGCGAGGTGACCGTGCTGAGTTCTTCGCGGATCTTGCTGAGTTGGGTACCCGCGCTGAGCTCCTCGCGGGACTCGGGGGGCGTATTGTTGGATTCTCTCCCTTGAGCTTTTCCAAGAGACGGTCTCCGGCCTGCTTCTGTTCTTTCGTCCTGGTATCTATCTTTGGGGGCGTTTTGGAGTCACCTACACCCGCCGGTGGAGACTTGGAAGGTGCTGGTGCTGCAGCTGCTGGTGGCGCGGCGGGACTATCCGCCGATGCTGGGGCTGATGAAAAGCCTATCTCAATAGGCGGAAGCGAGTCCAGCTCGGGCTTGCTGCTATTCGGCCTGTCTTCTGGTTCTGGTTCGGCGCTGACGTTCAAGTCGCGCTCGAACTCTGCTTCCATGGCGCGCGTCTGCCTGGACTGGCCAGCCAGCCGCGATTTAGGCTTACCTTCCCGCGAGCGAGCGTTCATGGACCACCATTTTCCCACAGGTCAGAGGTCAAACGGAATGTTTTCGTTACATGTAGGCTTGTATACAAAAGGTCTCGAGGTCTCGATATACACATGCGTGTGTAGCGGTTTGTGTAGGTTACAATTGTAGGAACAAAATTCCATCTTACCATGCAAAATACGTTCAGCCGTGGCCTTGAATCGGTCGCACGGCATAGTACCAAGCTCGTAAATCCCAGCTATGCACCAAAGGCGCTCACTTTTCGATGACCAGATTCATCAACGTCACCGCTTCTCCCCGAAGGGGAGCGCCTCTCTTTCTTTCACCGCACAATGGCGGCGGCGGCCTTGTCGGAGGCGCTGACATGGCACGAGGCACCCCTGGGGAGTGCACTGATGTCCTCCACCGAATCGGAGCTTGCAGAGGCTGTCTGCAGCAGCCGATCGGTGATCATCGTGCCCGATTTCTGCACGCCCGAAGAGGTCACCCTCCTGGTCAAGGCGGGCGTGCGTGCGGCTGAGCAGCAGATGCAAAACCCGCTCACGTCGAGCGAGTCGCGCTTTCGAATCGAGGTGTTTGGTCGGCGGTTGATTTCCAATGGCGTCACCTTGACTTCGCTAGATCGCGACGTACAGGTGCTCGCCACGGATCTTGTGTACCGGGCCCTGGATCTCATTCAGTCACGTAATCCCGTGCTGGCCGACGGGATGCGCATCAGCGGCTGTACGGCCGACACGAGGCTGAGCTACTCAGCCGGCGAGCCCGCCATCAACGTGTACTACGCGCCGGGCGGCGACTTCAAGCCGCACCGCGACATGCAGTCATTGACGCTCCTGGTGTCGCTCTCGCCACTCACCGACTACGAGGGCGGTGGCACACACTTTTACGAGCCTGCTGCGACGCCCTCCGAGGCCATACGGGGTAAGGCTGTCCCCATCGCGACTTTGCGTCAGCCGGCAGGTGCAGCCCTGCTCTGGGGCGGCGAGTTGACGCATGCAGCGGCGGCTGTGACTAAAGGCCGAAGGCTCGTCTTTGTCGCGAGCGTGACGCCGCAAGACGTATAAGATATTTGGCGCGGGTCGGTATAGATGTGACTGATCAACTTAGCAAATAGGTGCATCGAACAGTAGAGAGTATAAACAGTACCGGTCGTCTACGTAGTTGTCGCGATAAAACGGCGCGAAGCCGTGAACACTGGCAACTGCGAGCGTGGTTCCTAACGCCATGTCCTAACTCCTAAGCACAAGGGTCAAGGCGCCAAGTACCGTTAAAAGTACCTGCTTCTTGCCGCGGCTCCGGGTCTTTTTATCACGCGGGCGGACCGCGCGGCAGTTCCACTATCCAGCCGAGCTTCCGCGCGCGGCGGTGACTCCGGGGGAGAGCTCCACAAGTCGAGTCACTCCGAGTTCTACGTGTCTTGCGTGCGGACCCAGTCTAAGAGGGACGGTTCGACGCCAGCGGCGGCGAGAATGGCGGCTCCCGGCGGCGCAGGCTTCGCTAGCGGTGCGAGCCGAAGCGGGAGCTCGCGTGGGCGCATGTTGAGCGCGGCCAGCTCACGCGGCGAGCTGCACGCCAACGCAGCTACATCTCGACTACCACCGGACGCGGTGGGCACCTGTCGAGGCACCTGGGAGGAGAGCCTTCCCACACCGCCTCCGCCGCCAGATGTGCCCAGATGGGACAGAGCCATTGGCCGAGGCGAGTGGAGGGTGCCGCCAATGCCTTCGGAAGGGCGCGACAGCCGCAAGCGCGTTTCGGTCGGGGTCGCCCCACCGGCCGCCCCACCGAGGCTGCGCGGCGAAGCCAACGCCGCCGAGAAGCCGCCGCCGCCTCCGCTAGCGCCTGCGCCGCCTGCGCCGCCGCCTGCGCCTCCGCCTGCGGGTGGCTGCCCAAGACGACGCTCAGACGCGGGTGGCTGCCCATCGAGGATCCACTCGTGCTTGAGAGCCTCGTCGGGTGTGAAACGGCTCGACGCCTCCCATCTTAGGCAACCTTCGAGGAAGGAGACGAACCCAGCATCGGAGCAGCGGAGGGCGCCCATAATGTCCGTCGAGCCTGGTCGCCGTCGGAGGCCCTTGGAATTCGTCACGAGCCGAGGCTGCCCGTGCTCGTCGAAGAAGGTCTTCCGGCGCGACGCCTCCTTGGCGAGCTCGGGTGGTGGCGGCCCGAGCACCTCCATCACACAGCAGAGCTGCTCCACCTCTGACTCGCCGGCGAAGAGAGGGTTGCCCGTGAACAGCTCCGCCAACACGCAGCCTAGGGACCAGATGTCTATGGCGCAAAAGTAGGGCCGGCCGAGGAGCACCTCGGGCGCGCGGTAGAAGCGGCTCTGAATGTACGCGTACACGGGCTGCGCGTCGAAGCACGACGAGCCGAAGTCGACCAGCTTGATCGCCGACCGGCCCGGAGTGGTCAGCAGGATGTTCTCGGGCTTCCGATCGCAGTGTGAATGTGAACGTGGACGTGTCAGTGGCACTCAGAGGCACTCAGAGGCACTCAGAGGCACTCAGCGGCACTCAGAGGCACGCAGCGGCACGCAGCGGCATGCAGAGGAACTCAGCGGCACTCAGCGGCACTCAGCGGCACTCAGAGGCACTCAGAGGCACTCAGCGGCACTCAGCGGCACTCAGCGGCACTCAGCGGCAATTCACGACACTCACCTTCAGATCACAGTGCACGATCTCGCGCTGGCGCAGGAAGCGCAGCGCCTCGAGTAGCTGCACCGCGAAGCGTCGGATCAGCGGGAGCGAGACGCCCATGAAACAATTGGCCTTGAGGAACTCGTACAGGCTCATGGAGAGCAGCTCGCATGCAAGACACAGGTGGCCCCGGAAGGAGAAGTGCTCATGCAAGCGCAGGCAATGGCACTCGTCGCGGGGGTCGTACTCAGCGACCGTGCGCAGCACCTGCGCCAACCAGACGGACTCAGAGACCCTCACTAGCCATTCGATCACTCAACATCAGCGTGCTCGTGCTGCCTCAGGCGTGCTCGTGCGCACTCAGGCACACTCAGCGCCCTCAGCGCACCTTGGCCTCGACGAAACCCGCGCACGTAATCCGCGGACGTAATCCCGGCACGTAATCAGCGCACTTAATCAGCACACGCACTCAGCGCACCTTGGCCTCGACGAGCGCTTGCTTGTGGAAGCGCGCCTTGTTCCGGATCACCTTGATGGCCACCGGCCGCTGCATCTGGTGGTCGAAGGCGCGCAGTACCTGCCCGAAGGCGCCGCGACCCACGACGCCGAGCACCTCATACCGGTAGTTCAGGTGGTCGTGCAGCGTCACATGGTAGTCGCCACGCTCGTCGTCGTACCTGTGAGGGAGGGACGGGGCGAAGTGCTGAGCCGTTGCATGCAAGGCAGCTCGGCCTTCCTCGTCGTCGTACCCGTGATTGTGCTCGCCCGGCAGCAGCGTCGCGCGCGGCTTGCTCGCGGTCTCGCCAGCCCAATAGACGGTCCCCACGTCGCGGATCTCGGCACGCTCATACTCTGTAAGCCCGGTGGTGCCCAGTCCACGCAGCACCTCGTCGCCTGACAGCGACACGCCAAAACCAAGCCCGAGCGAACCACCACCCAGCCGGCCATCGTTGCCGCTCGTGCTGCCACCGTCATCAGCTCGCGGCTGCGCAGCCGGAGGTGCATGCGACGATGGCGGTAGCTGGTGCTGCGACGGCTCCGGCGGCGGCGGCTGCGTCTGTGGCGGCTGCTGCGGCCTCTGCGGCGGCTGCGGCGGCTGCGAGACCTGTTCGCTCACTGCCAGTCCCAACGCTGTGGCCGCACTCGTCAACGTTATCACGTTCTGCCGCGGGCTGGGCTGGCGCCGCTGCAGCAGCGCAGACGCGGGCCGTAGGGACAGCGGCTGCCGCTGCGGCTGCGTGCTCCGCTTGGAGGACAGCGTGGGGAGTGCACCATGAGTCCGCATTTGCGTCCAACTTCCTCGCCAAACTTCTTATCAGAACTAGTGGACGCGACGACTTCCAAGCACTGGCGGCTCAACGTCTGGCTCGTAGTGTGAATATCCGTCGCGAAGTTTCTCATGGCGTCAGCCGAGAGCGCGCGGGTGGCTCCCAAGCCATTACCGACACCCTTCACCCTGCTCGACGCCGACGACGACGACGATGAGACAGCGGGCGATAGCCCGAGCTTCAATCAGGCCGCCAGCGATGTCGCGCTCGCCCTCGTGGAGGCACCTCGGCGCTCGCTGCAAATGGCATCGCGGGAGGCGGGGCCGCCGCACGCCCTCGGTGGCCAGATGGCGCACAGGGTGCTGCGTGACGCTCTCGCCCTGCAGCTTGCGCGGCGGGGCTTCGACGGGCTGCGGAATACGGCGCTTTGGCTCGTGGCCGAGCTCGCCGCCGACTTTATCAAGGCGCTCGGGGCACAGCTTGCCGCGCAGCCTGCCGCGACGCCAGCCGCGACCGTGCGGCGTCTCCAGCGTCACACCAACATGCTCAGCGCGTCCGAGTGGCACCAGGCACAGATCAGCTTCGTGCGCGTCGCCGAGCCCGTCGGGCCCGGCGGCACCGCCATGCGCGGCCAGAGCGGCTCGGTCGCTGCCTCGGTCGCGCCTCTGTACACGGCGATGCGCGGCGCGTGGAATTACAAGCAGACGCTCGCCGGGCGGCAGTCACATCAGATTGCGGGCCAGACCGACGTGCCCACCCCCAGCACAACCGCGGGCTCCGCTGCAGGCCTCAGCGGTCGTGAGCTCTCTGAATCCCTTCGGCTCTCGAAGAAGCAACGACAATTGGCTGAGACTTGGCTGCAGACGGGCAGCGTGGGCTTCCCGGTCACGGCGCCCGTGCTGCTGCCCGGGCGGGCGATCGCCAAGGAGGCTGCCGCCGCCGCGGCCGCGGCCGCGGCTGCGCCAACCGCTCCACCGCCAGTGCCGCGAGGAGGGCGCGGAGGGCGCGGAGGGCGCAACGCCGGAAGGTAGCTACGTACGTTTCGCGACTTCCGCTTCCGTGTTGTGGCTATTAGGCCACGTGTTTAGGGGCCAGTGGGCCACTTCACGTTCACGGAACGCAAGATACGGAGCTCTTGAAGGGAGAATCTTTTCGATGCGGACTCTCGCTCTCGTCCTCCTCCCTATCGTCTCAGCGCTGCAGATCGGCAGTCCAAGATGCGACTCGGCAGTGAGGGCACGCACGCCCGTGATGGCAAGCCCAGCGGCTTTTGATGGCAGTCTGGTGCCCGCTGGGAAATCGTCACCTGGGATGGCCATCCTCTTCGGTGCGTGCTTCGCAGAGTTCCCAAGTGCAGGGTTCGTGAAGAGTGCCGCCCACAGATGGCCGTCCGATTCCCGCTCCCATGCTTAGACTGCGACGGCGTCCTCGCGGACACGGAGCGCGATGGCCACCGCGTGAGTTTCAACAAGGTCTTCGCGGAGCGCGGCTTCGGCTTCGAGTGGGGCGTCGAGGAGTACGGTAGGCTGTGCGAGGTCGGCGGCGGCAAGGAGCGGATCACAGCGTACATGAACGCAAACGGCTGCTGGCCAGCTGACTGCAGGAATCCGACGACGACGGACCTGACCGGTCCTAAGGGTCTGCCCCTCGATCCAACGCGCCTCGCCCTCGTCTCCGAATGCCACAAGCGCAAGACAAAGCTCTTCCAGGAGCTCATCGGTTCGGGAGTGGTGCCGCTGCGGCCGGGCGTCCTACGGATCGTGGACGAGGCGATCGCGGCCGACGTTCCGCTCGCCGTTTGCTCCACGAGCAATGAGGACGCGGTGCGCACCCTCATCACGACACTCATGGGCGACGAGCGCGCAGCCAAGTTCTCGTTCTTCTGCGGCGACTGCGTGCCCAACAAGAAGCCCAAGCCGGACGTGTACAACTTGGCATCGAAGACGATGGGCCTCGACAAGTCGGAGTGCATCGTGGTCGAGGACTCCGGCATTGGGACTAAGGCGGCGAAGGCGGCAGGCATGCCTTGCCACGTCACCGCTGAGCCTGATTCCCACTCCTGGTCTCTGAGTGTCTCTGATGAATGCCCCTGACTGCAGGCATGACCTGCCTCGTGACGATGAGCACTTACACGGCTGACGACGACTTTAGCGGCGCCGACCGGATCGTATCGGAGCTTGGGGAGCCCGGCAGCAAGCTGTGCGTCACGCTCGCCGACATGCGCGCGCTGCTCCGATCAGCTGACGTCGTCGGTACGGTGGTGCCCACGAGCGGCTCCAGCGTGGTCGCGCCCACAAGCGAGGTCGCGCCCACGACAAAGTTCTGACGCGTG
>Ga0209550_10005545_pt1 | contig 11819 bp, 6 predicted proteins | sample LauGreSuBDMM15SN_2_FD_187567 | JGI IMG/M metagenome (GOLD analysis project Ga0209550, IMG submission 187567) | Freshwater lake microbial communities from Lake Michigan, USA - Su13.BD.MM15.SN (SPAdes) (version 5) | ecosystem: Environmental > Aquatic > Freshwater > Lake | place: Lake Michigan, USA... | reverse complement strand
CTTGGTTGTCGTGTTGCGGAAAAGTCTTGTCTCGGTAAGCGTGTTCTAACCTTCTCTGCCGAACCTGAATGGATAAACCTAGACGGCAAGGAGACGTTTACAGATATGGTTTCGGCGATCATGATGAAGAATGGGTCCGCGGGACTAAACACGGACTTTTATAAGGCGCTGGATATGATTCTTACTGCAATTGAGGTGCACGGTGTTCCTCCTGAGGATGTGGAGAACATGATTCTTGCGATATTTTCGGATATGCAGATTGATGATAATCTCAGTTGCATGAACGGTGGTTCTTATGCCCCCAATGATTCTCAGAAGATTGAGGCAAGGGGGAAATGGGCCACGATGCACGAGCAGATCAAGGCGAAGTATGCGGAGGTGGGAATGCGTCTTTATGGACGGCCTCTTAGTCCGCCTCATATTCTCTTTTGGAATCTCCGGAAGACATCGGGGTTCCCCACGCTTTCCACAGAGGCGGGTTGTTCGATGATGAGCGGATACGATCCGACGATATTGAATATGTTTTGTGAGATTGGAATGCAAGCGCTACGGGAAATGACACCTTATAAAATGTTGGCAAAGTTGTTGGACAATGTGAGACACCTGCCGATGGAGAAGGCGATTCGTGAGTATTTTGCGCGACTGTAACGTTGCGAATTACAATTTAGATGAGAATAAAACGGCTGATATTTTTCGCAACACATTGGACAAATCAAATGAACTCTCATTTGGATTATACCTTATGACTTTGTTACCTAACGACAATATGTATTCCTCTCTTTTTTTTTCTTGTTCATAATCTCTATCTGCATGTCCGTTTTCATCGCATTCGATTACCAGTTTATAATCAATGAAATACAAATCGGCACGATATTTGCCAATGGCATATTGTCGTTTCACATTTAACATATTACTATAGACATTTTCAATAAATCCTATGGTCTGGTTTTCTATACACATTCCAATATTTACGTATTTTACAGTATCACTCAGGTTCACAATATATTTATTTCGCAAATTGTATGTATTTTTGAACAGTTCGAATGCGGATTCCGTAAGCATATACGTAATTTTATTTAATCCTGCGCCACCAAGTTTTTTATTTGCATTTATTAACCCACCTTTTTTGACAATGTAATGAATGTTTTCTCTGTAATTTTTCTTTAAATATCTGGTTAGATTGCATTTTTTATTATTATTTGCCAACTCGTCCAAATCTTTTGTAAATTCGCTCATTCTATATTCTAGTCGGAGATTATTTTTATATATTTTTTACGCAAATATTAATAGTATAGTCAAAACAATTTTATATAATTTTTACGCAACTACTATAAAATGCCTACATCTTCTCCCCAAAGACCCGTCCAACTCTCTCGACAAATTCCAAACACCATTATCCATAGCAACTGCAGAAATGCATATGCACCCTCCGAAAAAAACATTCAAAACAACCAACCCGCAGTCCCGTCATCCTCTCGAATAAAAATCTCAAAATACTTTAGGGAAAATCTCCCCCTCAAAATATCATGTTTTCGACTTTTCAAATCATGTTATCTAGATATATCGAGTTAAAATTTTTGTAAAATCCACTACATCAGAGTTATAATTTTTGTAACCCTTTTGTGCGAAATTATAATTTAGGAATTAAATACCATTTCCCCAAATTTTTTTCTAAACATAGCATATAAGTATTTTATACTAGAATGGCTGGTGGACTTATGCAACTCGTCGCCTATGGCGCCCAAGACGTGTTCCTCACGGGAACCCCCGAAATTACCTTCTGGAAGGTGTCTTACAGACGCCACACCAACTTCGCGATGGAATCCATCGAGCAAACCTTCTCCGGCCAAGCCGATTTCGGCCGCCGCGTGACCTGCACTATCTCCCGTAACGGCGATCTTGCCTACCGCACCTACCTCCAAGTGACCCTCCCCGAAATCAACCAATCGATGGCCACCTCTGGTTCTGACGGCGTGTATGCTCGTTGGTTGGACTACATCGGTGAACAACTCATCGCGCAAGTCGAAGTTGAAATCGGTGGCCAACGCATTGACCGCCAATATGGTGACTGGATGCACATCTGGAACCAATTGACCCTCTCCAAGGAGCAACAACGCGGCTACTTCAAGATGATTGGTAACACCACCCAACTTACCTACATCACTGACCCCGCATTCGCCGCCATCTCTGGCCCCTGTGCCGCTGCCGGTGGACCTTCCCAAGTGTGCGCTCCCCGCAACGCCCTCCCCGAGACCACCCTCTACATTCCCCTTCTCTTCTGGTTCTGCCGCAACCCCGGCCTTGCCCTCCCCCTCATCGCCCTCCAATACCACGAAGTCAAGATCAACATTGATTTCCGCCCCATTGGTGAGTGCCTCTGGGCCGTCAAGTCCCTTGCGTCTGGCCCCAGCGCCGGCACCCAATCCGTGTCCCAAGCCTACCAACAATCCCTTGTTGCCGCTTCCCTCTACGTTGACTACATCTTCCTTGACACCGACGAGCGCCGCAAGATGGCCCAAAACCCCCACGAATACCTCATCGAACAAGTCCAATTCACTGGCGATGAATCCGTGGGATCCTCTTCCAACAAGATCAAGTTGAACTTCAACCACCCCTGCAAGGAATTGATCTGGGTCGTGCAACCCGACGCCAACGTTGACTACTGCTCGTCTCTCGATGCCGGTGGCCTCCTCTACCGCACCCTCGGTGCCCAACCCTTCAACTACACCGATGCTATCGATGCTCTCCCCAACGCCGTCCACGCTTTCGGCGGCCCCAAGGAAGTCTCTGGTGCATCGGGCTTCATCAACACCTCCGGTCTCTTCCAAATGGCTGGTGCCATCGACGCCACCGGAAACGGCGGTGCCTGGGCCACCGGTGGTAACGCTGAACTTGCTTTCCAAAACCAAGGCGGCGCCGGCAACGAAGGCTCCCTTGTGTCGGATGCCGGCACCTTCGTGCTCGCTGAGACTGCCCTTGACATGCACTGCTGGGGCGAGAACCCCGTGGTCACTGCCAAGCTCCAACTCAACGGCCAAGACCGCTTCTCGGAACGCGAAGGCTCTTACTTCGATGTTGTCCAACCTTTCCAACACCACACCCGCAACCCTGATGCTGGTATCAACGTGTATTCCTTTGCTCTTCGCCCCGAGGAACACCAACCATCAGGTTCTTGCAACTTCTCGCGCATTGACAACGCTGTGCTCCAACTTGTGCTCTCGTCGGGCACCGTTGCCGGCACTGCCACTGCCAAGGTGCGCGTTTACGCCGTGAATTACAACGTCCTCCGCGTTATGTCGGGCATGGCTGGTGTCGCTTATTCCAACTAAACTGCATAAATGCAGTCGCATATTTTATTTTAATAAAACCATAAAAAATATTTGATTTTGCTTTAAAAAATAAAATCAAACCAAAATAACAGAATGTTATAGCAAAGAATTTGTTCGAATATTATAAATTGTTGTTTCTCATACAAATTAATAGTAAAAATGTTACCATAAATGCATTGGCGTTTGCTCACCCTTTCGGGTGAGCAAATAAATTGACAGAATTCGGGCATGTTTGCTTTCCCGCACGGGAAAGCAAACAATCTAATATTTTATTCAGACGATAATGCAGTATAATCTTGCTCAACCCGTTGGTTGAGCAAGATTTAGACTACTGGTCTTGCAATTGAATTATGAAAAACAAAAGCAAGACAAAAGAATATAAAGAAATAACATCATTTATTTTAAGTCAGAAATGACAACCCTTGACATCGTAGATTTGATTGAAAATAATCCCATAGTTAGATTATCGGATACTTATCAACACAAATTACTTACTAAGATAAAGAGCAACTTTTCAAATGAAAATCAACAACTATTTGTGACAAGTTTTTATTGTTATTTGAACTACAATTCAAATGCAGATTTTATTATTGATTTGGATAATGTATGGAAATGGTTAGAATTTTCTCATAAACACAAAGCAAAAATATTGTTAGAGAAATCTTTCATTGAAAACATGGATTATAAAAAGTTGCTTGAAACTAGTGTAAAGCAAGATTCAGAAGAGAAAAAACATGGTGGACATAACAAAGAAAAGTTTATGCTAACAATAAATACATTCAAACGTTTTTGTTTGAAGGCCGGCACTGCAAAGGCAGATCAAATACATGATTATTATATCAAAATGGAAGAAACATTACACAGTGTAATTAATGAAGAGACAAACGAATTGAAGTTACAGGTGCAACAATTAAATAAAACTCTCACACAGAATGAGCAAAACACCAAGAAAATAATTGACAATCTCATCAAAGAAAAAGAACTCGAAAAACACAAAATTATTTTAAGAGAGTTCGGAAACGTAGGTGCAATTGTTTATGTAATGCGCGTAAAGTCATATGAAAATGGTGAATATATAGTTAAAATCGGCGAGAGCAGACGTGGCGTAGAAGCCAGATATAATGAACACAAATCGCATTACGACGAGAGTGTGTTATTGGATTGTTTTTTAGTTAAAAAAAGCAAGGATTTTGAAACCTTCATACATACTCATCCGGATATAAAATTAAATCAAGTTACTACGCTTTCTGGCCACGAAACTGCGAAAGAATTGTTTTTAATCGGAAAAAATCTCTCCTACAACATTTTATTGAAGACAATTAAACAGAATATTCAGAGGTTTAATGAAACAGATTACGATGCTTTGGCTGATGATATTCATACTATAAAAAATATACTATCCAACGGTTACCAATCAACCAATACATGCCATTCGGATTTTCTGAGCAACGATGTGACTTTAAAAACATTCATGGATAGTCAAAACTTAATACTTCAAAGATTAAACAACCTAGAAAAGTCAAATAAAGAATTGCTTGATAAGTTAAATTCGACTCAAACAAAAACAACAACTGGGTTCGAACAACCATTGGTAACTGTAGGACCCCGATTACAAAAGATAAATCCTGACACATTACAACTCATAAAAGTATACGAAACAGTAACAGAATGCATGAAAGAAGATAGCCGGATAAAGCGTCCCAGCATCAACAAGGCCATCGAAGAAAATACGGTATACAACGGATACCGATGGGCATTCGTGGATAGAGAATTAGACCCATCGGTGTTACGCAATATACAGCCGACCAAGGTCACAAAAATACAAAATCTTGGCTACATTGCAAAAATAAATTCCGAAAAAACACAAATAATCAACGTTTATTTGGATAGGAAAACAGCAGCAATAGCGAATGGTTATTCTTCTTCGGGACTAGATACACCAGTAAAAAACGTATCTATTACAAACGGCCATTATTATATGCTATATGATAAATGTGAAGACGAATTAAGAGGAGAGTTTGAGGCTAGAATCAACGGAGAACCCACTCTCTATAAAGACGGAGTCGGCCAATTTGACACACAAAATAATCTGGTCCGCGAATTCGTCTGCAAATATGATTGCATAAGATCATTGACAATGAGTGACAAAACCCTAGCAAAAGCGTTGGATAAAAATATAGCCTATAATGGTCACTATTATAAGAGCCTTGGTTCAAAGACACAATGTTTCGCATAATGTCTAGATTAAATTCGATATGCGAACAACAAGACTTTCTTTTTCAATATTCAAAAAATATTGAAAAACAATATCGAAAAAACCTATTCGAGCCCATCCGTCCCCAATAACAAATCAATCTCATACGTATCCAACCCCTGCTTCTCCATGTCCTTCTTTTGCTTCAACAACCGCTTCTTATCGGCACGACTCAATTCCTTCTTTTCCGGCACAACCTCGATTTTATTCCCTAACGAATCAAACTTATCTTCCGCCTCTTCCAGATTCAATGTCTTCGCCTTATCCTTCTCGGCCTTCTTACGCGCCTTTTCCACCTCTTCCATCCACTCCGACCCAAATACGCTCAAATTCCCCGAATCCAACAACCATTTTTCGGGACAGATTTCCCTGTAAAATTCTTCATTGTGCGAAATCAAGAGCAATCCGCCTTTGAACGTCTTGATCGCACCCGTCAATGCACCCAATGAATCGCGATCCAAGAAATTCGTCGGTTCATCCAAAATAACAACATGAGGCAAGTTCCACATACAAGCACCTAACACAATCTTCACCTTTTGGCCACCAGACAACATACCAATCTTACTATGTTGTGCAAACTGAGGTTCTAAACCGAAGTTATCCAAATGTTTCTGGATTTCACCCGTGGTCAATTTGCGCTGACCCAACATGTTCTCCATCGCCAGTTTTTCGTCAAACTCCTTCGCCATCTTTTCATACCCCATTTGTATCAACTCGTTTTTCGTAAACCACTGCGTGATTTCACTTTCCGATTTGCACTCATACTCGTTTTCGCGCTTTCCAGTGCGCCGGGCCAACAATTCACTAATCACCATATATTTGTTCTCCTTGGCCTTTTTCTGAATCGCCTCCAATTCTTCGGGCGTAAGTGTCAAACTATCCTTATTCGTCTGTTCCTTGTCAAATCCTGCGCGATAACGCCACATAATATATTCTACCGGTGTTTTATCTAAATGGTGTTCAATATGGTGGAAGGCGTGTTGTGCCACATATGCCACACGAACATTGGGGTGGCGCTCGATAATACCACGATTCGGTTCTAGTTCTCCCACCAAAATCTTGATCAGCGTGGATTTGCCAGCACCGTTGACACCCACAATGGCCACGCGGGATGCCATGGAAACTTGAATACTCACATCAACCAATTGGGGTTTCAATGCGGTGGGATATTGGAAATAACTATTTTTCATTTTCAGCACGGCTTTGGTGAGCGATTTCACGCCTTCCAATGGCCCAGGTTCGGGAAATTGAAACGATACGTTCTCGTTCGTAAGTTCGTAGTATTGTTTCGCTTCCGGCTTCTGTTTTACGAAATCGGACAAGTTTCCGCGATACGACTTCAATTTCAGGTTTTCATAATGCATAATATTGGTGCATACGTCGTCCAAAAAACGCGTGTCGTGGGACACAATCAAGCAAGTCGTTCGCGTAAGGCTTTTTAAATAATTGACCAACCACTTTACTGCAAATTGATCCAAGTGATTCGTCGGCTCATCTAACAATAACATATCAGGGTTCAAAAGCATGGCTCGCGTCAATGCCAACTTCATACGCCACCCACCAGACAATGCTGTCACGGGCCCATGTATCATATTTTCTTCAAACCCAACATTCTTCAGACCATCCGCGATGTCGGCATTGGAAATGCCCATGTCCACGATCTTCGTATCTTTGGCAACATACTCTAAGACACTGGTGTCATCGTTGTTGCCCTGGATATCATGTTCTACATACACACTTTTCAAATCTTCAGGGAATTCCTGTAAATTTTTATTCGCAATGGCCTTCATGAGTGTCGATTTTCCAGCCCCGTTCGGGCCGACCAACCCATATTTTCTCCCGATTTTCACCTTAAAGGGTGTCTGATGCAACAAAACACGAGTTCCATAGGCCAAGGAAAACATACAATCGCACAAGTTCTCTTCATCGTCTTCCGGATTGTATTCCTCTACGATAATGGTTTGTAAAATTACGTTTTTAATCTCGGAAATTGCGGTGGCGCATTTCTCTTCGTCAGTGATCACATATTTCAAGTAGGGTTCCATGCAACTCTTCCAACGCGCGTCCTCCTTCATTTCGTGGATAACAAGATTCCAGACCAACGATATGGAATGATTTATGAGAACATGCGCATAGGTCTCGTCATTCGCTGTCCCAATATACTTCGAAAAGGTTTCCCTGCAGTTCTCGATCGTGAAATTATCCAAGGATTTGTTCACACCCAAATTGTATACTGACGTCAACACATTGCGTGAATTGAGACACACATTACGAATCTCAACTTCGGCGATTTCTTCGTATCCTTTGGTAAGAACAGGTTCAAGAATAGGATAAAAAATCTTGGCATACACCGGGTTTTTCAAGAGTTTCATGAGCGTTTCAATGACAACGGCTGCGCGGCGTTGATATACCATCTTGCGCTCACGCATCGATTTCGTAAGAAGGGGTGCTAAAAATCCAAGCGTGGGAATATCAATATCGTTGACAAACGGTGTGGAAACAAGTGCATCGAGAGCCGTTTGCGTATCTTGCGATGGATTCATATATGCGGAAATGACAGCAGGCACCAAGTGTTGAATATCCACATTTTCGATGGTTTTACCGACATCTAATAACGTCGCTGCAACCTGGGTTTTCACCTCCTTTTTGGGATCACTCGAAATATCAATGAGTTGTTTCATAATTTCCGGCATATGTTGTGCCGTTTGCAAGGGATGGGTTTTTGCGAAAACGCCCAATAAGACAAGTGACATATGCTTGACTTGCCACTTGATTGATGTAAAGCCATGGAACATAGATTCCGAAAGCCGATGAAAACAATAGGGGTTTATTTTTTGAATCAAAAGTGCGCCAAATTGGTGCACTTTATCCGCAAGTTTACTATCACCGGCCAATGGAAGAACGGAATCGAATGCGGAAACAAACGCGGGTTCCATGTAGGTTTCGTAACCAGTTTCCAGCAACTGGATTTTTGCATCCAAATCGAGGGTTGTGAGATCGAAGTTCTCCATCGCGATAGAAATATATAGATCGACATCTTTATGTTTCTTCGAAACAACAATTCTTTCGATTCAAAATCACGGACATCTTCAAATACATCCATTCGTTAAATACCCAATGCAGGTAAGATTTTTATGTTCGGGTATTGCCGATTTGTTATTCAACAATTCCAATTGGTCATCAAACCCGCGCCGATAGACATTGATTGCATTTCCAGCCGTAATTAACGCGTCATATTCTTTATGTATTTCTTTCAAAAATACTCTGGCGCTTTTATCCCGATTTTGAGGTTCCAATTCAATATAGGTGTAAATTTCAATGCTTAGTTTATAGTATTTTTTATAAGAATCTAACTCGTTCTCCATGCGTTTCTGTAAATTCAACAACAATTCGATGCTGGTGACAATTGCCGAAAACAAAGATAGCATCGCGTTGATCAAAGAAATGGTGCGTTGTTCAATATAATTTTGCAATCCCACTGCGGTAAATGAGTTGAACCCGCCTAATATTATGAGCGGAACACGGAATATGGTAAATAAAATGTTTTTATAAAAGTGATACCGACGATTGTGATAAATACTCAAATACACGCAATTCGACCGGATTTCGCGCAATAATTTTTCGGTGGCAACAATAGAGTCCCCGTTTTCTTTTTCTATGTCGCCATGGATGGATGTCTCATATATTTCCAATGCAAGTTCGCGATTTCCTTCCAAATCCATCTGTTTTTGGTATACATTATCACGATATATATTTATTCATCAAAACTGCATAAATAGAAACCGAATCTTTCTATAAAACAAAACATGGCACTTTATATATCGAATAACTTACACACACAAAATGACTTATTGATGAAAAACTTGACAGATTTTTACAAGACAAATGATCGTTTGAAAAAGATGATGTCTATTATTAATGGGGAATCGAAACTCTCACTGCGCATCCTCGATTGGTTTGTCACGAACTTTGCAAAAAAATATTATACCGTGTACGAAATCGTATCTACCAATGGTTCGTCTCAGCGTTTCAAAGTCTATAACGATTACAAACTCAAACTCAAGGCTTACGGGAAACATAGGTTCGATCCGTTCTGTCGTTGGGAACGCATTAATATTCCTTACGATGGTGAAAAATCCATGGAAACCACGATCGGGCAACTTAATTTTTTCAAGTGGGCCATTGAAAACAAGATTATCGATTATATAGAGGAAAACCATGGCGACATTGAGAACGACATGAATCATCGAAATAGCACGTCGAAGCGGAGAACACCATCCGACGAAGAAGAATCGGTCACAGATAATACCAAAACACGAAAGAAGCGTGAAGAGTTATCTGTATCGGCGTGTAAATGTATTAAAAAGGAGACGGTGAAGATTGTTGTAAAATTCAACTAAATGTGTCACTGCAACATTGCTAACAAAATAAATATTTTCCAAAATGGTATAAAGCCAAACCCCCCATATATGAATACCGAGAGGTCGAATTGTAAAAAAATGTTCTCACCGACTGTAAACATGTAAAAACGAAGAAAATGAAACACAAACAAGAAAAAAAATTGAATCGGATTTTGCAAAGATAAATAAAAGCACCCAATGGGTACCCGGTTAGCTCAGTCGGTAGAGCGCTAGCCTTTTAAGCTAGTGGTCGAGGGTTCAAGCCCCTCATCGGGTAACCCCCTTCGGGGGTTGGGGTCCCCCTCTGGACAAAAACAGTTTGTTCGTTCTACCAAAAACGGACACCAATGCTCGGTTAGCTCAGTGGTTAGAGCATCAGTCTTATGAGCTGAGGGTCGCGGGTTCAATCCCCGCACTGAGTAGCATAGGGCTTGCAAACCCTATGACACCAACTGGTTCTATGGTGTAGCGGTTAGCACACATCCTTTACACGGATGAGATATGGGTTCGATTCCCATTAGGACTACTCGAGTTGTTAGAACTCCGAAAACTAACAAAAAAGGCAACCTGGCCGAGTGGTTAAGGCGGTAGACTAGAAATCTACTGACAAATTGTCTCGTAGGTTCGAATCCTGCGGTTGTCGAAGACCCTTATACTTGTCGAAGACGCTTATAGTTGTCGAAGACCCTTATAGTTGTCGGATCGTTCCGATATAGTCTAACGGTTAGGATAGAGGACTTTCACTCCTTTGGTCGGGGTTCGATTCCCCGTATCGGAAAATGGGAGAAAACCCATTGTAAAAAAACAAACACAGTACCCGGTTAGCTCAGTCGGTAGAGCGCTAGACTTTTAATCTAGTGGTCGAGGGTTCAAGTCCCTCATCGGGTGTTTCCCTTCGGGGGAGGGGAGCCACTGCCCAACAAACCGAGTAGCCGTCTCCGAAAACAGTCGTCTGTATATAACACGACGAAATCAACAACAACGACATACCAAAAACAAAACATAAAAATTCGTCGCAAAAAAATGCTCTTATAGTGTAGTGGTTAGCACCGAGGACTTTGAATCCTCTAACCTGGGTTCGAGTCCCAGTAAGAGCTCGTCACCGGAATCCAGCCCTCTTCGAGGGCGCATATCCGATATCGTCTAGTGGTTAGGATAGAGGACTTTCACTCCTTTGGCCGGGGTTCAATTCCCCGTATCGGAAATCGAGTTGTTAGAACTCCGAAAACTAACGAAAGCAAGCGTGGCCGAGTGGTCCAAGGCGCTCGACTCAAGTTCGAGTATCTACGGATGCGTGGGTTCGAACCCCACCGCTTGCAAAAGGCGCGTAGCGCCAATTAAAAAGGCCGAAGGCCTGGAAAAGGACCTTCGGTCCGGCAAAAAACCGTCTTCCTACAGCAATTCACCCAAATTCATTTTCGAATCTACAAGAAGACAGCAAAATAAGAACCTTGCAAAAAAGCGGTAAAGTCGGAGAATTCCGCCTGCTGACACTATTTGGTTCATAACAGCAATTCACTAAAATTGTAACAGTTTGACTGTTCTGTAAAAACAGTCGCGTTTCCAAACAGCAATTGACTCTCAAAAATTATCTTTGACACCCATGGAAACAGAATAAAAAATCAACGCGCTTTCAACATTGAAAATGTGAAAAAATGCAAGTATGGCCGAGTGGTTTAAGGCGGCAGACTTAAGACCTGCTATCATTGATGCGTGGGTTCGAACCCCACTGCTTGCAAAAGGCGCATAGAGCCGACTAAAAGGCGCATAGAGCCGACTAAAAGGCGCATAGAGCCGACTAAAAGGCGCATAGAGCCGACTAAAAGGCGCATAGAG
>Ga0209550_10005540_pt1 | contig 11823 bp, 9 predicted proteins | sample LauGreSuBDMM15SN_2_FD_187567 | JGI IMG/M metagenome (GOLD analysis project Ga0209550, IMG submission 187567) | Freshwater lake microbial communities from Lake Michigan, USA - Su13.BD.MM15.SN (SPAdes) (version 5) | ecosystem: Environmental > Aquatic > Freshwater > Lake | place: Lake Michigan, USA... | reverse complement strand
CGGTGGATTGCGCTGCCCCGGCGTTGCTGGATGTGCAGTGGGGCGGCAACCGAAATTAATCTGGCCGGGCTGGTGGCGGGAGAGCGCCTGCCGCTCGCCTGCCGGGGTGCACCAGGTGAAGGGGACAGGCTTACGATCATGAAGCAGGCGGCCGGCCAGTTTATCATTTGCTACGATTATCTCGGGGTGCAGCGGCAGAGTGATGCTTTCATCTTGGATTTGCAGCGGCCCCAGCGTTTGCGTGTCACGGTGGGGAGTTTCATGCCGGACGCAGAGTCATTTTACCAAATGCATCCCGAGTGGGAGCCGTTGCGTCGGTTGCTCGCGGTCGAGGTGGATGGGATATGCCGGTGGAAAACTTGGATCGAACCTGTCGAAGCGGCGCGCCGCTGGATACTTTGCCATGATAACTCCGATCCGGCCGATCCTTTCACGTCAATCTTGAGCAGGGTGACACGGCTTCGTGCGCTGGATCCGACCGAGATGCTCAAGAGCCTTGCTCGGTTAAGTGCTTATGTACCTAAGCGCAATGCCTATCAGGGGTTTTCTGGGGCCCTTCGCTTGCAGGTGGAATTCCCGTCGGCCCGACGAGAGGGCGCTGAGCCTTTATTGAGCAGCGGCGTGAACGGTGCGGGAGACTTTTTGTTTGTCCGTTATGAAGCAGAGGGGCAGATCAGATTGGGCTTTGACCACTGGGGGGGCGGCCGGGGGGCAATCGGAGGCCATCGCGATTCGTCCCGGCGAGCCTTGCGAACTGATTGTGAGTGCTGGTTTTCTTTTCCCTCCCGCGGGTAAGCTGCCCGCTGATTGGAAATTACTGGCGGAGGCGGTCTGGGTCGAACTCAATGGCCAGGTGGTTTTGAGCCAACGTTCGCCGGTCCATCCGGCAGAGCCCGAGCAGCTATTATTAGGCGTGAATTTCATTGGCGGTTCCACGTCCGGGCGGGTCTTTACAGGCAAAATACTGTCGGTGCAGGCGACCAATCCTGCTGCACTCATTCATCGCTTGAAGACGACGATGAATCGGTAGCCCAATCGTTATGTGCGGACGAGTTATCAGACTAGTCAGATTCGCTCTAAAGGGCAGCGCCGCAGTTGCCACACGGCAGCTCCAACTAGCAAGGAGGCCCATCCCCACACCGTGACCCAGTAACTGATTACGAGCCGCAATTGAGGCGTATACTTGATTTCTACCTCACTATTGCCAACGGGCACCTCTACCATGCACAGATTGTCGGGGGAGCGCAGGACAGGTACTGGTTTGTCATCCACGGTTGCGCTATATCCGGATAGCCACATGCGGGGACTCTCCAAATAGGCGGGTTCGGGTGAATCCACGCCGGCTCGATAAGGAGTCAGCTTGCGGGTCGCGATGGGGAGATAGAGGGGATCATATTCCCACAGTTGGAAACGGGCGCTGTCGAATTCCTGAGAAACAGGCCGGGCTGGCAATATGAGGGTCAGGAACAGTGGCACGGGCCCAGCAGTGTTGGTAAACAGCGGCACGATTGGGGAGCTGGTCGGCATAGAACCAAAGGCTCGGGGAAGCGGGCGGCTAAGCATCCCGACGCCGGAATTTGGTAAAATGTATTCGCGGAATAAGTTCTCAGCTCGGATTTGTAGGTAGCCGGTTTCGCCCGGGGTCAGAAAATCGATACGCAACGCGTAATACCGGGCGGGCTGAATAGTAGGATTGGGCTGTAGCTTATAGTAAACGGAATTATTGTCACTATGGGCTCGGAAGACGCCCTCGGTCACCAATGTTCGGCCCGGCCCCGCCGAAGCAGCATTATCGCCATTGCTCAGTAGGATTTCCCTAGTGCCGCGGGAAAGGAGCCGACTCTCCAGTCGGGGTTCCATGAAGGCGTGGCTGAAATAGGAAGGCGCGCTTTCGAACGAGCTATATGAGTAGCGGGTAAGAATCAGGTTTGGTTTGGTGTATAAGACCTCCCAGCCGCTACCCCGGGTAATTCCCTTTTGGACTGTGATACGAAGCAGCCCAGCTTCTCGGGCGGACCAGCCAAGGGCCGCGCAGGCCAAAAATGTGCCTCCGAGCCGTAGCCAGATAGGTTCGTTTTCAAGCGGTTTAGCCGCAACGGCCGCGGCAAGCGTAAAAAGTAGTAGGATGGTCCAGATTATTGCGAGCCGTTGATAAATCCACGTATTAGAGATCTTGAGAATAAACTGAGGCATATTATCCCAAATAAGAGGGCTCAGCCCCGGGATCGGGGTGATGAGAAGGGCAACTAAAATGCTTGCTGCACCGAAGGCTAGAGCGGCAGCATTGCGTCGACCTAACGCTAAGCTAAGGCCGATCAGCCCGGCGGCCAGAGCGGTATAACCTGGCTGGTTGTTGGAGGCATGACCCAAAGGATTTACGGGTTGGAGGATTGCCGGGAATACAAGCTTAAGCTCATCAAGGACTTGCTGGCCAACGATCGAAAATGGAGAAACGTTATCAAGCGACAGGGCCGATATTACGGGATAAATCCCGAGTACGATATACGTCAGCAAGGCCAGCGCGATCATCTTTGTCTCACGACCTGAGCGGCAGTGGATGATGACCTTAGCCGCGTAGAGACCTGTAATTAATAAGGATGTCCACAGAGCTACAGGGGTGTGACAAAGCCATAGACCGGCGATACCGGCGCCGAGTACGACGTGAGCGGTTACGTCGTTGCGGGTAAATGCTCTCCAGCAACCGTAGCAAACTATCGGCAAGAAGGGGGCCGCGAGGAAGGTCATGTATAGGTCGCCGTTGATCTGGGTCAAAAACCCGGGTGAGAGGATAAAGGCGAGCGCAAGGGCACAAGCGGCGTTGGGTCGTTGCGGCAGAATAGCGCGAAGGCAGAAGTATGCGGAGAAAGCCGTAGCAAGCGCGTTGACCGCGAGCAGAAGATTTTTCACCGCAAGATAACTCAGTGTCCGGCCGGTTAGCAGATCGACCAGCGCACCCGCGTGCTGGAACCCCGGGGCGAGGCGCAGCGGGGAAAAGGCTCCATTGAAGGCGTATTCCGTTTGACCGAGCCACACGGGGAAAATTCCCGCCCTGATCTGCTCAAGATAATCTGAAAGCATTAATACGTACCAGTGGGCGTCGCCCGCCCCGCTTGGATTAACCGTATAGAGTGGCCATAAGCCCCAACTCGCGGCGCCTCCCAGTAAGATCCAGCGCAGGGTTTCTAGGGGTGCCCAGTCACCGCGATCGCGTATTTTCCACCAGACGACCCGCCCCGCGATTAGCCCGACTAACAAGGCGGCAGTTAGCCAGCTAACCCGGTCGTTGATCGCCCAATTTCCGCCTCGGTGAAAAACGAAGCGTAAAGCGACGTTTCCGATACAAAAATAAAGCAAAGCCTGACCGACGAAATTAAAGCCGCGACCGCGCCAATCGCGATGCAAGCCACAGGTCCAAGAAAGGAGGCTCAATCCGGCCACTGCCCCGGCCCATTCATGTAACAGCGGTGAGGGCAGGTCTAAGAACTGGTGAAATGCGATTAGCAACCAGGTAGCGATACCCGCGTCAGCAAAAAGGAGGGGATAGCTGAAGCGTCCATTCTTTTCTAAGACGCCGAGAACCTGTAAAACTGAGGATAACAAATGAGGTTGGTGGATCAAAATTTGGGCTTTTTTAGGCACGGAGGTCGGACCTGTGAAAAACAATATTGCGAACATCCGCCACCTGCAAATCCGGGCATTCAGAAATTAACCCGTTCCTCAATGAGGTAACGAGGCCGGTGGCGCGATTCCTCGTAGATGCGCCAGATGTATTCGCCGAGCACGCCAAGGATCAGCAGCTGCACACCCGCGGTTATGAGCACAACACACATCAGCGCTGGCCAGCCTTGCACAGAGCTACCCCACCAGATAGCCCGAGCTGTGATGACAAGCGCATAACTGAAGCCCGACAGGGCGAATAGCACACCCACCAGTGAGGCGAGACGGATTGGGGCGTAGGAGAAGCTAGCGATGGAGTCGATCGCCAGCTTCAATTTCTTGTAGAAGGTCCAGTTTGACCGGCCACTATGACGAGCGGTTTTTGTGTAGGTGATGTGGTCGGATGGGAAGCCCATCCATTGGATGAGCAGGAGGATGGATGTGTTTTTCTCTGGTGCGTCGCGCAGTGCGTTGAGCACGCAGCGGTCAACGAGCAGGAAATCGGCCCCCTCACGCGGCGGCTGCACCTCTGCGAATCGGCGCATCAGTCCGTAATAAAAACGCGCAAAAAGTTTGTCGGCCAATGAAACGCCTTCGCGCACACCGCGTACGGCCCAGACTACCTTGCTCCCGGCGCGCCATTTTTCCACGAGTTGGGGGATGGTTTCCGGCGGGTCCTGCAGGTCGGCGGCGAGGATGACAGCAGCGTCGCCGGTGCAGTGTTCTAGCCCTGCGGTGAAGGCCTTGTGGCTGCCGAAATTTTTGGAGAGGCGGAGAACCTTCACTCGCGGATCCTGCGCGGCCAGCTTCCAGAGCAGGCGGCGCGTGCCGTCGCGTGAGTGATCGTCGACAAAGATCATTTCTATTTCGAGGTCCAGCGCGGCCCAGTCGAGGGCACAGACGCGCTGGTATAACAGCGGCAGGTTGCCTTCCTCGTTGTAGGCGGCGACGACGATCGAAACCTTAGGCATGATTGGGTTGGCTCCAGCGAGTGATTTCCTGCCGCAGATCACGGACAATGCGGGCGGGTAGGCCTACGACCAGAGAGTATGGGGGAATGACGGTGGCTTCGAGCACGACGGCCCCTGCGCCGATGATGCTGTGATGGCCGATGTTTGCTCCCATCTGAATGACGGTATTGGCGCCGATAAAAACATAGTCACCGATTGTCGTTGGTAGATAATCAATCTCGGCGTGTTTGCGTTCGGTCACGCAGCGGCGGGCGGTCGAGTGGCTGAGAATTTGGGCGCCGGAGCTGATATTGCAGCCCTGACCGATTTTCAAACCGCCGAGCCCATCAATGAGTGTAAACGCACCGATCCAAGTATCCGCGCCGATTTCCGGCTGACCGGTAATCCAACAAGTGGCGTTGTAAAAATTTGGCGGAAGCTGTGCGGCCGCGGGGTGCTGGCTCGGAGGGGTCATCATGGAGCGTGGCGTTGAACGGTGGCAATGACGCGGTTGATTTCCTCGTCGGTCATCTGGGTATAGAGCGGCAAGCATACACACTGGTCGCTGGCAGATTCGCTCGCGGGGAAATGTTGCGGACCGAAGCGTGAGGTGTAAGCCCCTTCGCGGTGGATCGACATGATGCCCCGGCGCGAGGCGATGCCGGCATTGAGGAGTTGCTGCATAAACTCATCGCGGGCCGCCAGGGTGGCCCGGAGAAAACGGATCAGATAGGATTGCTGGTTCCAGCGCGCGTGGGCCGGCTCGCGAAAAATTGTGACACCGGGTAACGACGCGAAAGCCGCGTCGTAGCGGGCGGCAATTTCGCGGCGGCGGGCCACAATCGCCGGCACGCGGCGCAATTGCGCCAGCCCGAGGGCGGCCTGCACATCGGTGAGGCGGTAGTTGTAGCCGAGAATGGGGTATTCCTCGGCGATCACGGTCTTAGAGCCGTGGCGCTGAAGGTCGTTGACCGACATGCCATGTTGGCGGAGCAACCGCAGTTTCGCGGCGTAGTCGGCGCGGTCGGTCGTGATCATACCGCCATCGCCGGTGCTGATGATCTTGCGCGGGTGAAAACTGAAGCACACTAGCGAAGACCAATGGTTTGAACCAATTGGCCGGCCCCAATAAAAGCTGCCGGCGGCGCAGGCAGCGTCTTCGAGCAAGGCGACGCCATGCTGCCTAGCCACGGCGGCGAGGGCCTCGAGTTCGGCGGGATGGCCAACCTGATGCGCGGCCATGATTGCCTTGGTGCGGGGGGTAATGGCGGCCGCCACTTTTAAGGGATCGAGGTTGAGCGTCGTTGGATCGATATCGACAAATACCGGCTTCGCACCGCAATAGAGCACAGCGTTGGCGGTCGCGATGTAGCTGTGTGGCGGCACGATCACCTCGTCGCCTGGGCCCACCTCGAGCACGAGGAGGGAAAGGTGGAGTGCCGTGGAGCAATTTGAGACCGCGATGGCGTGGGTGGTACCGGCAAAACGGGCAAACTCCTGCTCGAGTTCGAGGACGCGCGGGCCTTGGGTAATCCAGCCGCTGCGGATGGTTTCGTTGACCAGCGCGATTTCGGGCTCGCCCATTTCGGGGCGCATGAGGGGTATGGGAGATAGACTCATTTTTCCCAATTGCGCGTGCTCATTTGTTCCAAGCAACGCGGGTTCTCCGCGAAGAGCTTCTTGTAATAGTCCAACGTAGCGTGCAGCCCTTCCGCCATCCTTGTTTTTGGGCGCCAGCCGGTGGCATCGTGCAACTTTTGGGCATCAACCCAAAGGCGCGGGACATCGCCGGGGCGCTCAGCTTCATGGGGTACCTTCAGGTCCGTGCGACCCGTGGCGGCAAGCACGAGCCGGCCCAGTTCGCCAATTTGAATTTCTTCGCCGTAGCCGAGATTGACTAGTTGGCCGACGAGCGCGTCGCATTCAGCAATTTTCAGAAGAGCTTCGGCACAGTCCTTCACGAAGAGAAAATCGCGTGTGTGCGTGCCATCGCCGAAGACGATGGGCGGCTGGCCTGCGAGCGCGCGCAGCATGAAGCGCGGAATGACCTCGCCCGAGTCACCTTCAAAGTGGGCACGCGGCCCGTAATTGTTGAAAGGTCGCACGCGAATGACCGGCAGTCCGTAGCATTCGTGATAGGCGGAGGAATAGTGTTCGCCCGCGAGTTTGGATCCGCCGTAAACAGTCGTTGGCCAAGTGGTGGAGCGTTCGGTCAGGGGAAAGCTGAGGGCTTTGCCATAAACTTCGCTCGTGGAAACATAGACGAATCGTTTAGTGCCGGCTTGGCGGGCGGCTTGCAGCAGATTCAGCGAGCCGAGGGCGTTGACCTGATGATTGCTCAAAGGATCGTGCAGGGAGGCACGCACGCCGAGGCAGGCGAGATGGAAGATTACGTCCTGTCCGGAGGCCGCTTGATGGCACGCGTCGAGGTCCACGACACTGCCGCGCTTGAAGGTTACTAAGCCGGTGGCGAGCGCCGCGGTCAAATTTTCCATCCGGCCGTTAGCGAGATTGTCGAGCACGGTCACACGGCAGCCGCGGGCAGCGAGGTAGTCCACCAAGTGAGAGCCAATAAAGCCGGCGCCGCCGGTCACGAGCACGCGTAAGTTATGGTCTGCAATTTGCATCGAAAAGGAATAGGTCGCCCGAGAGGGCAATCAAGCCAGCATGACGGCAAGGAGAGCCCGGCGATTTGCGGTTAGGAGTCGGGCTTCAGCGAAAGGAAATAATCAGTTCCAGTCCGTGAAGTGTTGGATTTCAGTGGCGACGAGGTCCACTTGCTCGTCGGTTAGCTCCGGATAGATGGGCAGGCTGAGGCACTCCCTAGCAGCTCGTTCCGCGACTGGGAAATCCCCCAGCTTGTAACCGAAGTGCGCGAAGCATTTCTGCAAATGCAGGGGCTGGGGGTAGTGTAGTCCGGAGCCGATGCCGCACTTTTCAAGATGGATTTTCAACCGGTCGCGCGCCGCATGGCGAACCACATAAAGGTGATAAACGCTTTCGGCGCCGGCCGCCTCTAACGGGAGCCGCAGTGGAGTGTTCTTGAGCAAGGCATGATAACGGTGCGCGATGGCCCGTCGGCGGCTATTCCACGCGCTGAGGTGCGGGAGTTGTACGCCGAGCACCGCGCCTTGCAGTCCCTCCATGCGGTAATTATAGCCGATCTCTTCGTGATAGTAGCGTTCGTAGGAACCGTGTTCGCGCACGGCTTTGGCGCGGCGGGCTAGGGTGTCGTCATTGGTGACTAATGCCCCGCCCTCGCCGCAGGCCCCCAAATTTTTTCCGGGATAGAAACTATAACCGGCCATGACGCCGAATGTGCCGACCTGACGGCCGTGGTAACGGGCCCCGTGGGCCTGAGCGGCATCCTCAACCAGTGGCACACCGTGTTGCCGGCAGGCGGCGAGAATCGGATCGAGATCAACCGGATGGCCGTAGAGATGCACAGGCATGACGGCCTTGGTGCGCGGACTAAAGGCGGGTGCGATTTGCCCGGCATCGAGATTCATGGTTGTTTCATCGATATCGACGAACACCGGACGGGCGCCTCCATAGACGATGGCCCAGCTCGTGGCAATGAAGGTAAAGGGCGTCGTGATGACTTCGTGGCCGGGACCGACGTCGAGTAATTGCATCGCGACATGCAGGGCGGAGGTGCCGCTATTGAAGCCTACGCTGTGTTTTGCTTCACACCAACGGGCGAAATCAGTCTCGAATTTCGCAACGTCGGGCCCGAGGCAAAAAGAGCAATGGTCGAGCGTGCGGGCGATGGCGGCATCGAGTTGGGGGCGAAGGGGCCTCAGGCGTGCGCCTAAATCAAAGTAGGGAACTTTCATGCAAAGTGGGAACCATCCGTTAGGAACGGAGCAATCGAGCGGGAACGCCGGCGACCGTGGCGCCGGCGGGCACATCCTTGGTCACAACACTGCCGGCTCCGACGACAGCTCCCTCCCCAATGGTGACACCACACAGGATGGTGGCGGAAGTGCCGATCGATGCGCGACGCTGTACGCAAATGGGCAAGACTTTCCAATCGGCTTCGGTTTGAAGGGAACCGTCCGGGTTGGTGGCGGCTGGAAATTTGTCGTTTATAAAGGAGACGTTATGGCCGACGAACACCTCGTCGCCGATCTCTACGCCTTCACATATAAAGGTATGGCTGGAGATTTTGCAATTCCGGCCAATGCGGACGTTTTTCTGGATTTCAACAAAACTTCCGACTTTCGTCCCGTCGCCGATCTCGCAACCGTAGGCGTTGACGAAATTGAAGATCTTGGCGCCCTGGCCGAGCCGGACATTGACGAGGGAACGGCGTGAACTGTCTTCGTTGATCAATTCCATGAGAGGGTAACTTCTTGGCCGGCGCTCTTGACGGAATGCTGGGCACCCGCAAGAATTTTGACGGTGTCAGCGCCGAAGCGGCCGTTAGAAATCATGTTGCCGCCCGGGCTGTCGAGCGCGGTGCGGGCGAAATCCGCCACGAGGTTGGCGAGGGCCTCGCGTTGGGGGATTTTGGGTGAGTAAACATCGCCGGCGCGGTATTCGTAGAGGAGGCGGTTGCGATCGTCGTCACTGCGGGCGATGACGCCGGAATCGTAGATCTTCACGGGTTCGTTGGCGTTGAGATCATCGTACACGATCATCTTACGATCTCCGCCGATGAGCATGTGACGGAGTTTGACGGGCGAGACCCAGGAGCAGTTGATGTGGACAAAAAGGCCGGAGGCATAACGCAGCACGAGCACGCCGATGTTTTCGATTTCTTGGGTGAAGCGGGCGGAGCCGATGGCCTGCACGGACATGGGGCGTTCATCGGTGAGCGTGTTGATGATTGCGAGGTCATGGACGGCGAGATCCCACAGGACATTCACATCATGTTGGAAGAGTCCGAGATTGATGCGGCTAGAATCGATATAGGTCAGCTGGCCGAGTTCGCCGCTGCGCACCAATTCACGGATGCGCTGAACGGCGGGATGGTAAACGTAGGTGTGATCCACGCCGAGAACCAATCGGCGCGAGGTCGCAAGCGCGACCAGCTCGTCAGCGTGAGCGGCGGTGGTGGCGAGGGGTTTCTCGACGAGCACGTGTTTGCCGGCCTCAAGCGAGGCCTTGGCCAGCGGGTAATGCGAGGCGACGGGCGTAGCAAGAACGACGGCGATGACTTCGGGCCGGCGCAGGGCTTCGGCGAACGAGGCGAGGCCCTGCGCGCCGGGATTCTCCCGGAGGCCGCGGGCGAGGCGCTCGGGGTTTTCCTCGACGATGAGGACGGGTGCGAACGCGCCGTTAAGAAGGAAATTTCGGACGAGCTTGGGGCCCCAGTAACCGTAACCGATGATGGCGATGCTTGGCATGGTGGAAGGGTTCAGTCGAATTTTCGCCCGCGATCCTCGGGGAGGATGCGGCGGAGGGTATAGATGTCAGAGGCTGCGAGTGTGGCAGCATGTTTGTCTAGGGTAGACCACGGGTCCCACGGCGCGGCAAGGAGTCGACCAGTGATACCGTCAGATTTTTCAGACAGCAGAAAGTCGATTAGGCCGAGGACATGTTGCAAAGAACCGCCCTTGGCCTCCTTTTGCTTTATCGCGCCAGAAAATTCCGCGGCTCCAGCTAGGGCAGGACCTAGGCGAATGATTTCGTCCGTCAAGCGGGTGTTGATGGATCCAGGGGCAAGGGCATTAATGTCGAGTGGTTCGCCGCGGGATTCCTCAGCAATATTTTCGACGAGGCGCACGATGCCGGTCTTGGCCACGCCGTAGGCCGAGAAATTGGCGCGTGCCTTGGTGGCGCCACCGCCGGAGAAGCATATGACTTTCGCGCGCCGGGGGGCTCTCTTTAGGAGCGCATGGCCGGCGCGGAGGGTGTAAAACGTGCCGTCGAGATTGGCGCGTATCGTCTGGCTCCATTTTTTCGGGTCGACGGAGAAAACAGGGCCGATTTCGCCATGGATACCGGCGCAGGTGATTATGGCATCTAAATGATTTATCTGTCCGGCGAGCTGAGAAAACGTGGCGTCGACTTGCGCCCACTCCGATACATCACAGCGGAGCGGTGTAAAGTGATCCGGGCTGTTAACCAAAGTGAGTGGTGTTTGGGAGGAACGGGCCAAACCCCAAAGGCGATGGCCGGAACCTACTAGATTTTCTGCAAGAGATCGGCCGATGCCGGTGCTGGATCCCGTTAGCAAGATATTCATGTAGTAACTTTAAAACTTGGTTTTATTAAATAGAAGAGAGCTAACCAAAATAACTAAGTACTGTACCTCTTGTGTCTAGGGTGACGGATTATGAATGGCGAGGTTTCGGACAATGAATTCACGAAGCTCATCTGAGGAGAATGTAACATTTTCTAATTTACCAACGTAGTCGCGGCGGGACGATGAAAACCCTTGTATGTTCTGGCCAAGATTGGCCACGTCGTAGCTATCGAGGTTGGCGAGAATCGGAGTGGACCACACTAATTCCTTATTAAACCAGACGTTAATATTTTTCGAGGAGGCGTTCAATGCGGTTTGCGTGATATTCCATTCAGAAGGGAATATCTGTTTGGCGATTTGGGATCCGACAAATATTTCGAGTAAATACTCCTTGCTGGTATCAAGCGACAGCACCGGAGTGGTGGTCGCTCCAGCACCCCATTGATCGAGTCCGAGCAGGACTTGGTTCACCTCGAGCACTTGCAGAAAAAGAAGGTTGCCCGCGCCACTAACGCCAGAGCCGAGCAAGGGTTGCCCGATGCGTTTACCCTCAAGCCTAACTTCATTCAAAATCTTCTCCATCGCAAAAGTTAAACGAGCCTTCCACCAGCCTTTTTCAGAGAATTCTTTTAACTCTACCGGTGCGCGCGGTCGCAGATGCTCAATTGACGAAATTGTTCCGGTAAACGGCAAATCAATGCCTTGAGGATTTGATCCGAAATAAATTCGACAGGGTGGGGAATCATAGCTTTTGAGTCGTGTGTTCAAGATGACCTTGTCATCCAACACGAGGCGGGCAGCAGTTTTGACTGTTTTTATATCGTGAGGATTCCATCCATCATAATAGGGGTGGGCAACCGGCGGATAAAAGGACCCTAGGTCGACTTCAAACGAATGGGCTCTCTGCAGATCAATCTGCTGTATAGAAGAGGTTACCCCTCCAAAACCGCCGTGATGAAGAGTGAAGTATGCCGCCTGAGAATTGACCTGATTGACGTATAAAATGTCCGTTTTGTTCGGATT
>Ga0209550_10005539_pt1 | contig 11823 bp, 13 predicted proteins | sample LauGreSuBDMM15SN_2_FD_187567 | JGI IMG/M metagenome (GOLD analysis project Ga0209550, IMG submission 187567) | Freshwater lake microbial communities from Lake Michigan, USA - Su13.BD.MM15.SN (SPAdes) (version 5) | ecosystem: Environmental > Aquatic > Freshwater > Lake | place: Lake Michigan... | reverse complement strand
TACATTACCATGTACGACAAGGAAAACAAGCGCAACAGGAATACATTTTGTCTCAAGGTTTTCATGTTGACCTTTGCCACCACGTACATGGCGACCCACTTTACTTTGGAAAAGGGTGACAACCCCATCGATCACATGTATACATGCGACCCCGATTTCTAAATGGCTGCATCACCTACGGTCGCCCAAGCTACACCTCCAAAATTTTATAACACTATGTAAAATGGAAATCCAACTTAAAAAGTTTGACATGTCGATGGTTGAAGATGACGCCGTGGTGGTGTTCATCGGCAAACGCAAGACAGGTAAAAGTTTCCTAATCCGCGACTTGTTGTACCACAAACGGTCCTTCCCGATCTCGACCGTCATTTCTGCGACGGAGAATGCAAATGGTTTCTATAGCGAAATGATACCGAGCATTTTCATTCATAACAAATTTAGTGACGAGCTCGTGGGCAACGTTCTCAAGCGTCAAGAGTTGGTGGTCGGCCAAAACAAGGATCGAAAGAAGCAAGGCGCGCCATTGGTCGATGACCGGATGGTGTTTGTCATGGACGACATGATGGCCGCCAAGAACAGTTGGATCCGGTCGGAGAACGTCAGCGCCATGTTTTGCAACGGGCGACATTACCGATGTCTCTTCATGTTGACGTTACAGTACGTCATGGGCATTCCCCCCGACTTGCGAAACAACGTCGACTATGTCTTTTTGCTCCGCGAAAACATCCACAAGAGCCGCAAAAAGTTGTACGACAATTGGGCGGGGATGTTCCCCAAGTTTCCGATGTTTGAATCGGTGCTCAACGAATGTACGCAGAATCACGAATGCATCGTCATAAAGAACAATGCGCTCAGCAACAACATTGAGGAATGTGTGTTTTGGTACAAGGCCGAGCCGCACCCCAACTTTAATGTGTGTTTGCCCAAATATTGGGACATGGATCGTATTATTGCCGAGAAGAACCGGCAAGAAGAGGAAAAGAATAAGTCGGACGAAAACCCTGATGACGTTCAATGCATGCTTACAGTCAACAATGCCATGAACGCGTCCAAGGGCGAGTACCGGGTGCGGAAGGAGAAAAGAAATCCATAAGTGTGTAGATACAAATGAAGTCGCTCATCATCTTTATCATATTCGTGGGAATGTTCATGATTGTTAGTGGCGTGTACGAGCAACGACTCGTGCAAGCGCAAAAAGAGAAAAAGGTCGAATATCGATTCATCCCGCGGTCCATGTATGAGGAGCAACTCGCCAATAACACCTTGTTTGCAGAGCGCATCGTCAAGCCCTTGTTTGAAACTAAAAACGTCCAAGCATACGATCCGAATGACCTTTATACCGAAGCAAAGTAAATCTATGGCTCGACTGTCTCAACGGCAGGAGTCTCGACCGTCTCAACAACAGGTGTATCGACGGACTCAACAACAGGTGTATCGACGGACTCAACAACAGGTGTATCGACGGACTCTACGGCAGCAGGGGTCCCAGTAGGAATTTCCTCGACAATTTGTGGACCACGCTCTTCTAGCTCCTTTTTCTTGGCCGCAAGCCACAGATCCTTGCGTTCATCCATGTCTCTCTTGATCTTCTCCATCATTTCTTCCTTTCTATTGTTGTAAACCGAGCCCTTTTGCTCCTCATTTTCGACGTATGCCTTGACCAACGTATTGAGGGAGGTCTCGGCGTACTCTTGATCCTGTAGAGCATTGGGATATGGCGACCAGGGACACCAACACCCGACCTGTGCAACATACACGTTAAAGTTAGTATCGACCTTTCGGATGGCCTCGACGCGTGCCTTGGCCTCATCGAACGTCTCGTACGAGCCGCGCACCTTGATGCCACGGATAGTGGTCTTGAATGAGTTGCGCTCCAAGAACTCGGTCTCCAGAGATGCATTGTTCTTCTCCTTGAAGAACTCGAACTCTCGCTGAATACCGGTGTCGTTGCACACGTACTCGTAGCGCTCGCGGACCAAATTCAGTGTCTCCAACACGGTCGTATTGTCCTTGAAGTACTCCTTGAGGTTGCCAAACATGTCGGTCATCTCTTTTGCAAAATGAGTCGTAAACTTGTTGAACATGAAGGGTTCCTTGGCGATCAGAACGTCCTCGGGGGACACGAACGACAAGCACACGAACTTTTGCCCACGAATCTCGGTATCTTGCTCGAGCACATCGATCTTGCTAACAGGGGTCATTCCACGAGTGTCGTTGTCCATCTTTTTGTTTTGACAGAACTAATAAATTTGTCCTTAGGTAACTTTTTTCTCTCAGTGACAGTATATTCATCTGCCATCATGACCGCCAACAATTTTACGTTCGACGCGGAACAAGTCTTTCTACGCGTGCTTAAATACTCGCTCGAGGGTCTCATCACCGCCTTTGCCGCCTATTTTGTGCCCGGCAAGACGCTAGAGTACCAAGAGATTCTCATGATCGGCGTTATTGCCGCCTCCACATTTGCGGTGCTCGACCTCTTCGCGCCCGCGATCGGACAATCGGTGCGTTCAGGTGCAGGATTCGGTATCGGCGCCAACCTCGTCGGCTTCCCCGGAGGAAATCAACCCATGGTCAAGGGGACTTATTACACGTAAAAGAGTCCTACATGCTTGGAATGTACTGCCAACGCAGCTCCTCGCAAATCTTGCGCCAAATCTGGTCTTGGATGTGGAGTTTTTCGCGACTCCGGAGAAGTTGAAAGTGACGGACATGCTCGTCCATGCCCAACAATTGCATGAACTTGTGAAGTACGAATGAATAACTGAGAAAATTTTTGCGATTAATATCGACTATCAATATTGCTTTGCTAAATGGTACTTGAATCTCTTTGAACATGCTACGCAATTTGTCTTCGAGCTCCGGGGAGAAATGGGGCATGCTCATGCCGTTGAGCCGGTGGATGATGAAGGGGATGTGTTCGTAGTATTTACGAGCGTCTCCGTTGAGCTTCTTGAGGATATCACGCACCCTTTTAGGCGTAAGATCCGCCATATTACTGATACGTTGTTTCTTTATCTCGAGCAAGATCTTGTCATATATCTCCTCCGGAATGTCGGTAGATTGACGAGCTTGCACGTGATTGAGCCACTCGTTGCATTCGTGGCGCCACGCGGTTTCCCGTGTGGATTGGACTATACCTTAGGCCCCCCGAAAAGGGGACCCACACCCATCTAGTCTCTGAACCTTTTCGATATCGAACTTGGCTGCGGATCGTCCGAGCTCTAGGAGTTTTTCACGATACCCGCGCTACGTTACTGGCGGGTTGCGCGCACATTAGGGTGCGAGCTATGATCCTAGTGCATGGGGAGGTTCCCGCAATTTGGGCGTGTCGCCATGACTGCGCGCACACTATCCGATTACAGGACGAGACGGGCAAACTTCATGACTAGCGATACGAGACCGCTTTTCCACTCCATAATAAAGTGGTTGATTCGCTTATATGCCCAATAGCTGATTTCTTTGGGAGGATCTTTATATGACGGTTTCTCGTGATCGAGGACCACATGCTCGACGCAATGGCAGTCGCCACACACGATTTGACCCTCGGAGGGGACGAGCATGACGTTATGCGACCCACACGACGCGCACGTTTCGTCGGCTTGGTCACACGAGTTGATATAATTATCGGACGTACGTTGTAGATATTTCTCGATGAGAGACGTCTTGCTTTCCGCGGGAATTGACTTGGACTTTTCTTCGGTGTTTTCATTGGTGGTCGCATTTGTGCTAGCAGGCGCCGGTGCAGCCGTAAACCAGCTCATTATCGAGTTTTGTGCCGGCTTGACCGGTGCCACGGACTCGGTGACTCCTCCTTTTTCCACCATATCGTAATATTTGTACAATATGTCCGACGTCTCTAGAAAATAATTCATGTGGTTGTCGTGCTCTTGAGCGGCGAGTTTCTGCCCGAGTTCGTATCGCTCATCCTTGAGCAACAATATCTTGTCCATGATCTTGTCGTCTTGTGTCTTTGAAAATTGCTCGTGCAATTTAGCGATCGTCTCGTCGACCTTGGATAGTCTTGCTTCGATCGTCTCGCGTTCCTTCTTGGCCACATTCAGCTTGTCAATCATTTGGTTGTGTTGAATGTCGAGGGTCTTCCGGTTTTCCGGTTTGTCTTTCTTTGTCGGTCTTCTTGCGGAAGTGTTCGGTTGGGTCATGGCTTTATATAGGTTCTTCCACTGTGACTGTCCTTAAACCATTTTGTGGACATACGGATCCACAAGCATGAAAAACAAACGCGACATAATATCTACTTGCGACCGAACGCGTATGAGAAGGCAATGATGATGAACACTAGGATCCAGATGACGTGGATGAGGGTGTAAACGTATGACCAGATGGTGCAGTTGCCCACCATCATGCAGTTGACGCTATAGATGTGGAGGCAGACGGGGAGCAAGAGGTACAGGATGAGGAGGACTCGATGGGCCAAGTTGTACTCTATGATTTCGAACTCTTGTGTGACGTCATTGTACACCTTGAGTTCAAAGGGCAGTAGGATGACGATGCCGACAATGATGTACGCGATCATCATGATGTATGCGGGCGTGCTGACGTTGGGAAGAATGGAGAAGCCATTCATGGGGTTGGAGGCTAGGAGGGCAGAGGATGCCGAGGTTGTGGCCACGTTTGTCTTTGGCATGTTTAAACTTAAACAAGATATTTTTGTGTCTTGGCATGCGATCAAAATGAAAACGGCACATTGAGAAAGTCCAAAGGTCGCCAAGCCGGTGGATTTCGAACCCTGCGTTTTCAAGAGTTTTTTTTTTCTCCTCCAAGAGTATATAAAATAACAATATGGGCGGTGGACTCTTACAACTCGTTGCATACGGTGCTCAGGACGTTTATTTGACCGGCAACCCCCAGATCACATTTTTCAAGATTGTGTATCGCCGCCATACTTCATTCGCGATGGAGTGCATCGAGCAAACCTTCAATGGTATGGCCGATTGGGGCAAGAAGGTCACATGCACCATCTCACGAAACGGTGATCTCATCAACCGCATGTACCTTCGTGTGGAGCTCCCTGACGTGAACGTCCCCGAGGGTCACGCTTTCCGCTATCTGGATTGGATCGGTCACATCCTCATCAAGACGGTCGAGGTCGAGATCGGAGGACAGCGCGTTGACAAGCACTACGGCGATTGGCTGCACATCTGGAACGAGCTCACCCAGAGCAGCGGCCACGCCCTCGGCTACGCCCACATGGTCGGCAACATCCCCAGTCTCACTACCCTCAAGACGCGCGCCACAAACGATCCTGAAGTGATCGTCGAGGGCGAGGTTCTGTACATTCCCCTACAGTTCTGGTTCAACCGCTCCATCGGCCTCTCCCTACCGCTCATCGCTCTCCAGTATCACGAGGTCAAGATCAACATCGAGCTTCGTGAGTCTCGCGACTGCATCTTCTATGCCAAGTACGATAAGGCTGTGGCCGCCACCTCCACCACCCCCGCCATCCCCGAGAAGTTCTCCGACCCATCAAGGTCTCTCAACATTGGAAGCCTCAACGCATCTCTCTACGTAGATTTTATGTATCTTGATACCGACGAAAGGAGACGTTTTGCACAAGCTAGCCACGAGTATCTTATCGAACAACTTCAGTTTACGGGAGATGAGTCGACTAGCCAAGTCCCCAACAAGCTCAAGCTCAATTACAATCATCCTGTGAAGTTTCTCGTTTGGGTCGTTCAACCCGACGATCACGTTGCTGGTCCCGTCAAGGACTCGTCAAACAAGTACACCAACTACATGAACGGCAAGCAGTGGTTCAACTACACCGACAACGAGGAGCTTTCCTACTCTCTCTCCACCAGCGGCGTTATGCCCACCAGCGGTGCCATTGCTGCCGGCGGCACCATCAGCACCCTTGTGTCTGCCAACTGGGGATTCGGAAACTGCCCCACCAGGACCGCTCGCCTCCAGCTCAACGGCCACGACCGCATGGCCGAGCGTGACGGAAAGTACTACAACTGCGTGCAGCCTTTCCAACACTTCGACAATGTTCCTAGCCAGGGAATCTGCGTGTACAGCTTTGCTTGCCGCCCTTGCGACCACCAGCCCAGCGGCACCTGCAACTTTTCAAGAATCGACAATGCCACTCTCAACCTCGAGCTCACTCCCAAGTCGGTCAAGGGAATCTCCGGTGGTTCTCGCTCTTGCAAGGTCCGCGTGTACGCCGTCAATTATAATGTGCTCCGTATCATGAGTGGTATGGGCGGATTGGCTTACGCTAATTAGGCGGTATGGGCGGATATACGGCAACTTTCCTACTAGGAAGCGGCCAAATTTTGACAAAATATTGAGGTATAGGCAAATATACGAATAACGCTTTGTTTTTGATAGGATACACACATTTGCATCCTTCGATCCTACAGAGAAGCACTAAGTTGAGATTTTCAATCAAAGATCTATACGACAAATGACCAACTAGGAAGCATTCAAGACGAAACATACAAGCTTCGATCATTTAATCGGTAGACAAGTGCAAACTCAATTAGATGGGTAGAAGACGTACGATTTTCCCCTTACTTCGCTAAAAAAATGATATAAATAAATAGAATTCACTAAAAGAACAAAACACAACAACAATGGATTATACTTGTCTTTCAAGGCTTGATGGAAATAAGAACCACCCAGCTATAGTCGTCGGAAATTTGTGCAAGAAGGAGAATGTGGTTGTGATGCGAATCAAACACAAGGACCACGCATACGTTGTTGTTGTCGACAAAAATGTCTACGATGGATTAGTGTCTAAACGTCGATGGAACTTCTACACGGTGGGTTATGCCTATGATACAGAGGAGAAAAGGGGAATGCACACGCTCGTCTGGGAGAACCTCAATGGCGAACTCGTCGAACCAACCATCGATCACATCAATGGTATAAAGCTCGACAATCGTGTCGCAAACCTACGCAACGTGGGAATGTCTGAACAAAACGTCAACCGTGGCACCCGATGTGACAAGCTTCCCATCGACGATAAACTCGTCAAGTTGGGAGTCACATGCCTTCCAAGGGGTATGCGATATTGCGACAATGAACAAAAGTTCATGTTCAACGACCATCGTTTCATCCGCGAGTTGTGCGAGGTGGGCCGCACCGTCAACTCGTCTGGGACCAAGTCGTCCAATGCCACACTCGCGGACAAGCTCCGAGATGCGCTCGAAAAGTACGTCGTCATGTTTGAAGTTCATTTCGAGTGTTTCCCGTCTGACGCCGTCAACGCCAAGGACCTATTCCTCAAGCAAAGGGAGTTGCTCGCTTCTTACAACGAGATCGTGGCCACGGCCAAAGCGGCGCATCCTGACCTCTTTCAAGACGTGGTCATGGAGATGGATGACCACCAACTGCCCGATGACGACTACCAGCTCGCGCAAGTCCTGCTTCACAAGATACGTCCGCACACACGAGAGGTCCATGGACCACGTGAGCTCGCGTCAACCGACGTGTTCGTCGACGCTTTGGACGCGGTGGTGCGTCGCAAGGGGGACTACAAGCCGGTCTTGTACGACGTCAAGCACGCGGCCGCGCTCAAGCATGTCAATTGGGACGCCGAAGACCTGCGCATCCACTTGTCCCCTTCTGTGAAAAATATGTTCCCGGCGATCGGCAAGACGTTCGGCAACGATATTAAAAAGATCAGTCTTCCCGAGTTTGTCTACCACATCCTTGACGGCAACCCCGTGATGGAGGACCATTGCATCATCACAAAGAATCAGACTCGCCAAGACGTCCGTGCCGACAACCTCATGTACGTGCCAGGGAGCTCCAAGAACTTCAAGCCACCGGCCTCGCTTCAGCCACCGTTCCCCATCGAGGACATGCCTTACCTTCCTCGTGGCGTATCCATGTCGCTCGACACGCCTTACGCCGACGGATCGCTTGCTTACATATTCGTGGTGAACACGGGAAGCAGCAAGATGCGCGTCCGTACAAAGTGTACCGATGCACGCAAAGTCTTTGCGGCCAAAGTGGTGCCACTCCTCGGGGGCATCGACCAATTTCAGGCCAAGTACAAAGAGTACGTAAAGTTGGTAAACGAGTATATGTCGGTTTCGGTGTAATATAACACATTTATTCATATTTTGGATTCGTTGTCGAGTGTTGATCAAAGAGACGCTTTGAACGCAAAAGTGCTTTCGATAGACTCTTGAAGTTGAGATAACGTTACAAGTGGATCATTTTGAATCAAACTTCTTATGGATTCCGAACCTATTTTGCATGGCAACATTCGCAAAAGTGTATATGGTATCAAATACTTTCATAGAGCCCGACATAATAACTCAATTAACAATCTCCGAGAATGGTGTCGAAAAAGAAAATTATGTAGATTTAATACACAATATCACCAAAATGGACAAAAACTTTATTCGATGGCAATTGAACCAAGTGATATGTTGTTTCGATTTAAAGCATAACATCACATTTAATGATATTTTGATTCCACTTCCTTTTTGGGGAAACAAGTAGCTCAGCGTAATGTAACATTCTTATCTTGTTTGAGTGTACATATGCCCAAGTTTTACGAACTGTCTAGCTCGAACCTCATCTTTTACGCCGTCGTCCATTCCACGACCAACGAAATCTTTATCATCAATCCAGCAAAGTCACAATATCCATGTGTAGTGATACTATTCGACAAAAGCGACGACTCCATCATCTTGCAATCCTTGTCGCATTTTGATTTTTGCAGTGTAAACATAAATCTACCGCAAAAACGGGGACTGTCACGATGATGAGGACCGCATTGACATTTGCGAGGCGCGTCATGGATGCCCGCAAAATCACGGTTGAGTTAGACGACCGGAGTGGTTTCCGAGACTTGGCATTGGGCGTCGATATCGACCTAGGCACTCGAGATTTGTTCATGTACGGAAAAACTTGGCATCAACAACACATTGGGTTTGAGATCAAGCCCATCGAGCGGCAATGGCGACGACACCTTAAGGCTATCCAGAAAGCGCTTCAAAGGCACAAACCATCCTTCGAAGTTCCAAGCGGCAATAAAAATAGAGTGTGTCTCGATGAAATTCCAAAGTTTATGGCAAAACATGATTTGACGTGGCAACAAGGAGTCGCATGGAAAGGCGTAATGGACACAAATCTTGTTGACGACCTCCATGTTCGTCAAGTCACGTCCAAGAAAGAGCAAGACGCTCTTATGACTCGACAAGGACGCAAGTTTTTCACCGGGGGGAACGCGATTGCTGCCGCGGAATGGGCTTCGCGTCGAGCGACACGTATTACCTCAAAGGAACGAGGTCCTCTTCCATAGGGTGAATCCACACGGGATTGTGTGGGAACTGCAGCCGCACGATTTTAGGCGGACGCAGGAGAAAGTGGTAGACGACGTCGGGTAGCAACACCTGTGTCTCACGCAACATCTGTGTCTTGTTTGTTTTTTTGTGTTTCAAGTCGAGCACGATCTTGAAGCGTATATACGAGTCTTGAACGAGAGCGGGTACAAACTCGCCCATGTCGCCGTATTGACCAACCATACCGGTGGTATGACCAAAGGGGTCGGTGTGTTCGGTCCCCATAATTTGAACCTTGTGTTTTTCGTGATGGATGAGTGTCCACATGTCTAGGAGAAAGTCTTCAGTGTCGTAGTTATATTGGGGGAACGAAAAGTGATAGACATTGTTGTAAACTTGATTGACGCGCCAACAGAAACTGTCATAGTTTTTAATGCAACCTCGAATGCTCGCTTGCTCCTTGTCTGACGCCATTAACCTCCCCACCGGACTCGGAATGAACTCGAGCATGTTTACATTTTGGACACATAAAAAAGGGATCTAAGAACGCGTTGACCAGTGGAGTAAACATGTTTTTGATCCTCATTGTCATCTTCCTTTACCGTCTCAGACTCATCGGAAAACCGCGCTACGTCCGATGGCTCAAAGGCTGCGTCGAGCGAGCCGGCATCTTGTACATCAAGGTGGCGCAATTCATGACCCTTCTATACGATGTCTTTGACGAAGAATTGGTCGACGAGTTCCGCGCTCTCCACTCATCTGTAAAGACGGAACACATCCATTTTCATTTGGAGGGTTTGGTGTGTAGCAACGTGCCGATCGCGTCGGGCAGCGTGGCTCAAGTGTATCGAGGCGAAATCGATGGGAAGGATGTGGCGATCAAGGTCATCCGTCCGTCTGTGATGCGACAACTTCGAGGACTTCGCGTCATAAGGAGTACATTGCACTTGGCACAACGATTCATGCCGACATACAACAATTGGTTCTGTCGGGTTTTTGACTTTCTCAAGAACACCGAGGATCAAGTGTTGGTGGGAAGAGAGATCGAGAATCTGCAGCATTTTCGAGAGCACATGGTGGACGTCATTGTACCACGAGTCATGCCCGAGTATTGTAGCGACACGATGATTGTCATGGAATTCATTCCAGATATGATGGACATTTATCAAGTGCGAGACACGCAGTGGACCGATAAGATGGTCGATGCGATTGCAGAGGCCGCGACGCACATGATTTATCGTCTAGGAAAGGTGCATAGCGACATGCATCCGGGGAACGTCTATTGGAGCCGTAAAGAGGACAAGTTGGTGTTGTTGGACTTTGGCATCGTGTTCGACTTTAGCGATTATGTGCGCCAAAGGATGATCGAAATGAACGTTAACTATTACCTTGGTCGGCGTATGCAAGCGATTGAGAATCACATGGAGATTTTGTTCACCAATTGGGAAGATATCAAACAACATAAGGACTATACGGCCGAGATCATGAGCGTCATGCAACGCACATTTGAGACTTCCGAGTCGTTCTTCAGCTTTAAAAACGAGATTAATGCGATCAATGCACGATACAATCATATTGTTGCGGTGATGAATCCAGGCGTGGTAAACTATGAAATGTTTGTGGTGCAAGTCACTCAACTGACAAAGCTCTTGGAGCCTAGTTGCAACTTTTACCGCATGGTAATCGAGCGGGCGGTCGAGATGACCATGACGAGTTTGGGTCGCGAAAAGACCGTCGCGGATGAGGTCTATATTAGCATTTAGGTGGGGCTTTTCAAAAAGTGTGTAATATCGATGGCCGACTTTTTTTTGAAGAACTTGCGCATAATGTTGGATGGCAAGGCTGGCGCATGGTCGATCAAGATGGCGAGCTCGTACTTGCAATACTTGAGATACTCGTACAAGTTTGTGAAACATCGGTTGGTGGCGGTGTTGTCGAGCAAAATGTTGGAACGAATGTCGAGATTCATCTTTTCAAATTCGTCCGAGAAAAAGTCGTGTTGTTGCTCGAGTTCAGCGAGGTTTGCGAATCGATGAGCGCTGAACAATCCCGCGGCCGTGAGTCCCATGAGGCCAAAGGCGGCTCCCAACCACTTTTTCATCGTATTCTCAGATGCATCTTTGCATCCGTCACTAGCCACATTCACGAGGTTGGCAGCACCAGCCACCGTCGACAACAAGATGGCCGGGATAGCGACAGCAAAGTTGTAATATCGATATCGCGCCCGAGTGATTTCGTGTAATTTCGATTGTTGGGCGCAATAATCGGCGAGCATCATCAAGAAGACATGGACGTGTTGAATGTTGTTTACAGGAACCATGTCGGGTAGCAAGATGTCGAATGAGGGCTCGCTCACGACTTCTGCGAGTTCGATAGATGATGATGCCATATACTCGGGTAATGAAAAAAGTTGAGATTTCAGTGCAAATGCGTAAAAACTTCAAAAGGTGTGAAAAAACAAGCAAAGCATGCAAAACACTCAAAAACGCAAACTTTGAGAATTCAATGCAAATGCGTAAAAACTTCAAAAGGTGTGAAAAAACACGCAAAGCATGCAAAA
>Ga0209550_10005538_pt1 | contig 11827 bp, 13 predicted proteins | sample LauGreSuBDMM15SN_2_FD_187567 | JGI IMG/M metagenome (GOLD analysis project Ga0209550, IMG submission 187567) | Freshwater lake microbial communities from Lake Michigan, USA - Su13.BD.MM15.SN (SPAdes) (version 5) | ecosystem: Environmental > Aquatic > Freshwater > Lake | place: Lake Michigan... | reverse complement strand
CCCTTTATTTTCGGACCGGGGAATACGGCGATGGCTTTTACAACGGAAGACATATTATTATTATGTTAATAACAATAAGATAATTTTATGTGGTTTTTATCGAAAATGACTATATTTCGCCGAGGTTCTTGTCTGATAATAGATCCCATTCGGACCGCACCGACCCGTCGCGCGCTCATTATTTGCATTGACGTGGGTTACGTTTCCGGGGGTAGACCCAGCCACTGTAAATTTCTTACATTGATCGTGCGTCCCAATTTCAAAAAATGGATATGCAACTTCCTTCGGTAAAAAATGAATACAGTTCCGGCAAACTACAGGCGTAGTTCGTTGATATGAGCCCGACAACATGGAAACTATTCTATTCCCTCGACCCACCGCCTCCTGAAAAATATTCATAGCAATTACAATGTAAACCGCGATCATTATGGTATGTATATAGTAACAAACCCAAAGCTTTATGTATGTTATGCATGCAGATATTTAACGTCGTCCATATTTCCAAATACATTTTCCCACGATCTTTCAAAATAATGTTCCGTTTCTGGATTTTTATGGTCATCCAATTGAGTTATTAATTTTTCGTAATGCGATTTTGGTTTTTTTAATATGTCGGATTTGGATATAGCTAGAATTCCGCTCATAGTAAAACATTTCGATTCCGCGTCTTCTCCAAATATAGTTTTATACCAATTACCAAAAGGTCGGACGTCGCTTATTTTTATCGAACTATCCTTATTCGTTGTTTTATTATTTTCGTTTGATGATGAATAATCGTCAATCTGAAAATCTTTAAACATATCATAAACGGTTTTTTTAGTTTCATTCGAGTAAGCCAATGCGCTCCTATTATTTTCTTTGATATATCTTAATAAATCCTTGGATCGGCTATGTTTAATTGGTAATTCAACCGACCCCGGTAAGAAGACAGTGACATCCGCTAAATTATCATAATTATGAATAATATGATAAAGATATGTATGACCCTCTCTACCTACATTATCTAACTTTATAACATCTTTCAAATCTTCGGATTTATGAAAATCTTTATTTGGACCTTTATTATAGACAATATATTCGTGTCCTTTGAAAGGAGACTCTTTCATCCATTCTAAATTTTCACTATATCTTGCTATAACTATTTGAATTTGGTCAACTTCGAATGTATCGCGATTACATGGAATTATTGAAAAAATGCATAAAATTATAATACATACGATCAATATAACGTTTCTAATTTTCATATATACATTATAACGATATTTCAAAATCCCAGTCTTTCAATAACCCCCCTTTGGTAAGATTCAATACTAATGGTGATTCATTATGATCACGAGTATAATGCTCGGCAATAATAATACGTTCATTCAATGAATTGTTTTCGTTTTCTAAATATCGTAGCGTTTTCATTTTTTCGTGTTTTTCTATGATTCTTGCGATTTCTTCGTGCGTCGAGTTATCTTCTGGTTTATGACGGTCGTATCCACTATCGGGATTTTCAACCCGGTTACGACGCTTAATCATTTCCGATATGGTAATATTATGTTCTTCCAAATAATCCGGTTTTGAAAGATACATAACGATATTATCTTCGCGAATTCCAATATGATTATTATATACAATCTGCATAATGAATCCGACAATTGATAATAATAAACGCATTGGTTATTATTATTATTATTAAGTTTTTATGTATTTTTCCGATACTTTAACGAACGATAATATCCCTGCGTTCTTGCTCCTTATTGTATAGTTCGCGCTCCCTCTCGCGTGCAACGGCTACGCGCTCGTTCCATTTCTGACGAACGTTATCCTTAACCGTGCAACGAAAATGTCCCTCAAATTGCTCTGGTGAATCATAAAATAACTGATGAGAACCATTTGGTCCAGGCATTGGGTAAACCACCTTAAAATAAAGGTCTTGATTTGGCTTCCCGACACAATGTGGCGTTTGATAAATCCCAGTAACCGCGTTACGAATCGTAGATCCCGGGTGATAGGAAGTGTGATAATAAGGCACCTCCACGGGCAAGCGATGAATCAAAATCTTTGCGACGGCATAACCCTTATCTAGCATTTTTTGCTCTTTATTGAGTTTACGCATAAGATTTTGCCGCGTATCTACGGTAGATACACCGGAATCCATGCTTTGAGCGTCGTCCATATATTCCGCGGGTTCGTCATAATCGTTGGGAAGGTTCGGGTCGTACGGGTCGTCGTAATACATTATTGCGAAAGCGCAAGTCAACTGTGCAAAACACTGGTATGGTAAGTTATACTCGTGTTATCTCTTTATATTTTTTCGATAAAATATATATGTCATCCGCATTTGTATTATCAACCGAATTATCCGAGGCATTGGACAATGTCGAAAATAATGGGACCATGAAATCCACACAAGATGATAAACGCGATATAGACGTGGTTCCCAAAAACGAACCCGAATATTTAGAGGAAGAGTATTATGATGATGCGCATGAAAAACACGATTGGGTATATTTAGATAAGGACGCTCCTGATTCTACGATAAATTATGAATTCGGATTGTGCAAAGAATCGAATCCCAAAACTTATAAAATATATATTTGTGCCTATCGAATAAACGCTGAATGTGAAAAACCTTTCTTACAGTATTTGTTAGAGAGAACGTCTGGGACCGAATACAATTTCCCTCATTTCAAGTTTGCCTGCCCAGATTCTTTAACTACAAATTCGTTTTCTTTTTCAGGGATGATAAGGTCGGTGTTTGGTCAGCCGCCCGAACCAGAAGATGAACCCGTTCATGATCTTTCGCAGGGGCATACTTATTTTTTGAACCAATGTTTGATGCGAATCCTGGAATTAATAGTAGACGATCACGCGGACGAAAGCACGGATTTACTCAATGACATGTATAAAGGATTTGTAGAACAAGGAACTGATTCTATATATGCCTTTTTCGATTTCACGGGAAAAACTTTAGCAGAAACGGAAGATCCAAGATCTTGGACGATTATAGACGAAATAATTAATAATCATTCCACCCTAGGTTATAGAATAAATAAGGAGGTGGAAGAAATGTTTTTGAACAATCCCAAGTTGATATACGTAGATAATAAAGATGGATATCACATTGAGACGCCATCGGTATTATATTTATGCAAATTTGTCGGCGGTGAATATGTAAACGTCTTCCAAGACGATCCTAACACATTTTCTCTTTATAACGAGCGCGTCGAACACCCTTTTTTTGGCGATTTTTATATATTTTCGCTTAGTCCTCTGGAATCCAGTAAAGGGTCTGTGTCTACACTAAAACGGTTTGTTGGATTTACTCCGGATCCAATGTATATATTAAAAGACTTGGCGACAATAACGGGCAAAGGTCCTATTGCCGGAGAACCGGAATTTATGGGATTCAAATTACCAAAAACCTTATTCGGAGGTCCTAAAAAAGACGAAGCACAAGATATCAAAAAAGAAAAAGAGGAAGAACAAGAAGATGGAGACGAAGAAAACGACGAAGAACAAGAAGGCGAAGAACAAGAAGATGGAGACGAAGAAAACGACGAAGAACAAGAAGGCGAAGAACAAGAAGGCGAATTAAATACCAATGTGCAATTAGAAGAACTCAAAAATATAAACAATACAAGCATTTATTTCAAAGAAAACGGAATACCATATTGGTGTATAAAGTCAAAATTGTATTTCGCAGAATATTAGAACGTTGAAAGGTGTAATTATTGGAGAATTAATCTGTATTATGTATAACTATGTCAAAAGGTGAATTAACTCCAATGGGCGCTTTAACTAAGGGCATATCTAATTTGTTACCGTCTTCGCGACCAAATGCTGAACAATCAGCGAGTAATACTGAGAAAGCAGGAATTAACGTATTAGACGCTTTCCCAACGTCGATGAAAACACTTTTCACAAAAACGACGTCGAGTTCAACATTGATGAGCGTTTTATTTATAGGGTTTGCAATCGCATTTGGTTTCATATTCTTTTACGCCAACATAAACGCAAACGGAAATACGAAACCGACTTTTTTCGTGGGATATTGCGTATGGGCGTGGATTATAATGTTATGCGCCATCCTTGCTTTAAGAATGCTCGGAAAATTTTCAGCATTATTTTGGAAAATCGGACAACATAAATAATTCATATTTTTATTAATAAAATATGAAATTAAACAACCGAATATACGTATTGTGTCAAATAAAGTTCCATTATAGAATCATCAAAGTTTCCATTAAAATTATCTTTTATCTCATCGGGAATGGGTCGACGACCACGCATATTCGAAAACATGGTAACAAAATTCTCTATTTTTTCAATTGCCGATTTGACACGAGATTCAGCCTCTTTTTTCGAATGTTCTTGGCGAGCTACTTCTTCCGCCGCCCTTTTTGCTACTAATTCGCGATCGGCTTTTGCCGCGGTTTCTAATTTCAATTCCAGATCATGTAGTTCCTGTTCCTTTCTCCTGAGTTCATTTTCGCGTTCCAATATGTCACCTATAACAATGTTTTCTAAATCGTTAGAACCCGATGCTAATACTTCGGTTGACGTCTCTTTTTCTAGTAATTCATACCATTTATGGCGGTTGTCGTTGGCGGTAACAATAATATTACAAATATCGGGTTTTTTCAAAGCGTCGTATTGTCGCTTGCGTTCCGCTGCGACCTTATCTTCTATGCCAACGCAACCGAGCATATAAGCGCACAATTCAACGACCATGTGTTTTTTCCCCGAAAAGGTTTGATCAAATAATCGGATAACATTTTGAGGTATAGCGGGGCTCGTTTCCATGAGGCGGTCAAATTCCTGGCGACTCATTTTGATGAAAGTAGCGGCGTCGGCGCGCTCTTTGGGTGCTTTTGCTAGCTCAATGCGTATATTACGCGCGAACTTATCCCAAGAAATCGCTGAAACGCGATGCGATTCATTCAATTCGGATATTTTAAGATATTGCTGTACAGTTGTTAAAATTCCAATCAAAATATTGATCGAACCAATTGCCATCGGAGCGTATGTTTGATAAGCGACTGGAATACTGGCTTGCGCGAATGATGCAGTTCCACTCACTGTTGACAAAACAATTGCGGGTATAGTAAACCAGGCATTCATATATGCATATTTCAAATGTGAACGCGAATTTAACCATTTATAACATTGTGCAACGTCGCACCATTCCACCAATATTTGCTCGTTTTCCTTTGACCATTCTACTCTTTTCTCTTTGGGTTTATCCTCTTTGTTAGCTGGATTATTATTTGTGCTGGTGGAGTTATCTCCGCTATTTTCTCCAGGGGATCCGTTTTCAACGAACGAATCATTATTTAAACTTACCGGCATCTTATGAATGAGTATATTTTTTAGGTAGATATTCTAAACTCCCAATAATTTAATTCTCTGATACAACCTCTTCATTTTCTGGTTCTACGACTATGTCTCCATCTGATTCTTCCGGAATTTCATCGGCTGTGACTGCTACCGCGGAAGATTCTTCTTCGGAAGGAATTCCTCTTTTTTCAAATTCCTCTATTAAAGATTCGCCGGATTCAACCGCATTTTCGGATTCAAGTAGCAATTTTTCGATTTCAGTGGGAACATCATCTTCATTTGAGGTTAAATATCTGCTTATCTCTGATCCGGTCAACTCTTGGATATCTTCCAATGATGTAACGGATACCCCGTCTCCTGTTCCTCTTACTCCATGATGATTAATCATGATTTCTTCTTCAATCTCCTTCTGAAAATTCTGTATTTTGAGTGACAATTTTGTTAAATAACTCGAATGTGAAGAATGGAAAAACGTGATATAACTCACGTAAAGACCTATTTGTTCTCTTAGTAATGTATTTTCATATTCCAGGGTTTGCATGAAACTATTGATCGACATTCCGACCTTGGTATTCGTATTATACTCATTAATATTTTGTTCTTTTCCAGAATAGTGAGTATATAAATAATTCACGAGCTTCAAAATATCTGCGTGAATATCGATAATACACGAGTTTTTGTATTCGTAAAAAGGCTCTAAATCTTTGTAAACAGGATATTTTTTAGTGAAATCGGACATTAATCCACGAACGTCCACATTGGATTCCGTGGTTTGTAACAAAATAATATTGTAGAGTTTATAATAATCGCCGTAAATACGGTTATTGATAAGCGACGAAAACTTGGAAAGATTATCCATTTCGATCATAAGCGCTTTATATTGAAAATAAAAAGAGTCCAAACAAAAGAGAAAAATCTTCTTAGTATTCGTCTTTACTAATCCATTATAAATGGATTTTAACTCATCAAGCTTGGCTTGAATGATTTTTTTATAGGATTGTATTTCGTATTGCGTTTTCAGAATAGACTGAAAATCGGATTTTAGAGTATCTATGTTGAAGAGATGTAAACTTGTCATATATGAGTTATGCAAATAATTCAAAATAATGAATGTAACGCGAATAAACTAAATACTCGCTAAATAACCAGCCTGAAATCCGTTGCGTAACAGCTTGGTTGCCAATGACTATAATAACTTTGGCGTTCGACTTCTATTTCTCGAGCAAGTTCGTCAAAATCATTCTCTTCTCGAATTGCGGTATTTTTTATAGTCGAAATGTCAAGAGTTGGATAACAAATATTATATATATTTCTAGTTTCGAAGTGTGGCTTCAGTTCCCAGTACGCAAATGTACAAGATGAGTCATAATATACACGTGTGGATTTCGCATTTTCCAGATTGAGTCTAACCTTGCTTCCAATAGGAGAACAAAACAGGTTTAGCGTTATAAAAGCAAACCCGTGCGAAACATTTCTGTATATCGTCGATTTAGACCGAAATTCTATGTTCGTAATTTCTCCAATGGAAAGGCGCTTGAATGCGTCGATAACAAATTCTTTTGAAAGAGAGATTAAAATACGTGGTATGAAAATCTTCATCTGGCGGTGTTGTTATAAAATCAAGATAATGGATTGTGAATTTCAATTTTACCAGTATTACTACTTTAGTGAATTTTGCGATAAACAATCCATATTATTAACCTATTATGTATTAGTTAAATAATGAATATTAAGTCGCGTAATAATAAAAAGTATATATCTTTACTAAAACATACGGTCGATCCAATACACTACACAATTGATTCTATCATCGAATTGGCGCCAATTGATCCAGTTTCGTGTTCAAAATTATTCGAAGAATTTGCTGAACGGATATACATAATATCTTTGACCCGGTGTGTAAATAGACGAGAATTGTGTATCAAACAGCTAGAATCTCTAAAAATAGAACATTATGAATTTATAGACGCGGTTGATACAACAAGTTTGTCGGGTAGCAAATATAACGTTTTGTATGAAGAGGTTACTGCAAATATGGACGAAAACTTTATAAAACATAATTTTCAGAGGGGCGCAATGGGCTGTTTATTGTCTCATTTGAAAGTCGTGGAGCTAGCGAAATCCCGAAATCAAAAACGCATTCTGATCCTAGAAGACGATTTTTTATTGATAAACAATTTTTATATGAATTTCAACGATCACGCGAAAAGCTTACCCGAAGACTGGGATTTTGTATATCTTGGAAAAAAACAATGGCGACCCGTGAACACTTATTTGACCGTTCAACAACCGACGCCGGTAAACGACTATTTTTACATACCAACTACCGAAACGTTTGCATCTCATGCATGGCTTATTAAAGACACCATGTATAACACCTTAATCCAGGAATATAACAAAATAGATAGCCCGGTGGATTTATGCGTCATGAGGTTGTACGGAAACCATAACTTTTATGCTTGTTACAAAGATCTTGTAATTACGCTATTTGATAGCGATATCCGAGAAGGCAATGTTATAGAGAGCGAAGAGGCGGATAAATGGCGATGGGACGTAACACAATATTATTCCGAGGCTCGCCGAAATATTATAACTCACATAATTATTTACGGCTTCATGGAAACGGGTCATACTCACCATTATATACACAAAATGTACTACGAGTTTTTCAAATATTATTATCCACATTTGACCGTGTTATGGTATGATAATGACGAGATATTTGATCACGACCATTCGATTATTTTTGCCTCGCCTACGCACTATACATACACATATATGCCATTAAATAAAACGTGTTTTTATATTTTCCATTTGGATAAATTCGATGACAATTGCGGCTATAAAGATATCGATTCTTTCATGACTGTCAAAGACTATCATGATATTATTTCTGGGAATCGAGGTATTATTTTATTGGCACGTGAAGGCATCACGCATCTGAATTATTTCCAAGAAGACGTTTTCAAAAAAACCATATGTTTACCGTGGTTTTCGAACACCATGTATCATGACATTGCAAGAATCCGAAGTAATTTGGAACAAATATATGATGACAGGTCATCGAAAAAGTACCTGTGTTTTATGGGGTCAGTTTGGTATGTAAATCGCGATACAATTCAAAATCTGATAAACGAATGTATACATAGAAAAACGCACTTGATCGTTAAAGGTAGAATAAAAGTCCATTTAGATACGCATCATTCGTTTTATATTAAAATAATTGATTTTGATTACGTAGATGATGAAAAAAATACGGTAGAATACCTGGACGCTACTTACGGAATAAGGTATTTATTGCCTATTCAGGGATCTGAACATAATGCGAATTATATTTCCAACCGCATTATTGAGACTATTACTATGGGTTTTATAGCAGTAACAAATAATGAACTTGCGACGAAATACTATAAATCGGTGTATTATAGCAACGATATAGGTGAAATCTTGGAACAAATAGAAACTATTTATAATAACAGAACACGTTGGGTTGAAACAATGGCACGACAGATCGACGAAGTGTTAGAAACGACCTATGGATATCGCAATATTTCCAAGATTATGGAATTCGCTGAAAAGGCATCGGGTAAATCCAATTTTATTACTACGAGTTCTTATTCCAAGAATGTATATAAAATATGGTTCGCCAATCCGGGAAAAAAGAACGGGTTTTTTAAACCTATAGCCGATCTTCGAGGTGCGCTAATAGTAAAAGACGATTATATTATCACCTCTTCCGATTATGATATTTTTCTAGCAGAACAAATAATTAAACAATTGGATTACGAAGTGCTCGTTGACGAGAATTACTGCAAAATTGACCTTGTAAGAGATTTATGCCTGAAATATAATAAAAAATTTAGTAAATTAAAAAATGCACCATTAATATAAGAGATGGAAACAATAGAAGAATTTTCAACCCAACTTGTAAATAATATTATAAAAAACGCGGTTAATAAGCTAAACGCGAAATTCATATCATTAGGTCGACATTGTGATATTAGATCGCAAATTAATAAATTTACAAAAGAACCTACCTTATTCTTTGATTGGCTAAGGTCAGATTTCAAAGCAGTTCTAAAAGTTTTATCTTATACCAATATATTAGACGAACTATTATTTCATGACAATATTATTACATATTTGTATAACAAATGTGATATGGGGGTGGAATTCAAGAATATGATATTAGGCGATGAAAAACTTTTTTTATTATCACGGCATGATATTAATACCAATACAGCTATTGACAAAAACGTAATTCAAAATTTCATTGATAAATACGAAAGGCGATGGCATCGTATTATGGATATAATCAATAATTCAAATAAATCACTAATATTTATGCATATAATTACAGATGATAAAATAAGTGTAGGCGATGAAGATAAATTCATAGAATTGATTTCAACCATAAACCCGAACTGTAATTTTAGTTTGGTTTTTCTTATACACAATGAAAAATCTTCGGAAATGATCATAGAAAAACGCAATAAATTCCTATGTATAAATATAGAACCATTCTTGAAACTGAACTACGCGATGAATGGGGATTGGGATTTACAACGATACGACTGGAATCGGATATTCGAAACTATATTATCTAATGTTCAATACTAATAATTGGAATAAACTATTGTAAGTTTAAATCGACTTAAAATAGTCTCTGATAACATTATAATGGACAACGCTCTTCCCTCTGCTCCCGAGAATTTTCGAACTATTATAGCAGATTTTACGAATGATTTATCAACGACGTTTCCTGAATACTCGCAAACTTGGTCAAAATGGTCGAGTCCCGATATCACGCAATCAGAGTTAGAAGAGCTTTTTCAGCACGTTTTAACCGTATACCCCAATCGTTTTTTTGATATTCTGAATCAAAACGCCGATATTTTCAAGGCAGATTCCGATGCGAATACGTTGTTTTTACCAGATATGGATTTCAAGGTCCTATATAATTGCGACGGCATTAGCGAGACTACTCGGAATACGGTTTGGAAGTACCTACAGTTGATTCTTTTTACTGTGGTGGGATCGGTCAAAGACAAGGCGAACTTCGGAGATACGGCGAATATTTTCGAGGGTATCGATGAGTCAGAGTTACAGGAAAAACTCGCGGAATCAATTGGAAGCATTGGGGATTTCTTTAGTAAGATGGACGAAGGTATTCCTTCTGAAGGAGAGAACCAAGAATCGAGCTCCGGACTTGGCGGTGCATTCAATCCGAATAATCTCCCCAAGCCCGAGGAACTCCGCGATCATCTGAAGACGCTATTCGAGGGTAAGATCGGAACTTTGGCAAAGGAGCTTGCGGATGAAATCGGCGAGGATTTGGCACAAAGCCTTGGTGAAGATATCAAGAGCGCACGTTCTACCAAGGACGTTTTCACCAAGCTCATGCAAAACCCACAAAAGATAAGCGGTTTAGTAAAAACCGTAGGTGAGAAGTTGAACCAAAAGATGGCGAACGGGGATATTTCCAAGGACGATATCATGAGCGAGGCGGGCGAGTTGATGCGTAGAATGAAGGATATGGCGGGAGGTGATATGGGGAATTTCGCGGATATGTTCAAGAATATGGCAAAGGGCATGGGTGTAAACATCCCGAAGGGTGCCAAGATAGATAAGAATGCTTTAGAGCGTTTGGATAAACAGACAACGTCACGAGATAAGATGAAGGCGCGAATCGAGGTCAAGAAGCAGAAGCTCGCTGCGGAGAAAGTGGTCGAAGAGATGAAGCGCCAGGCGTTTTTGGAAGAGAGACGTAAACTTCTGGCAGCGAGTCTTTCTGCTACTGACGCACCAAATAATCTAGTCTTCAGATTGGAAGGAGAGGAGAAACAACAGCGATCGTCGAAACCGCCTGCGTCCTCTACGAAAGCTTTGGAAGACGCAGAGCTAGACGCTTTAGTGAATTCGATTGAGCAGCCCGTGAAATCCACGTCTTCCAAGAAGAAGAAGAAGAATAAGAAGCCCTCTACGTGTAGCGGTTCTGAAATCGGAGTATAATTTTATAGATATAATGTATAATATTATTATATGGAAGATAGTGATAAAGGTCTTAATAAAGAAGAACTGGAGGCATTAAGAATTGAGGCGAAAATTCTAGAAAAATTAGAAGCCAAGAAATTAATTGAAAAAATAGAGGAACTAGAGAAACACCCAGAGAAAGCGGATGAACTCAATAAAATGATAGTAGGCGTAAAAAAAACCTATTTTTATTCTTGTAAAAAAGAAGACATAGATAAAAATAAAACACCTGCAGATCAGGCAAAAATATGTTTAGGATATTTTATCAATCCAAGATCGGCTACTATAACAGAAGCCGTAAGAGCCGCGCCTGATAATTTATTAAAATCTATAATGAAGAGTATATATAGACAAGAATCTCCAGGTAGCAAAGGCGGAAAACGATCTCGCAAATATAAACGAAAATCGATCAAAAAATTGCGGAAAAAATCTCGCCATAATATAAAACGGAAATGAATTTACTGAA
>Ga0209550_10005535_pt1 | contig 11828 bp, 13 predicted proteins | sample LauGreSuBDMM15SN_2_FD_187567 | JGI IMG/M metagenome (GOLD analysis project Ga0209550, IMG submission 187567) | Freshwater lake microbial communities from Lake Michigan, USA - Su13.BD.MM15.SN (SPAdes) (version 5) | ecosystem: Environmental > Aquatic > Freshwater > Lake | place: Lake Michigan... | reverse complement strand
AGATGCGTTTGGATTTTTAGAACGTAACATTGTTCCAGTAACTATTGCTCTAGGTGCATTGGCCACCGCATTGGCCATAGGTGCTCTTATTCAAGTAGTAACTTTTGCTTTCGGAGGGCTTGCAGCAGCAGCAGGTGTTGCAACTGGGGCTATAACAGCCTTAGGTACGGCTATGACATTCTTAGCCAAAACACCAATAGGTCGAGTTATTAGTCTATTAGGTATTGCCGCAGGTACTGTTTATGAGTTTACTAAAGAAACCAAAGCCGCAGAAACGCCAGTTAATAAATTAGGTGAGACTACAGAAGATCTTGCTGATGCTGCCAAGAAGGTTAATGGTGTAACTCCTGAGATGAATAAACTCTTGCAAGAGAGTGGAGTACTGGCTAAAGTTAATGAAAATGCATTTTCTAAGTATCTAAACGAAATCAAACTACAGATCCAATACGGCACCATGTTCAGTGACGATCGTAAGAACATGATTGACATTGATAAGGTACTACAAAAGACTGTTGACGACGGTCGTAAGGTCAATAAGATCTATACAACAGAAGAACTTGACAACATGCGTCAACGTGGCATTGCTGCCTTGGCTCAAAGAGATTTAGTTTTAAAAACTACAGCAGAACTAGAAGGCCGTTATAAAGATTACATTAGTTTTATTAAGAGCAATCAAGACAAAGCCCTAAGTGATCAACAACAGTTTGATGAAAAGGTAAAACAGTATACCAGTGATCGTTTAAACTATACAACCGCAGAAGAAGAAAAAACAGCAGCCTATCTAGATGCTCTACGTGCCAACTACAGTGAACGTTACAAGAAGTTGATCGAATCAACAAATCTTGCCAACATGACCAACACTCAAAAGTATCTTGCAGAAGTTAGTCAGTTAGAAGATGACATTGCTAATAAACGTATTAGCAAAGACCTAGATGTCACAGCAACACGCACAGCCATTGCTAAAAAGTATAACGAAGAATATGTTGCATTGGCCAAGAAAGGTCAAGAGAACATGATGACCGATGTGCAAAACTATGCCAATAAAGTGGCAGAAATCGAAAATGCATATCGCATAGGTATTATTACCAGTGAAGAACAAAAGAATCAAGCCATTACAGGTGCTCGTGCTCAATATGGTAAGACTTGGGATGACATGGCCAAACAAAGCCGTGATCAAAACGCAACGGCTGAACAAGAATATCTGCGTAAGATGCAAGAGTTTAACGATGCCGCATCATCAGGTTTGATCAAGAGCAAAGAAGATGAATCCGCAATTTTAAAACGTATTCGTGATGATTATGTGAATACCACAGTATCAAGTTATTCAACACTATACGGCATGTTAGAAAGTAAACTACAAAGCATGTTAGGTATCAGTGGAGAAAAATGGAAGTTAATGACTGAGGTTACAAGACTGTTTGGTATTGATACCAATGCTATTATTAAAGACACATTTACTTCAGCCATAGGTTATCTATTAGGATTTACCAATCCAGGTGGACAAAACATTACAACCTTAGGTGGTGTAGTAGCCAGTATATTTGGTGGTAATGGCAAGGCACGTACAGATATAAGTTCATTTGCTTCTGCAAGTGCAAGTGTATTTGGAAATCTTGGAACAACCGCATCAAGCATATTCAGTGGCTTAGGATCAACCATTGGAAATGTATTCAGTAGTCTTTATAACTTCTTATCTAACAATGTTTTAGATGTATTAGGTGATATTATTTCCAGTGCGGCAACGGCTGTAAGTTCATTACTTAAAGTAGGTAGCAGTGGAGGTGGTGGTGGTGGCAGTTGGGTTGATGATGTTATTTCAATCGGTTCAGCAATCTGGAGTTTCTTCAGTGATGCACGTATGAAAGAAAATGTGCAGTACAACCAGACATTGCCTAATGGTATAAATCTATATGACTTTAACTATAAAAGCAAATATAAACTAGGAAATGATACCAAAACAGGTGTACTTGCACAAGAAGTAATGGGGCAGTATCCCAATGCTGTAAATGAAAGTAAGTCTGGTATGATGATGGTTGATTATAGTAAACTTCCAATACCAAAAGGACTACTAAAGTTAGCCAAAGGTGGTATACTTGGTGCTCCAACTTTATTAGGTGGTGGCACGGCGATTGGTGGCGAAGCAGGTCCGGAGGCTGTGTTGCCTTTAGATAGAGGTGCTGATGGTAAGTTAGGTGTTATCTCAACTGGCGGATCTAATGCACCAATCAATATTAACTTCACAATCAATACTGTTGATTCAAAAGGCCTAGATGACTTGTTGTTAAACAAGAAAACGTTAATTACTAATATGGTACGTAGTGCTGTTCAAGAAAGAGGAGTAAGAGTATAATGAGTTTTCCTTTAGATTTTAGTTCGATGGAACTAATCAATAATACGCCTACCATGGTGGTAAAAAGTCTCAGTGGTCTTGAGCAACGGGCACAAGTAGGTAGTCAATATTTTAGATTTATAGGAACTTTGCCGTCATTGAGTGAATCAGAAAGAAGAACCTTGTTGGGTTTTATTTTTTCACAAAGAGGAAGTTTTAGTACATTCACTTTGACGTTGCCTGATACTTTAGGTGACGCAAGTACTGGCTATGCTGGCACTGTGACTAACCCAACAGCCAGTGTAGCAGCAACCAGTGTTACTGCCAGTTGTAGCAGTAATACCGCCATATTGGCAGCAGGTGATTTGTTTAAATTTAGTAACCATAATAAAGTCTATGTAGCCACTGCGGCAGCAACAGGGGTGGCTGGCAGTGTAACTATTAGTTTTTTTCCTGCTTTAAGAACAGCACAAACTGGCAGTGGTAGTATCACAGTTAACAGTGTTGAACCTACTGTAAGAATAGAAACAGACGATCAAACTTTTAGTCTTGGAACTGATTTATTCTCTGGAATGTCTTTAGAATTCGTTGAGGTAATAAACTAATGGCAAGAAGTCTTTCAGCAGCACAAATTGCTCTATTGGCCAACAGCAAATACATTGTAGAAGATCTCATTGAGGTCTATGCTAGTGATGGTACTGTGTATTATTGGACAACTGGTCAATTTGAAGTCAGTGTAGATACCAGCACTACTTCCACAGCCCAAACATTTACACCCAGCAACAACATTAGTTTTGTAGCAGATATTATTGAAAGTTATGAACTTAACAATGGCAATATCAGTATTCAACTAACAATACTAGATAACAGCAGTCCCAGCATAGCAGGCAGTCCAGGTGTAATATCTAAACTGGCCACAAACTTTCTAAAGACACGAATAGTTGTAAACAAGATGTTTCGAGATAGCACCACGTTCGTTGCAGATAGCACCAATTTAATACAAGTTTACGACGGTAACGTCAGTGAGTTCAATATTGAAACAGATGAGTCGGTTCAAACTGTAACATTACAATGTCAAAGTGTTTTTAACTCTTTTGAGAAAATTAGATCACGTATGAATACAGATTTACAGCCACAATACGGCGGCACAATTTATTGGGGAAGTATAAATGTCAGTTAAACCGTTTTTTAATGATTACCTTACTGATCTCTCACTCAGTGAGGATAAAGCCAAGTTTGTAGGCATCGAAGTTAACCCTAGTGAAAGTCAAACCAGTATTCCTGTTGTTTACGGATTTAGAAGAGTAGAACCTGTTAGACTGTTTGCCACTGTATTACCCACAAACACCAATCAACTAATTTGTATCTATGCTCTCAGTGAAGGCTATTGCCGTGGCATTGATAAAATTTATATAGATGGCAATGACATAGGTGTAAACAGCAGTCAACTACAACACAGAACTATTGTAGATGTAGGATCTGGAATTTATAGTGGAATCCTTAGTGTGGAGTTTATAGATGGTAGAGATGGAACCAGTGCTACTAATACAGCCAATGCAGGACCTAGCACAATGGTTAGCCGTGACCTTAGTGTTAACTTACCTTACACAAATTTAAGTTATCTTGTTTGTAAGTTTACCTATTCGGACAATGGTCCTTATAAACAACTACCTAAAGTCAGTGCAGATCTGTTTGGTCGTTACATTATGAATGACATAACATCGTCTGGGCCGCCACCGACATTTAGTTACAGTTGGAATGCTAACCCTGTTAGTGTTTTACTTGATATGCTGACTAACACAGTGTATGGTGCAGGAATTAGCCCATCAAAAATAGACACTACCAGTTTAGGTTATTTGAGAAACTTCTTTATAACCAACTATCCTACAAGGTATCAACCACAAGCACCACTGTTTCAGACTAACTGGATTATGGATACCAGTGAGACCTTGTTAAACAATATCAAACTATTATTAGAAACTTATCAAATGGTATTGACCTATATCAATGGCAAGTATTTCTTTAATCTAGAACAATATCCTATTGGTACTGGTTTAATCTTTAACAGTGACACTATCATCGGCGGTATCACAGTACAGTATCCAAATCAAAGCAACAAGTTGAATAGATGCACTGTAGAATACATTGACCCTGCTATTAACTTTCAAACGAATTCAATCACGTGGCCAGATAATGCTGCCACCTATGCTGCCTACCTTAGCAATGATGCTGATATCCCACTAGAAAGACGTATAACCAGTAATATGATTACTCGCAGAACAGAAGCAGGTGATCTAGCCCAAATGACTGTGAGAAGAAGTAGGGATCAACTTTATTACACATTCCGTGCTACCAAAGAAGCATATCGTGTTCGTGTAGGCGACACTATTCAAATTCAGTTGGATTACCCTGCCATTAACCAAGAAGTTATTGTAACCAAAATGACCATGTTGAATGACTTTACATTCGAGATGGAATGTGCCTATTATTCAAGTGGTTTTTATAGTTTGTCCTTTGGCTCAAATTATCCCACTAGCCAATACCTGCGTCCCTTAGTGCCAGGTACTATCGGAGTTCAACCTCCGCCAATACCTGCACCGCAACCTACACCTCCGGCTGCACCTACTTTTGTTATTACCAGCAGTAATGAACAGGTCAATGAAGGACAAACTTTTACCATTACAATAACCTCCAGTACTTCAAGTAGTCAGGTAGTAGATTATCAAATCAGTGGTGTAAGCAGCAGTGACATAAACAATGCTGCTTTGGCAGGATCGATAACCTTTAGTGGTACTACATGTTCTTTGACAGTGGTTACCACATCGGATGCCACAACCGAAGGCAATGAAACTTTCTTGTTTACTGCTAGATTAAATGCCACTGGACAACTAATAGGCACAAAAACTGTTACCATCATTGACAGCAGTATAAATCCACCGCCAGCAAACTATTGGATTACCATAGCCAGTACGCCAGTTCAACTATATCAACCAGCCGCAATCAACACAGGCAATTTGAATCCTGATTGGTACTTGGGACCGTTAAACAGCACTAAGACTGCTATAGATACTGCCTTTATCAATACAAGTGGTAACTGTGCCGGTGCTGCCACTTATGTTACCACAAGATTTAATGTCGATGGCGGTGCTTGGGCTTCATTAGAATTAAGAATAGATTTAATAGATAGATCAACCAGTGGGCGTACTGTTAACAAAGAAATCTTTATGGTATACAAAGATGTTACCACTACCAGTACCATTCCATACGGTTATCAAAGACAGAAATTCAATGGCAGTGTTGCCTCTACTGAAAGTTACACTTATGATCCTAATAGTCCTCCCTATGCTTCATTAGACAAAAGACAAAGCAGACAGAGAAGTCCTCTTACTACTGTTAAAGAAATCATGACCAGCATAGATGGAACACGAATGAGTGGCGGTATGAAGTTACAGCAAATAGCACCCGGAGAATATACCACGGCAACAAATGTCGGTGGTGCCAGCACAACACTTTGCTGGGGCATTGATGCTGGCTGGAGCAAAAGCCAGGGATTGCGAGCCAATATACCTTATTTTATGGGATGGCTTGTACCCAGTGCCACAAGCAGACTAATCAATGTCAAGTTCTTTCAGTTGAACAGTGGCAGCAGCACAAGCCTAACACAAATAGGTAATAGGACTTTTTCTATGAGTGCTCAATTTAGCACATTCATTCCCACAGTATATTTGGCCACTAGCAGAAATGCCTACAGTCAAGGAACAGGCCTAACGGCTCCATTCTAAGGAAAGACAATGACTACAGTAACAGTAACTCAAGGCGTGTTCAATCAAGTGCGTGGTGTCTATGAAAGTACCATGCTGGATGATTGGAGTGACTTGAACAATGCGCCATATCAAACGTGGACAAACTGGACCACATGGAACAGCAATCCTCAAACAATAATTCTACAACTAGATGATGATCTAGGCACAGTGGACATTAGGGCGCCTTTGTTATACCTCACAGTGAGAGGCACACAGACAGTTGCATTAAAAATCAGTACAACCGGTGCTTTTGCCGGAGAAGAGACCACAATCAGTTTTACCTATGATGGCAGTAGTCAAACTTATCCTCAAGGTAGATACTATCGTTGGACTTTGACAGTGGCAGCAGATGCGTCAGGATTACCTCCAGAAGTTGTTCAAGTAGACACTGCCTACAGTCAAGAATATCGCACAGAGTATTTTGATAGTCTTGACACCAGCACACTGGCGGGCACAATAAGTTCAAGAACTGTGGCCACTACTTTGGGTGGAGTCAGTGGTGTTCAAATAACCGCAACTAACTCAACCACTTGGGTGGATCGATATTATGCCTTGCCAGATTCATTTAGTGTAAGTACAATAGCACCTGTACCAGGCATAGTAAGTAGATCACCTTTGGCAATCTATCTTCAGGATCATATGGGTGTAGCAGTTAATGGCGTGGTGGATATCACCATTACAGGCACTCCAAAAGTATATCACACACTTCAAGGTGTGATCACAATATAAGGACTATATCATGGCATGGGCAACCCTCGCAAACGTAACAACAGATAATTTAAACAGCAGTGCTGACAATCCCAGTTTGGCTCGTGCTGAACTTTATGCTGCTCTAGTAGAACTACAGGCAGTAATATCAGGTAGAGGCACTGCCAACGGTGTTGCCAGTTTAGACAACAGCACACTAATACCTGCGGCACAGTTGCCCAGCACATTGACCAGTGCCACATCAAGCAACTTGATATTGGCTCCCGATACAGGCCGTGTGGCAATACAAAACATTCTTTACCTAACTCCAAGAACTGTTACCCAGTTAAACGCATTGAGCAGTTTGGAAGGCGATGTAGCCTACTGTTCAAATGGTGACGCAGGAAGCCCTTGCCTAGCCGTGTACAATGGCACTGCATGGAAACGTATTGCTCTGGGCACAACCATAAGTGCAACCTAATATGAGAATAATGTCAGAAGAAGAACTAAACCTTCTTAAAATAAATGCTGTGGACCGACTACGTTTGGCCATTATAGGAGCCGTATGGTTACTGATAATCAACAGTTGGTTGATCGTTGGCTACGTTACTTGGCAGTAAAAGTCTGCCCTGAATGCAGTCATGATGCGTACCAAATACGTTGGAGCACTGACTACAGTAATGGAGCACCAAAGGGCAAGTACTGGCGGTATCGTTGCGGTGCAGTGGGCTGTGGTACTGTATGGTGGGATCCTCTAAAAGGACCCTCAGGTATTTTGGCTAAGGCCGATTAAATACACAAGAGAGTTTTTGAAAGTACTCTTGACCCTGAGGGGGCTGTGGGCATAAAATCTCACAGCCTACTTCTTAAGATTATAAATAATCGTGTGCAGGGCATTCTTCAACTGTGTTCACTGTTGATTCCTCTAATATTTGCCATATTAAACTTGTTCGCCCTGCACATCCTTTTATTAGATTCGGGCTGTCACCTAGATCTAGTTAATAACTACGCAAACTGAACTGGGCTAACTGTGCAACGCAGTTAGCCTTTTTCTTTGCTTCACTCACAAATATCCTGTATACTTGTAATACCAGATAAATATCTGTGCGTAATTACAAAGGAACAAATATGGCAATATCACCAAATAATAAGCACGATTCATGCGAAGTTTATGTACAACTGGGCCCAACTCAAATACTACGTAAAGATGGTCAATGGATTAATCACTATGCAAGTTTAGTCTGTAGAGATCATTCAACATGGATACAATGGCTGGGTCAAAGAGATACAGTTCAACTGGAATCTTTAGGCATCCCTGTACGAGATAGTAAGTTAATGACAAAAGATCATTTAGGAGAGTTAAATGAACTATGAACCCAACTTTAATGACCCTCGTGTGCAACGAACCATAAAAAAATCTCTCAACTACGTAGCATTATATCTAAAGAGTAATAAGACCTGCTGGATAAGTCGCAATGAAATATATCGACACTTTGGCAATACATCAAGGCCTTTAGGTCGTTGGCTTAAGGATCAACTGTTAATAGTAGCAGATGACTACTTCAATATGAACACAGGCATCTGTAAGAAGTATTGCCGCAATGAGGTAAACTTTCAACAACTGTACAGACAACTGGGCATGAAGGATAGTCTATTAACGTTATCGCCTGAATTAGAACAACAACTAGAGACAGGCGATTTTGAATACACGGAGAAGAGTAATCGTTCACACAACACTTTACAGTATGTGCCCAAGCAGGTCCGTGGCCGTGTACTAGCCAATAGAGGATATCAATATCACTATGACATTGAAGCCGCCGCCCCCACTCTGTTAATACAACGTGCCCATAGATTAGATCCCAATCTTGATCTAAAGCATTTAGAATACTATGTTAACAACCGTAGTCAAATAAGATCAGTAATAGCCCTTGAGTGTAATATTAAAGAAACACAGGTAAAGACTCTGATCAATGCCCTACTACAAGGAGCATACATTACCTCGTGGCAAGGCAGTAAAGTCTTTCAGGAACTGGACTACAACTATAACTCCGTGATTAATTTAAAACATAATCCAACTGTGCAGGATATTCAGCAAGATATAAGACACATGTGGCAGGTATTAAAGAAGGAGTTCCCTAAGGAAATGATCCATTGCCTAAGAGGTCAAGTTCGTGCTAAGAGACTCAGTGCCAGAGATAAGAGTGGATTGTATAGACAACTAGAAGCAGAAGTAGGAGAAGTAATCAGACGACTACTTAAGAAGAGAAAGATCAAATGTCTTTGGATACATGACGGGTGGTGTAGTAGTGGATTTATTGATCCACTAGATGTTGAACAAGAAGTAAGAAGAACTACTGGTTATTCAATCAAACTTGAATGGAACAAATATGAGGACACTTAATCCTTGTTTAACATATATCTATATATTACTATCATATTGCTACGGTTCTCTAGCAATATTGTGGATAACTTTTAAAGGGAAACAACTATGAAACCTCTACAAATTAAACCAGAACTACTAGTGAAACAGAACAGGGATTTAGATAGGGCTTTGGATCAATACCCCATACATGTAATACTATACTATCCCCCAAGTGGTATGTTGCTACAAAGAGCAGAGCAATACCTAGTGAGACCTCGCACAGAACTGATCAACCCCTATACACATATAGAGTATTGGCACAAAGGCTACCCCTATATAATAACCCAGATAGATTAAGTTACTTCTTGCCCGAGTATCTGACACGACCACGTTGAGTTGAACGAACATATTCTTCCCAACTAGGACCTAATGATTGCCCACGAAAACGGCGTACAGCACGTAGTACATTCCAATCACGACGAACTGAACCTAACCCTAATGCACTAAACTTATTATTAGCCATAGCACTTACTCCTTTAATAGTGTATTACACATTAGATATTTAACAGTTAAACAAGAGAATATAATAAAGAGTCAAGTGAGTAATGAATAGTGTATGAGGGAATAGAAACAGTATAGTAGACAAGAGCACAAGGTTACAAAATAAAAGGGCAAGTTCGCTAAATTGATGATGGGTGTGAAATCTTTTGCTGGATTAAAGCTCGGATTCTTTTGCATATAGGGACTCATATAACTTGACGTTGAAGATAGAAGAAGTGTGTACCCATCTGCAGGTGAAGTTGCTACCATTGCTGAACCAATCGCTCCTGTAGCCCCCGGACGATTTTCTACAACAAAGGATTGCCCCATTTGTTCTGTGAGTTTTTGCGCCGCCAGTCTAGCAAAAACATCTGTTGGACCGCCAGCAGCAAAAGGAACAATGAATTTGACAGTTCGCGAGGGATATTCATCTGCTTTAGCTGAAATACTAACTAATAAACTTAGGCTGATCCATAATCCCAATAAAAGAAAAACGGATACATGAGTTTTTCTGATTAATGTTAGCTTTTGAGTATATGAGGTCATTTGACTTGACCACCTAAAGTTTTAGCAATCCAATCAGACATATAGTCGCCACTAAGTGAGCCGTTATCAACCTGACAATGCTCCGCACCACCTTCAGCAACTGTAAATACCCTTAATTCTTTTTGGGAACTATTAATCGCAGCATCAAACAGAGCTTGTGCATCCATTAAAGGGACCTGGCGATCGTTTTCACCATGAATAACCAGAAAAGGGCATGTAATTAAATTTGCAATCCCCTCTAACTTGAAATGCTCAATCTCTTTAAGACTATCCTCTATATTTTGTTTACCAAAAACAAAGTTTAAATGTTCTGCAAAGTGAGAGACAGACCTCTGAGTCGTTGCATTTGGTTTTAAACGTGCAACTACGGTTTGATACCAGTTCCATTGTGCACCTAGGACAACACAACATTTCAGTCGTTTCTCAAAAGCTACCGCACGGGGAGCGTAATACCCTCCAAGTGATAAAGCCATCATTCCAATTCGACTAGCGTCAATATCTGATCGCTTTTCAAGATAATCAACGCAAGCTGAAGCCGCTTTTTCAATTTGATAAGTACCAAACATCCCGCGTAAACGTAAGGCCTCCCCTACTCCAGGATGATCAACTAACAAAACAGAAACATCTCGACGCGCCAATTCAGTTGCAATGCCACTCATATAGAGAGTTTCTTTATTGACATCTAAGCCATCAAAGTGAATCATGCATGGAGATTTTTTTGAATTTTTTGCTGGAATGAATAGTGCAGGCATGAACCCACCCTCGTATGCAATTTCTACCCACTCAATCGGTTCCTGACGCCATGTTGCCCCATCTTTAAAACATTGAAGCATCTTTTTATAAAGCATGATTTTTCTAGGATCAGCAGGATGTGTTTGACGCTCAGCAGCAAAATAATACATCGAAGTACGCATGAGCTTTTTACCAGCACTGAAGAGGTTGCCATCAGCCTCATCCACTTTAGCTTGGGCATGTACATGCCCCGCTAAACTCATAAAACCTTGCACCCATTCTTCTTGTGCCGCATCATCATTTCTTAATCCTGCATCAATCAAACTGCGACATGTGCGATCAATTTCTCCAATTAACCCACCTGATCCAAGGTTAAGATTAAGCGCTAGATTCCACACATAGTTACCGCGAAAATATTCAAACATGAGGCATCCTTAAAAATGATTGGAGGATGAGTATTACTATAAATTGCTAATTTCACGAACAACCTTGACCATCCACTCTCTAAAATAATGACTGTAATGAATGAGGGCATTGACGAATTTAAAGATGAAGACTTTATCAGCGCATGAAATTGATTCTTCTCCTATTTCGAGATAAAGGTAGTATGGAATACCCTTACTATAAATAGGAGTGTATACACCTATATGATTCTGGAGGATTAAGAAATAGTCTACAAAGATGGGCAACCTTAATACCCTAATCTCTTTAACTTTTATAAATACTCCAAGTATGGTAGTCATAATTTAACCAATATATAGATTTACAAAACTTGGTTAAGCTTACCAAAAAGGTATGGTTTGTCGGAGTTGTGGACACGTCAGAATGA
>Ga0209550_10005533_pt1 | contig 11830 bp, 5 predicted proteins | sample LauGreSuBDMM15SN_2_FD_187567 | JGI IMG/M metagenome (GOLD analysis project Ga0209550, IMG submission 187567) | Freshwater lake microbial communities from Lake Michigan, USA - Su13.BD.MM15.SN (SPAdes) (version 5) | ecosystem: Environmental > Aquatic > Freshwater > Lake | place: Lake Michigan, USA... | reverse complement strand
CACCAGATGTGCTTGAGCTGGTATTGAGGGTAATATTTCCACCTCCAGATTTTAATTTGAACGCACCATTTAATGCTAAAGGTGTGGCATCAGTAAAACTGATATCGCCTGTTCGATCTGAGCCACCTATGGTGATAGATGTCGTTGCATTAAAAGGAATTAATTTTTGTAAATTTGTGCGCGTGATATTCCAATTAGCCGATGTATCACCCAACCCGATTGAAGAACTTTGAGTAATAGGCATAATCTCTATCGCACCTTCACCCTTAGTACTACCAATATTCCAATTTGCTCCTAAATTTACGCTATCAGTAACTAACAGAACGGTACCAGTATTAGTTATTGCGTTTGTTGAATTAAAACTTTGCCTAGTCCAGAGAGTATTTTGCGCATTCAGTTCCAGCGTATTGCTAGCCATATTGACGTCATCGGTCAGCGTCATTTGGCTAACTGTACTATCCCCTAAATACAACTGTGTAGAGATAAACCTTGTTTGTAATTGTGACTCAGTCGGTATCCACCCCGATCCACAGTTTTGCGTCATGTCACCAGATTTTGTCCCCATGAAGGACAACATGCCATTTAAAGCAGTACCGGTATTTAAATCTTGAGTGACATTCAGATTAAATTCACTAGTACTTGTACTGATATCAGGCAGTATTGTAGGGGTGTTGGTAGTATTTTTTGCACCCCAAGCAAGCGCAGCACCATTAGCATTGAATTGAACCGGCGCTTTCGCACTGATGGAGACATTACCGCCATCTGCTATCCACTTAGCATGACCTTGTGAAGCATAAATATTAACGGATCCACTTGCGCCACCACCTGTCCAATTAATCAGCATACCGCTGCCAATTGAGCTATTCGCTTTTATAGTAATTGGCGATACAAGACTTAAATCACTTTGCCATCCATTAGAATTACCCGCATTAGTAGAAAGAATATTAATATTATTGCTAGCATTAGTAGTAAATGAACCTATCGCTCCACTGCCGGTATTAGAAAAAAATACTACACCACTACCACCAGCCGTACCACCCAAACCATCTATGTAAATTTTTCCATTACCGCTGTTTAATGTGACAGCTTTATCAATGAAAACTCCATCTCCAGAGCTCGCTGCACCTTTACCGTAAAGAGAGATATTCCCCCCTGACGTAAGGATTGATACGTTAGAATTTATTTCAATACCATTAGTACTTCCATTGAAGCCTGTCGCTCTTGTTGTGCTATTACCAAATGAAACATTGCCACCATTTGTAGCTATAGTGTTATTGCCTAGTAGCCGAATATTTCCACTAGAGCTAGCGTTATTAGTTCTATTCGGATTTAAAGTAAGGTTAAGTCCACCTGTGCCAGTTGCTTCAATTTTTACGCCTGAAGCGATATTGATACTTGCATTTGCATTCAGCGTCAGAGTTCTAGTTGCATTAGATGTAGAGGTAATGTTTGCGTTAACAGTGATATTTCCAGCTGTGCTTCCACCACTATTAGTTGTATTGATAGTGACATTATTACGATTCGATAGCGCTGTTGAAATAGATGTGTTGGATACTATGCCAGATGAATTATAAGAAATATTAGAGCTTGTGATAGTTGTATTAACATCATTTCCCCCACCCACATTACTGATCGTAATATCAACCGGATCTAATAACCACTCACCACCTTCACCAGCATTCACATTACCAATAACACCTAATTGATAGCCTGATGTTTCAACTTGCCCGCCTTTACCAACACCAGCACCTAAGGTATTAATCGTTCCAGAAAACGAAGTAACTGACTCAGCATTATTTACATCACTCCATAAAACCACCTTACCGCCATCACCATGTACAGTTGCACTCGCATCTATACGTGCACCTTGTTCCATCGTGACTTTTTTAGCTTGTGTGAGTGTTCCGCTACCTTGCCAATCACCACCGATTAATACTGTGCCACCGCCTGAAGCTCCATTTGCATTAATAGAGGCATTGTTTTTTAGTGTGATATTTTCAGCAGTGACTTCTATCGCGCCTGCTTTACCTTGAGCTGCACTAACATCCAGCTTGCCTTCTATGCTGACATTGCCTTTCTTAGCAATGCCAATTTGTATCTTGCCGTTTTCACCAGTCGCTAGTGTGCGCGCCATGGTGAGGCCTTTGTGATTAATGGCTGCTGCCATTAATGCGCCTGCACCTTCTGCTGTCATGATGACGGTTCCACCATCTGCTCTGATTGCACCACCTTGCTCAATCAATGTATTGAGTGCGCCTTCTTCTATTTGTACTTTGACTGGCCCACCTAAATCTAGCGTGACTTTATGTGCTGCAGCTAAGGCAACTGTGCCACGGTCTGCTGTGATACTGCCTTCATTAATAATTTTTGCAGCAACTAATGCAACACCACCTTTACCATCACCACTCGTTGCAGTAATGCTGCCTTGATTGATGATTGATTTATCACTCTTACCTTGCAATCGATATCGACCTGATGCTAAATCTTCATTCGACATGTGCAAGGTAGTAGCAACTAAGCTGCCTACATTGACTTGCGCATCTTTGGTAAATAAAATACCGTTGGGATTACTTAGAAACACTTGGCCGTTAGCTTGCAATGAACCCTGTATCACTGATACATCCGTACCTGTGACACGATTCATTGCAACGGAACTTGTAGAGGGTTGAACAAAGGTGACTTTATGTCCTTGTCCAATATTGAAGCTATTCCAGTCTAGCGCCATCTTGTCGCTAGACTGTGTGATCGTCATTTCATTGCCTGACTGTGTGACTTGTCCTTGACCATAGGTCAAGCTACCACCTTCAGGTAAGGTCGCTGCTAATGCACTTAATGATGGGAAGCCTAATAAAGCTGCAGCTAACACTACAGCAGGTCTCTCTACTTTTCGTCGAGACTTAGCTGACGATTTTGATGGAACAGATTTTGCTGATGTTGTAGCAGTGTCGCCAATTCGACGCGATGATTTGGAACGTTTACCGCGGGCGCGAGTGTTCTCCTGCACTGCTATCCAGCATTGCCTATTCTCATCCCAAACGGTTTTAAACGTCAGATTCATCCGCCGTCGCCGAGCTAATACGCACACACGTGCATATGGACACAAAAACCGAAGACATACTTCGGGGCTTAAGATTTTTGTTGTCCGACTCAGCAGATCGGAGCACTCTTTTTTACTTATCGCGCATCATGCAAGATGCATTTGTAGAGTCTCCATCAAAATACGCGCACATGCACAATATCAGTTAAGTTGCTGTTACTCGAACCGATGTATTTTGATTGAGGCTCTTCACTCAGAATCGCCACATACTACAAATTCAATCTAGCTAAAACTACTAATCTCTAATTACGACCATCTACCTCAAAGCATCAATAACGATACGTCATCATGACCCATGCTTGTACCGGCGGATTAGTTGTATCCGACTCAGCGAGATCACTACTGGTACGACGCGCAATAATTGCATCCGCAATTAAACTACCGGTGTTATAGCGCAAACCTAATCCAGCACCTGCTCGTTGTTTAGCTAATTTAGAAATACCATTAATCTGACGAGCATTCGTATCTATACGACCATAGTCATAAAACACATAAGGTGTGTAATCGCCATAACGACGTTGCAACTCTAATTGCGTTAACCAACCTCTATCACCCGCTGCTTCACCAGTGGGATAAGCACGTATACCTGACGGCCCACCTAAAATAAAATCTTCTGAAGAGTCCAATCCTTGTGAACTATATTGACCACTAGCTCTCATAGAAAATATGATCTCTTTAGGTAATTGCTGCTGTCTTACTATATCGAGATTGAATTTCTTAAAACGCCCTTCTGTTCGAGCTGAACTAGCGTCTAAGGCTCTCAAGGAACTATCTAAAGACAAACTGCCGTAAGTGAACACCACACTACCAAAGGTAATCGCAGGTCCCATTAACTGATCACGCAAATCAAATTGAACGGAGAGTGGAATTGAGTTTGTAAATTTACGCGATATAGATGCATTAGCATCATCGGTCATATTCTTACGAACCAAACTTCCACCTAAGGTCAAATTACCAATGTTTGATCGGATTATTTGGTATGTTAATCCTGTACTTCCTATCAATGCAGTGCCGCTACGATTTGAAGAAGCAAAGTCTTTACCTAGTCGATAACTGGTATAAGCAAGTCCTGCTTGTGCACGCAATCCATTGGTGCCTATTGGACGGCTGTAATTGGTATTCCCTAAAGTTAGATTGTCATCTGATTGAACAACACCAATTAACAACTGGTCTCCCAACATGGTTGGACTGTTAATTGCAAGATTACCGCGCGCTCTGTAATAACCTGTAAAACGACTGCCGTGATTATCGACACCGACATTAAAGTTATATTTATCTTGCGATTTAACCGCGACATCTAAGTCACCGGTGCCAACACGCAAACCAGGTCGCATAACTGGTTGTGTCAATACACCGGGTAAATCTGATAGCAATAAAGTAGAACGCTCTAATTCTTCTTGGCGAATTACATTGCCTTCACCTAAGGGCAATAACCATTTTTGTGCTGCAGCGGCAACTTTTGCGTCGCCACTGGTTCGCAATTCACCATAGCGACCTTCTATGATTTCCATCTTGACTCTGCCAGTACCTATGGTTTGCGGAGGCAACACCACACGTACAAATAAATAGCCATGACGACGGTAATACTCAGCAATGCGGTCAGCAATTTTTTGTAAACCCGCTAAATCATATTCATTACCAACTACTTTTCCAGCAGCAGCCATTAGCTTGGCTTCATTAAAAGCCGTGTTGCCATAAAAGGTAATTTTTTCTAATTTAACCTTGGCACCACCTGGCTCAACCGCTTCAGGCTTGTAGGGTTCGATCTTTAAACTTTCGCGTTGCGCAGGACGAACCGGAGCAGAACGTTGCTCTTGTAATATCTGTCCTGTTGTCGGAGCATCAACTGCAACCGCATTTACCCCTAAAGTTAAAAAAGAGACAATTAGAAGTCGACGCGTTACACCTAAAATTGGCGAAAATTTCCGAAAAAACGTGATTTTTTGCATGCCTTGTGTTAATAATTTCCTGTTGACATTTTTTTATTATATAATTTCTGCAACATTGCGCAATAGAAATCTTTTTTCTATTTAAACAATTTTCTGGGGCTGCTAACAAAATTAGTATTGTGGCAACAATACAGGCTCTGATTACATCCCGTTCTGGAATCTATAATTATTCCTAACAGGCATGAAACAGAGAAATTTTGTTAGTAGCTCCGTCCCAGTGCCCCGCACACCGCTTGAATAAGCTGTCTTACATTTAATTTCAGTATCAAAGATTTCGCATCTCCGTTTCATCTTGATGTGATAAGGATGGCCATGTGCATCCTGTGGAGAAAAAACAACAATGCCTGCTTTACACGCTAGTCTTGCTCGTTGGCAAACCACTTGTCTAATTTTTTTAGGCACGTGTGCACTCGCTTGCTCGATGCAAACTAGCGCAGCAAATTTAGGTGAACTGACGATACTCTCTGGCATGGGACAGCCTCTAAGAGCAGAAATACAGATCTATGATTTAAGTAATGAAGAAATCAACTCACTGGAAGTCAAACTAGCTTCTGAAGCCGCCTTTATTGAAGCAGAAAGTGAGCGCACAGAATTCATGCGCAAACTGAAAATACGAGTCGTTAAAGAAGGCAATAAGCATTTCGTCTTTGTAGACTCAAGCAAACCCTTGACTGAGCCCTTAGTAGGATTGCTGTTAGAGATGCAGGTTAATGGAACAAGTAAATTTCGTGAATATGCAGTGGTACCGGATGATTTCCAAACTACCTTGCGACTAGCAGAGCATCCTGAAGAATTGGAAGCAATACGCGTAGCAGAATCCGCACCGCAAAAATCAAATGAAGTAACACTGCAACTAGCTGAACCACAAACATCAACTACTGAGAGTACTGCTGTAGCGAATGCTGAAGTCGCCTCGGCGGCAGTTAACAATGAGGCTCAAGTTCCTAAGCTAGCAGCGATTGCTGAACGCACTCTGCAAGAAGCGAAAAATCTACCGGAACTCCCTACTGAGAACACCCAAACGCAAGATTCTCAGCGTACTGTGCATAGAAAAGTTATCTATGACAATCAATCTGAGCAAGCTAAGTTTGCGCCTAAAGATAAATTAAGCCTATCGCCGGCACAAGCTGCTGGATTAAAGAATAAAAAAATTGCTAAAGTCAGCAAACCAACTGAAGAAGATTTACTGGTGCAGCGTCATCTTGAAGAAGAGTTAGACATGCGCGAACGACTGCTACAAAAGAATATAGAAGAGCAGAAAAAACTGCTGGATATGCGCGCAGAGTTGAACAATAAACTCGCCAATCCAGAGCCAGTGTCACAAGAAGCTGATAACACAATGCGAACTAGTGAATTAGCATTGGGAGAAGCTAAAAATACGCACACCGCATCTGCATCTCAATTGAATCTTAGCTTGGCCTCTAACCTAGTTAATTTCACCAGAAAAATCTCACCCTACATTTCGCCTGAAAGCATACTGTTAACTGGCTTAGTTATGCTGTTAGGGTGGATATTTTTATTACAACGCAGACGAAAAATTAGACTCATAGAATCTGTGATTCGTGATTTAGACAAAGTCGCTTAAGCACACAACATTGCGCACAAGACTAGTTCACATTACATAGTCTTTATTGAATTTAAGCCTTATAACTAAATCCATGCAGTTTCAAAGGCAAAGAACGTATGCGTTTGCCTGTCGCGCTAAATACAGCATTCGCCATAGCAGGAATCACCCCACCAATTGGCGGCTCACCAACACCACCCCAGAAACCACCACTAGGAACGATCACGCTAATAATTTCTGGCGTATGATTAATACGCGCTAAAGGATAGTCACTAAAGTTTGATTGCACGACACGACCTTTATCTATCGTGATGTCTTCAAACATTAATGTACTCAAGCCCCAAATCACACCACCTTCAATCTGCGCTTTAACAGCATCTTCATGCACGATATAACCACTATCAATTGCAACGGCAACGCGCAATACTTCTATAATTTTTCCTTTAGTGACCGCAATCTCGACTGCAGCAGCAGTAAAACTGCCGTAAGAATCAACCACTGCAATACCGCGATGTACACCTTGCTTCGCAGGCTTATCCCAGCCTATTGCTTTCGCAGCTGCATCTAATACAGCCAGATCTTTTTTACCGGTTAACAAAGGACGACGAAATGCATAAGGATCTTTTCCTGCTGCATGCGCTAGTTCATCAATAAAGCATTCACGATAAAAAGGATTATTCGTATGCGCTACTGCACGATAAAAACCGGGCGGCACGTGCAGGGACATTAAGGCATATTCATTCGTAAAGTTAGGTACGGCATAAGGATTATCACGGAACACACGTGTATTAATCTGATCAATGCCATCTTTCACAAACACAGGAAACACGATCGCTGCGATTGATTGGTCTGACTGTCGCACATGCCAACCAGTCCAGTTACCTGCTTGATCGAGTCCACCACGAAGTTTGACGATAGACACTGGACGATAACGCCCTTGTTTCATATCTTCTTCGCGTGACCAGAGTAATTTAACAGGCGTGCCTGGCATCGCTTTGGCGATCAGGACGGCTTGTTTCACGTAGTCTTGAAACGCACCACGACGACCAAAGCCACCGCCAGCATGCATCTTATGAACATAGACTTTTTCGAGTTGGATTTCAGCAGTCTCAGATGCCGCAGTAATGGATGTTTCACCATTTTGTGTACCAACCCAAACATCCAGACGATCAGGCGTATAGAGAGCTGTTGCTGTCTGTGGTTCTAACGTAGCGTGATTTAAAAATCCTGTGGTGTATTCTGCTTCTAGCACTTTTGTAGCGCCTTCTAAGGCCTGGTCACTATCGCCATCTTTACGTGCAACAGGTACAGTCTTGGCATCAATTGCAGTTCGCATAGTAGCCATGATAGAAGCACTACTGATCTTACCGTTCTCGCCTTCATTCCATTCCACCTTGAGTGCTTTTAATGCCTGATTCGCTTGCCACCAACTACTCGCAACCACTGCGACCCAATCATCGGTAGACACAATGTTTTTCACACCAGGCATAGCCTTGGCCTTGCGATCATCCACGCTACGTAGCTTGCCGCCAAATACAGGACTTTGCAAAATTGAGGCATGCAACATACCTGGCAAACGCACATCAGAAGCATAGATTTGTGAACCATTACATTTAGCCGGAATATCAAACCTTGCGGGTGAAGTGCCGATTAACTTCCAATCCTTAGACTCTTTGAGTTTTATCTCGGTTGGAACTGGCAACTTACTTGCTGCCTGCGCTAATTCTCCATAGCGAGCTTGCTTACCAGATGCATGAGTCACCATGCTTTGCGCAGCACGACATTCTGCTGCCGGCACATTCCATTCCTTGGCTGCAGCTGCAATCAACATTTCACGCGCAGCCGCTCCAGCTTTGCGGACATAATCTTGTGAATCACGAATGCCGCGACTACCACCGGTAGACATATCTTTAAAAATCCGTTTACGTTTTACATGATCATTCACGTCTGCATATTCAGGACGCACTTTATTCCAATCACATTCCAGCTCTTCTGCAACGAGCTGACATAAACCGGTAAAAGTACCTTGTCCCATTTCAGAACGCGCAATCCGAATCACTACCGTGTCATCAGGCTGTATCACAATCCAATGCGTGACTTCTGGCCCTGCATTTGCCCCATCAGCTGCCAATACATTCATGAGCGGATTGAAACCTAATAAAAACCCGCCACCCACTAGGGTTGACTGCTGTATAAAGCGACGACGCCCTGCATCGATGGAAGATAAGCTCATGGTAAAAACTCCGACAATTTTGGTGTAATTAAAAATAGAAAAAAACAGATTCCCAACATGCTAACAAAATATTTTTCACGCTTGACTCAAAGCGGCTATAGCGCTCATTTTAAATTGCTCTGTGAAAGCACATTGTGCATGTAAAATATGACAATCCAATTAGTTAACCTTGCGACAATTCTTCTATAGTTCATTTTTTCGAACGGACACACTTTATGAAAATCAAACAAATCCTGACTGGCGTTGAACTCGTGATCGCTGATGTAGAAGTTGAACTCAATGGCACGCTGCGCTCGACGCCTACTTTGTGCGCCATCATGCGAGATGATAATGGCAAAGAACTTGCCGTCCCTCTTAACACACCCGACGGTCGTCCAATTTTTATGAACATTGAAAATGCCATCGTATCGACCGAACCTATCGACTCAGAGAACAAGAACGAACATTAATCACACTGCAGCTGTTGCTTTGTTGCGCTCTTTAGTCCCGCAAAGCGACAGTCTCGCTAGCCTTACAAGAAACGATCCAATAATTTTCTTGACCATCTATCCAACGCCAATAGATTCATAATGCGATAAGTCACACCATGACTATCGGTAATCAATAAAGAACGATCACGTAAACGGCGGATGTCTTCTTCACCTTTAAGTACAAAACTAGTTAAACCACGATTGGTTCTTACTGTCCATGTACTCGGTGTAGCAAAAGAAGAAACCGACTCTAATCTTTCTATAATTGGCGTAAATTCACGCTGCGCTAATTCAGTTGTAATCAATACACTACTTTGTGCATCGACATCGCTTAGCTGAGTGATCCAAGCTAATTCATGACCATCTTGACCAATGATAGAAATCGCTTCATCAGGCGCATCGATAGGAAAAGCACGCACTATGCTCACGCCATGATGGCAAACACCGTCTTGATCAAAAAATTCTAAGACACCATGCGGATCACGCTTTAAGACATCGCGTCCAGATTGGAAATTGCGCACTATAGTGGAATCACTCATGTCGCTACCTTCACAGGAGGCATATGCAAAGCTTCAGGCTCAGCATCTTCCGTATCCACATTACGTGCTTGCGCTTCATATAAACGCCAGTATGTTCCTTGTGCAGCCATCAATTCATCATGCGATCCGACTTCAACCACAGCACCTCTATCCATGACGACTAATCTATCCGCACGACGCAACGTTGAGAGTCTGTGAGCAATGGCAATCGTGGTTCTACCTTGCACTAAGTTATCTAAAGCTTTTTGAATTTCTTTTTCGGTCTCAGTATCGACACTTGATGTCGCTTCATCCAACATTAAGATGCGCGGATTAATTAACAAAGCGCGTGCAATGGAGATACGTTGACGCTCACCACCTGACAAGCCTTGTCCACGTTCACCAACGATGGAGTCGTAACCATGACGCAAACGTAAAATAAATTCATGCGCATGTGCTGCACGTGCTGCCGCCACTACTTCGGCTCGGCTGACATCGGGTTTGCCGTAAGCGATGTTATCGGCAATCGTGCCATGGAAGAGGAAAGGCTCTTGTAATACCAAACCGATATGACTACGGTAGTCAGTTAATGCTAAACGTCGTATATCGATACCATCGACCAAAATTGCGCCATCACTCACATCATAAAAACGGCAAATTAAATTAATGAGTGTACTTTTACCTGAACCACTATGACCAACCAAACCTATCATTTCACCTGGTTTGATATCAAGATTCAAACCCCGAATAATGCGCCGACTGCCATACCGAAAACCCACATCGCGCATCGTGATAGCACCACTCACTTGTGGCATAGGCACGGGATTAGCCACCTCAGGCACACTCGACTGATGATCAAGTATGTCGAAAATACGTTTTGCACCAGCCGCTGCTTTTTGAGTATGCGAGACAATGCGACTCATAGAATCGAGTCGACCATAAAAACGACCGATGTAAGCAATAAAGGCAATCAAGACACCGACAGTGATGTCTCTGTGCATAATCAACCAGATACCAAATCCCCACACCACTAACAAACCAACTTCTGTCAGCATGGTCACGGTCGGTGTGAATAAACTCCAAGTACGATTGAGTTTGTCATTGACCGCTAAATTATGTTGATTCGCTTCTTTAAAACGTTGTGCTTCACGCTTCTCTTGCGCAAAGGCTTTCACCACACGAATACCCGGTATGGTATCGGCTAATACATTGGTGACATCACCCCAGATACGATCAATTTTTTCAAAGCCAGTACGCAAACGATCGCGTACTAAATGAATCATCCACGCAATGATAGGCAGTGGTAGTAGCGCTGCAAGTGCCAGCCACTTGTTAATCGTGAACAGCACTATCGCTGTCATGATGAGCATCAAGACATCGGTAGCAAAATCGAGTGCATGCAATGACAAAAAAACGCAAATGCGATCCGACTCATTACCAATCCGTGCAATTAAATCGCCAGTGCGTTTTGCGCCAAAATATTCCAGACTGAGTTTGAGTAAATGTTCAAAGGTAGCAGTCCGTAAGTCAGCGCCTATGCGTTCTGAAACCAATGCGAGTAAGTAAGTGCGCCACCAACCCAAACCCCAAGCAGTAATCGCAGCGCCAAATAAACCGACCAAATACAACATGACGTCAGCGGTATCAATCTGGGTGCCGTTATGCGTTGGAATTAAAATCTCATCCATTAAAGGCATGGAAAGATAAGGTGGCACCAACGTGGCAGCAGTTGATGCTAGTGTTAGCATAAAACCTAGCAGCAGTTGCATCTTATAAGGCTTGGCAAAGCGCCATAAGCGAAACAATACCCATGTCGAGATGGGTTGCAATAATTCACGATGGCAGACAGGACATTGTTCACTGTCCTCTGGTAGTTGCGCCTGACAACTAGGGCACAACGGCGCATGCTCCTCAGTCGATTCAACTTCGCCAGCAAGACTGGCTTGTACACGATCGAATTGCTGCAACAAACGCGCTGCAGCTACATCGCGGGACAAGG
>Ga0209550_10005532_pt1 | contig 11834 bp, 6 predicted proteins | sample LauGreSuBDMM15SN_2_FD_187567 | JGI IMG/M metagenome (GOLD analysis project Ga0209550, IMG submission 187567) | Freshwater lake microbial communities from Lake Michigan, USA - Su13.BD.MM15.SN (SPAdes) (version 5) | ecosystem: Environmental > Aquatic > Freshwater > Lake | place: Lake Michigan, USA... | reverse complement strand
AATCTTGAGGAGAGTGTCCACCGGCAGACCGCTCTTGCTCAGCCCAGCGCTCGCCTTGTCCAGAGAAGCCACGCCATACTGCTGGCACGCTTGCTGGAAGATACCCGTGTACTTGGCGATCGCCGCGGGGTCCAGCGCAGCCATTGTATTTCCCACTCGGCGGCTTCGGGACACGGCGCGGCGGCGGCTCCGAAGTTCCGACGTTCGTACCGGTACGAAACGAAGATTGTCTCGAGAGTCCCTGCCCCGGAGGTCGTTACACCGAAGCAGTTACGAGACCTCCGCAATCTCCAGATCTCCGACACGGAGCAACTTTAATGCCAGGGACCATTGTGAGCATGAAAAAACTCAGGCGCCACCGCCTGCTGCTGCTCGCGCTCGCCGCGTTACTGCCGTACGCACTGTCCGCACCGTCGCGGCCGGCCGTCAAGTCAGGCAAGAGCGAGAAGCCGAAGCGCAGCAAGCCTCCCGTGCCCTTGCACATTGACGCGATCGCCATCAGCGAGCCTGGCGTGCGCTTGCAACCCTTCACATACGAGGAGGTGGGCCCGCTTCCTAAGGATAGCATCGAGGTGGTGGTACACGCCTCGTGCCTCACCGCCGGCGACGTGCAGCAGTGCCGCGGCGAGTGGGGCCCGTGCCTTATGCCGCTCGTCCCCGGCCGCGAGGCAGTCGGCGTGGTTGTTAAGGTGGGTGAGGGCGTCAAGGGGCTCGCGCCGGGCGACCGCGTGGCGGTGCTGCTTGGTACGGGCCTTGACAGCGAGGCTGACGACGACGGAGCCGACCGCAGCACGCTCGACCAGCTCACGACTGGCGCCGCCGCGCGTCGGCTGCGTGTGCCTGTGCGCTGGGCTTTTGCTCTGCCACTCGCGCTGCCCTCAGGTCAGGCGGCGGGGCTGCTTGGCGCGGGCGGCGCCGTGTGGTCGCAGCTAACGTCGCGTAAGCTCGCCAAGGGCACCAAGGTCGGCGTCCTCGGCAACGGCGCCGTCGCCACCCTCACCACGCTGATCGCGGAGATCCTCGAGCTCAAACCGTTCGCCATCTCGGATGGCTCCGCGGCCTCAGTGCCCACGACGGCGCCCATGGAGGCGGTGGTGGACGTGACGGACGCGGAGCATCTGCGCTTGCACACGGGCTCCTTTGCCGCCCTCGTCGTCGCCACCTCCTCCCCGACTCTCGAGCTCGGTCCATATCTCGCCCTCATCTCGCGAGGCGGTGCGCTGCTCGTCGCGAGCACACCGACCGCTTCCGTCTCCATCTCGCCTCGCGTGCTGCAGGAGCGACGGCTGAGCGTGCTCGCACCTCCACCGCTCGCGCCCAAGGCCGTCCTCGCGATGCTCAGCGCGTGCGCCGAGCACGGCATCGCATGGCCTTCTGAGGAACTCTCCTTCGACGCCACGGGCGCATCTGCCGCGTTCACAGCGCTCGAAACGGCGCCCGGGACCCGAGCGGTGTTGCTCGAGCCAGTCGAGCATGCAAAGTGGCTCAAGCGCGCCAAACGACTACGCGCAGCCGGTGGCGCCAAGGCTGGTGCGGGCGCCGGTGCGGGCGCGGCCGCGGCGGTGGGGTCGGCGGCGGCAGCGGCGTCGGCGGCGTCGGCGGCGTCACTCAATTCGGTCTTTAGCGTGTTTTCGAAGGTGCGCGAGATGTGGGAGATTGAGCGAGCTCTGGCGAGATCGTGCGTGAGCGCCCTTGACCCCTGAGCGCTTCTGGCTGCCTCGCGCTTGTCTGTGTCTGCTCTCAGGTACGGGAGAGCGCGGCGCAGGCGGCCGCAGCTGTGACGGACGGCATCAGCCAAACGACACGCACGCTGGTCGAGCAGGTTGAGAAGGAGGTCGTCGAGGACGAGGAGGCGCGGAATGGTGCGCTGCAGCTTGGCGGGGTAGCTGTGAAGGAAGCTGTGAAGGAGAAGGAAAAGGAGAAGGACGAGGACGAGGACGAGGACGAGGACGACGAGGATGACGAGGATGACGAGGAGGAGGCGGAGGGTGGTGATCCCGTCGACGAGGAGAATGAGGAGGACGAGGAAGACGAGGAAGACGACGAGGAGGAGGACGAGGAGGACGAGGAGGACGAGAAGGAGGATGAGGACGGGGAGGAAGACGAGGAGGAGGATGAGGACGAGGACGAGGAGGAGGAGGACGACGAGTAGAGAGCTCTCGAGTGCCTTCGATCTCTCTCGAGAGATCACGCATCCTCTCGAGCGCCATCAATCTCTCTCTCCGCCATACCTCTCGCCGAGCAGTACGGCGCGTGCTTTCTGCCACCGAGCGTGCCAAGAGACGGGCCGCGGCGTGCTCGAGCGGCGTGCGGGTTCGGTGAAGGGAGTGCAACACTGGAGGAATCCGTCCCCCAGAGCGCAGAGCCCCACTCTCCTCTCAGCCGCCCAGTGGCAAGTCCGACCAGTCGACCCACTGTGCCAAGAACTGCACCGCTGTGAGGGCGCGAGGCGACCGGTCGCATGAGACATTTGTGTCTCATGTGAGATTAGAACCGGTAATGGAAATCGTCGGCGTCGCTCGCGGAAACACTTTAACGTCCGCGAAAAGTACGACCGCATGCGCATCTCTCGACATACGTCGACAACTCATCGGGAACTCATCGGTATGCGGTCGGAACACGCTTCAGCCGCTTGACATCCGCTCATCCGGATCCGCGCACCTCGCGGAGCCCGCGTCAGGCGTCAGGAGGGAGACGCGGAGCGCGAGCCCGGCGGGGCAATGTGAATATCATATTGCCAATATCGAATGTGTGACGAAAACGTGTGACGAACTGTGAAACGGCTGCGCTCCCGGCGCCATGCCAAGCGAGAGGCGGACGACGATCCTCGACGTTTGGGACGTCTTGGTACTTGGACGTAGTGCGGTGGTGTAGCGTCCGTCGGTGTCGGGGGACGCCACTGAGGACCACCGTGACGTGTTTGAGGGCGGGGACCGGGGTGAGCAACGGCCGTTAGCGACATGAGCGAACGGACGCGAGACCCCGACCGACGTGGAGAGTCCCAAACTGGGTCACGCTACTGTCACGCCAACGCCAACACTGCTCGCACACACACTCTCACCGAGTGGCACGCAACGCAGCGCGATCGGAAGCGGCATGTCGCATGACCACAGCGCTCAGGCCTCTACAGCGCCACCCCGTAGCCCGACCCCGCATCAGCCTCTCTGCAACTTCAGACCGCACCATGGCTCCGCCAGCGCGCAGTGCTGTCCCTCCCATCGCAAGGAAAGACACAGCCCTTTGTGTGTGGCCTGCCTTGCCACACCGCCTCATCTATCTCCGGCGCGGGCCGCGGGGTTCCGCGTCTCGCTGGGATTCCGATGGCTCTGGCTCGCTGCAGGTCATTGCATGTAGTTTCATGGTGGCCCTACTTCAATCACTGAAGTATCTGCCGGTGAAGGTTTCTTGCCTTCTCGGAGACGATGCCCTGGTTCGACTCGCCCACCGCGAGCATCTGTGTGTCGTACGCGAAAAAGTTCTGCGACGTCGTCCTATAAGGGTTGAAGCCGGGTGGCTTTGCCCCGTTGCCCGGGTTCATGAAGTCGTAGGTGTGGTTGTTACGCACCTGGCAGAAGCGCGCAAATGGTTTCGCGGCGCCTTCGAAGACAACGGGCAGCCGGTTGCGAAGCGCGTTCGGGTCGTATTTGACAATCGGCTGCTTCTCATTCGGGTCCTTATAAGAGGCCTTGGCAGTGCTCGTCATCACCTCGCGCGACGCGGCCGGTCGGGCAGGCGGGGTAAAGTGCGCGTAGCCCAGGACCTCACCGTTGCGCTTGAAAGAGCCTTTCGTGCTCCCAGTGCGGCTCTTGTTACTAATGCCGGGCGCTGTGGCAGAACCGCCCATCCTTGATTTCAGACCGACCCGTCGAGTGGCAACGTTCGCGTCTGCAACTGAACTTCTCAGAAAGAATGGCATGCATCGACCAATGCTATGAACGATTAACAAGAGTAACTATTGGGTTTGTGGTGGAGAGAGAGTGGAGCGTAGAAAAAGGGGGGCAGGTCATATCATCATCGATCTTCCGTAGTTCCGTACTTTTGGTCTTCGCGGAACGTCGCCATCCAAAAGGGAAACGCGGGAGACACGACAGTTGCGGTCTCAGAGCTTGTCGGACTGCAAGGTAAGCCATGTAGCCAACGCCGCGCCGTTCGTATGCCCCCAGGTCCCGCGATTTATCCATTATCGCAGCGTCCAGCGACCAGCGTTCCGAACCGCAGACGGGTACCTCCCCCATGGTGAAAGGAGAAAGCCCGCGGTGTACGGTACAGAATTCAGATTGTATTTAGTCGTCCTACGTTTGTGTGGTAATTCCGCAACCCACAGCGTGCTCGCCACTCTCGAGTTGCACGGACGCGCGCCGTGGCCGTCATTCGACACACACATCGCCCTCTCACTTCTTCGCGCCTTTCTTGGCTGCTTTTCTGGCTGCCCTCGCGGCGGCGGCCGCCTCCGCTGCCAACGCCTCGGCCTCCGCTGCTGCCGCTGCTGCCGCTGCCTCTGCTGCCAACCTCTCGGCCTCCGCCTTCTCGGCCGCTGCCTTCTCGGCCGCCGCCTTTTCGGCCGCTGCCTTCTCGGCCGCCGCCTTCTCGGCCGCCAGCTTCGCGGCCGACGCTTTCGGAGACAGCTTCCTCTCGTTCTTTTGGCTGCCTGACTTGCCGAATCCATCCTTGCCGTCAGGGCTGACAATCTTTTTCGGGGACTTTTTCTTTCGAGGGCTGGGCGCTTTTTGTTCCACGACCTGCATCGTCTGGAGGCCACCGTCAAGGTCCAAGCTTAAGGGCGAGCCGAGGATGTGGATGCCATCGATGCGAACGAAAACGAGGACGTCTGTCTGTGGAATCGACGAACGCCACGTCAGCTGATACTTGCCGTCCCTCAAATCGATGCAGCTCGACTCGACGTCAGTTGAAGCGCTGGCAACGCCGCAGGTGACATTGCCACCCCCTGTTTTGCAATCGTTGCCGGCCTTGTCGCGAGTCTGCAGGCAAAAGGTGCACACGTAGCCCTTCCATTCGGAATCCTTGACTTCAGGTGGGGCAGTAGTGGCTGCCGGTGCGGCGAGAGTTGGCACCGCTGGTGCCATGACGGCCAGGAGTTCGGCGATGGAGGTGTTGGTGGGGGTTACCGGGCGCTTGAAGCTTTCTCGGCTGGCAGAAAGAGCGTCTCCCGACATCTTGAACGATCGACCAAGAGCAAAAGAGTTTTGAGAGGCCTCCTGAGAGGCCGATTTCATGGCCTGGGCAGGAGGCGGCTCGGGCACGGACGGAGCGCTGCTGATGAGAGTCGTGTTGCCACGGCTGAGTGCATTGATGCCTGCCTTCTTAACAAGGGCCTCGTAAAATGAGATAGGACCGTGGTCTTGCGGAGCACTGGGCGTCTTCAATTCCATGTACTGGCCGCAAAGGGGAAGCTCCGCCACCGGCACTTGGGTGGACAGCGCATATGGTTTGCCAGGCTCGACCGTGAAGAAGAGCGGCGAGCCTGGGATCGTGCCATCGCCCGGCTTGCAATTGTTCTGGCGGAGTCGCACATGGAGGACGTATTCGCCAGCTGCAGCTACCGAGAAGGCGACCTTGTACTCCTCTTGGAGCTGCTGATGGCGCTCGCCACCCTCGATGCCGCCATATGCAAAACCGATGTGTTCAGGATCCATGCCGAGATCTTGAAGATGAAGCGAAGGCAGCTTGACAAGCGCTCGCGCCCGCAACGGTGATAAGTTGCGGCCACCAGATGCCTGCTCGTAAAGTTCGTCTCGTTCTCGAGCGCGTGCGCGCTCCCTCTCAGAATCAAGTGCAACTCGTCGCGACCATAGTTCAATATCTTTTCGGGGCGACGTGTTGACCCGCGGCGCACCGTATCCTTGCGACGAAGCCGAGCGAGCCGTGAGAGTCCCGACGGCTCCCTCTTGAGTCTCCTCCTGAATCTTGGAGAGCGCGTCCAGACGAGGGGAGAGCCCTTCCACGTGAGGAGGAATCCACATGGAACGTGGCGAGGGACGCCAGGCCAGGGGAAGGCCACATTCGTTGTACACTTCCTCGTGCTGCACGCAGACCTCCAGCTCTGACTTTGTGGCATGGGCGAGCTCACCGCGCTCGTCTCGAAAGCTGACGTAAAAGTGCGTCGGGACGCACGCAATTGCTGGCGCCATGGGGGGCTTTACCGAGCATTGTGAAGCCGACGGCGTCACGCCCGAGATGTAGCACTGGAAAGGGCTGCCGGGAAGCGGCTCCCCGAAGATGCCGTGGCTCTTGAGCAGCGAGACACTCACCGTGCAAGCGCCCCACGTGATGGGCTTGAAGCGCACCGTGTAGGTGCCATCGCCATTGTCCGTGATCCTTGCATGGATGCGAGTGCCCTGGGACGTGCAGCGGATGCATACCAGGAAGGTGTCGCCGCCATCCGGCTGCTGGCTGCCAGTCTCATCGAAAGCTTCAATCGTGAATTGCGTCGGAGTGCCGAGAGTGCCTCTTCGAAGTCCGTCGCCCGAGAGTCGGCACCACTTCGCTTCGGTCGGCGAAGCTCTCGTTGCATTTCGATCGTCCTTGGTGCGTGCGAGCGCTGCATGTGCTGAGGCCGTCTGATGTGCCTCCATCGCCTGCGCAGTCGATGCCTCGGCTTTGACTGCTGCTCTGGACGAGAGCGCGACCGCCGTCATCGCCTTCTGACCAGCAGTATTCGCGGACTTGACCGCTTCAAGCTTCATCCGACCCTCGCCCTTTTCGTCCGCGGCGGCATTGAGCGCCAGAGGAGCCTTCTGCCTGGCATCGAGATCCGCAGCCTTCCGTAGCTGCTCCAGCTCCTGATACGTTTCGCTCAAGCTGTGGGCCATCTTCTCCTCCTTGTGCAACTCCTCCAAGGCGGCCTGCTCCAGGCTCTGCGCTTCCCGGATCGCAGCTGCGAGATCTACGGCATCCTTCTGGTCTTGAATCATTGCATCGTACTCCTCCACCACACTCCTCGCCAACATCTCCTTTCGCTCATGCGCGTCGCGTGCCTTTTGACGCGCCCTCTTTGCGGCCTGGTTCGCCTTGTCGGCGATCGCCTCAAGCTCGCACGCATCAGCGTCCAACCGATTCGCCTCCAGCAGGAGCGAGTCCGTGTTCGCCGTAAGTGCGGCGTACTCAACCATCACATCGGCAATCTTCTCATCGAACGAGTTGATTGCAGCCTGGTGCGCCTGTACCTCATTGTTGACCACCGTGGCGATTTCTCGAGCCTTGTTGGCCGTAAAGTCAGCCTTTCGACTCTCGTACTCCGTGCGTTCAGCGATCGCCTTGCCGGATTTCGCACCTCCCCGGGCCGCTTTGCGAGCAACTTCAGCCTTCGCATCGAGCTCGGCGAGTACGAGGTTCTTCTCGGCAGCCAAGACCTCCGTGGCTTTCATGAGCTCGACCCGGGCCGCCTTATCGCGCTCCAGCTCGAGCTTCTTGTCAAAGGTCTCCTGCGCCACGCGAGCAGCTTGTTCCCACACGCTCTTGGCCTGCTGTGCCACCTTTCGTGAACTTGCTGCAGCTTTGAGCTCCATTATCGATTCCGCTTCCACCTCCTTGGCCGCCGCCTCCTCTGCTGCAAGTGTCGCCACGGCTGCATCGGCCTCCTGCTTCACTGCCTCGACGCCAGGTCTGGAAAGACGAACTGCCGCCGCCTTTTCAGCCGCATCCTCCGCGGTGCGTCTGCCAGTGGTCATCCTGGCAGCCTTGGACTTGGCCGCCACCACCCGAGCGGCAGCGTCCAAGGCAGCCTGCCGAGCCTTCACAGTGTCCGCCTCGGCCTCTTCGAGGACTTTGTTCGCAAGCATAGATGCGTCCCTCGCTGCCGCGGCTGCCCGTGCGATCGCCTTGCCCGCGTTCAGCTTGGCCACTAGCTCCCAGCACGTGATGACGACCTCGACCGCTTTGCGCGCCGCAGACTGTGCCGCGGCCAGGGCGCCGGCGTCGGTAGCAGCCTGCATCATGCTCAGCGTAGCATCTATTCGGGACTTTGCAGCAGTCTCGGAGAGGGCCTTTGCGGCGGTCACGCGCGCAAAGGCGGCCTTTGCAAGGAATGCTTTCGCATTTGCCTCGGATGAGGGTCGCAGCGCTGCGTCCTCCTCCGCCTTTGTAGACGCCTCCTCCATGGTGCGCGTGGCGTCTGCTCGTGCCCGTGCCGCAGCTGCTTCATATTCGGCGCGGATCTTGTTTGCGCTCACGGCCTTATTCCATGCCAGCTGCGCCTCCGTGCTAGAATCTTCCGCGAGGATATGCGCTTCCTCGGCCTCGGCGCAAGCCTTCTCCACCATCTCAATTGCATGCATCGCCATCCGCTTTGCTTGCTCGGCAGTCTCTTCGTCGAATACCTCACCAAGTGATTTCTCTGCTACCAGCTCTGCCACCTTGGTGACCGCTCTTTGAGCTGTAGCTGAGGTATTCAGCATAGCTTCCAATGCCGCCGTTGCTCTCTTGTCGTTCTTCCATGCAAGCGCTGATGCTGCAACTGCCGCCTCGACCACATCATTCATATCATTGGGAGAGCCGTTGGCGCCTTTGGCTTTTTCGTGCAGCTCACCTTGGGTGTCTTGGCGCGAGATACCTTTGGTTTTCAGTGATGATCCTTGCTCAGCCGAAGCATCATCATTCAGACCACCATCGGAGCTCAGGATTGCGATCTTAGGGCTGCGGCTCATGGTGTGCGGCCTCACCCCTTCCGCTCGCCCGACGCGAACGACTTTCGAGCCGGGATCTTCCCCCGGCGCGTTCGGGAAGCTTTCGATTGTTCGCCTTCCGCGGCGAAAGTGCGAAAGTGCTTCGTTTCGCAAACATAAAGTTGTGAAACCATTTGTGTTCTGCGACGAGCGTCTTGTCTTGTGTATTCTCGAACATCTGCCTGACAGAAGATTTGTGAGATCGGGACTGTCCACCGTCTACCACGTCGATGAGCTTGGAAAGAACTTGTAAAGTACCGATACAGTACGCCCGGGCAAGGTGCCCGGGAGGCAGAGGCCCTTGCCGGGAGGAACCGGACCAGGTCGATGTAGGGGAAGGAAGCCTTCGTGTCCTGAAGAGCGACTACCAATCCGGAAACTAGGGCCACGCTGCGAACCTATACACTTGAGGGCCGCGCTCGGACTTGTGTGCAGACCCAACCTATGTGCACAACCTATGAAGGGTGAAAGCGAGCGCCCGAAACCAAAATAATGCTCTCGCGTGCATGCGGCAGCAGCGATTACGGCGTCTCTTCCGATGATTTCATGGCGAGATTGGACGCGGCCGAAGCTCGAGACGCAGAGGTGGCGCTTGGTGTGCCGACTCCAGCCTCGACGGCGTCGGCACCGCGGCCAGCCAAAAAGCCGCTTCAGCCGTCGAACAGGAAGCCTTGTGCGCCGCAGTCCAGCACGCCGTCGCGTGAGTGTCGCGACAGCACTTTTGGCAGCAGCAACCACGCTCGGCGTGCGGTGGCGGCCAAGGCCAAGGCGAAGCTTCGGGGGCACATGAAGGCCAAGGTTGCCTTGCAGCAGGGCAGCCGTGCGGCCTCCGACCCTTCAAGGTCGCTCGCTGCCGCGGGCTACGAGGTGTTAGGTCCCATCGCTGCTGGGGCCTTCTCAACCATCCTGCGGTGTCGCCGTAGGGCCATTCCAATACCATCCGCAGACAGCACTGGCGGCGGCAGCGCTGAGGCGCGTGACGAGAGTGGCCGTGGGCGTGGCGAGCTTGTGGCAGTGAAGAGCTTCGACATGTTCAAGTGCAGCAGCATCCCTGAAGTTGGCGAGGCGCGCGACCGAGAGCTGGGCGTGCTGCGACTGCTGCGAAAGGCGGCGTGCGACCCGTACCCGTCCGGCCATCCGCATATTGCGAACATGCTCGCAGAGCTGGGCGACGTGCACGCGCAGCACCAGCACGCGGTGCTCGAATACTCCGCTGGAGGCTCGCTCGCGAAGCACCTTCAATCGCTCAAGAAGGGGTCGGAGAATGCGCGCGCGATGGCCTTGGCCCTAACGAGAGCCATTGCCACAGGAGCTGTGGTCGCCGAGACGGAGCTGCCGGGGATGCCGATGGGCGTCGTGGCCATTGCAACACGCCAACTCGGGTCCGCTCTCGCCCACCTGCATTCCCTTGACATTTGCCACCGCGATATCAAGCCCGCGAACATTTTACTGAGCGCGAGTGGCAGCGGCGGCGGCGGCGGCGGCGGCGGCACAGCCGTTACGGCAGAGACCATCCAGCTCAAGCTCTGCGACTTTGGGTTTGCTTGCGTATGCGCCCATCACGGCGCCGAGGAACGGCTCACCGAATGGTTTGGGACGCCGATGTATGCGGCGGCCGAGATCGCCTCTCCGGCGCAGACGCAGGCCAACGGCTACTTGGGCAAGCCCGTCGACATGTGGGCACTCGGATGCGTCGTCTTCGAGATGCTCCATCGTCGGCCGGCGTTCGCCGCGGAGGAGCGGTTTGAGCTTGAAAACCTGATCCGCCGCGCCAAGCACGCGCCTATTGACAAGCGCGTGCCGGCCGACGCGCGCGAGCTCATCAAGGGCTTGCTCGACGCGCAGCCGCAGCGGCGGCTCACGGCGCGGCAGGTACTCGACGAGTCTTCGTGGGTAGCGGCGGGGGCGAGCGGAGGCTGACGGGGCGAGCGGCATGTGCATGTTGAGTGACCGCGCGACGGCGTGCGTACGAGCTGCAACATAACGCCAGGTCAGCTCTCGGCTGCGAGCGGCAGGCGCTACATATGGTGACCAAGCTCCACGGCGGCGTGCGCACCGGCGGGGGAGAGTCGTCTAGACTAGAGTCGTCTACAGTGCATCTCCTTCTGTCCAGTGGCCTCGCCCGTATTACCGTCTCTTCGGTCTTTTTCAGGCAAGTTTCAGGTCGAGACCCCACGAGGCTGTAGCTCGACTGATGGCGGCATTCAATCTGCGAGGACTCCTCGTCCTCGCGTCGTGCACCTCGCTGACCGGGCTGCTCCCGCCGAAGGCCCCATTGGTGCCGCGGTGCAGCATGCCCATGGCCCTCGCCCCCTCGCCCGAGCCGGCCGAGGCGTTTGACGAGCTTGCCTCGCTGTTCGAGGAGCCGGCAGCGGAGGCGGACGCCTCTGCGGCGCATGCCGAAGCGGCAGAGGAGCCAGCCTCTACACGCCGCAAGAGCCGGCGCAAGAAGGCAATGATCGCCGTGGTTGGTCGGCCCAACGTGGGCAAGTCGACCATCGCCAACCGCCTTACCCAAAATTTCCACGAGGGCGGCCTCGTATTCAACGAGGCGGGCGTGACGCGCGACCGCACGTACGGCGAGGGCTTCTGGGGCGGGCACGAGTTCACGGTGGTGGACACGGGCGGCATCGTCTTTGACGACAAGGAGGGCGAGGTCTTCCTACCGCAGATCCGACAGCAGGCCATGCTCGGCATCGCCGAGGCGTCCTCGGTGCTCCTCGTCGTCGACGGGCAGACGGGCAAGACCGTGCTGGACGAGCAGATCTCCGCCTTTTTGCGCCGTCAGAAGGTGCCGGTGGTCCTCGCGGTCAATAAGTGCGAATCGACGGTCGACGGCGCCATGCAGGCGGCCGACTTTTGGTCTCTTGGTCTGGGCAACCCGTTCCCTGTGTCTGGTCTGCACGGCACAGGAATGGGCGACGTGATGGATGAGCTCATCAAGCCGCTGCCGCCGCCGCCCGAGGAGGGAGAGGGGTGCGTGCTGCGCCTGCTCATGGGCCGTTGATGGCCATCGGGGCTGCCTCGGTGTGAATGCCTCTGTGTGAAGTTCTCTGAGCTCATCGCATGCTGATTGCCACCCTCATTGCATGCTGGTCGAGCGCCTTCTCTTCTGGGCGCTCATGATTGCCACCCTCATTGCATGCTGAGCGC
>Ga0209550_10005531_pt1 | contig 11834 bp, 8 predicted proteins | sample LauGreSuBDMM15SN_2_FD_187567 | JGI IMG/M metagenome (GOLD analysis project Ga0209550, IMG submission 187567) | Freshwater lake microbial communities from Lake Michigan, USA - Su13.BD.MM15.SN (SPAdes) (version 5) | ecosystem: Environmental > Aquatic > Freshwater > Lake | place: Lake Michigan, USA... | reverse complement strand
GGCCAGGAGCGACCCAGCGTCCATCCCCGCGTCCACCGCACCGCACCCTTTAGCAGCGAGACGAGAGCGACGGACGCTCGGCTCTACAGCGACCTACTAATCTCATACTAATCTCCAGCAGCGCCCGGCCCAGTACACACATACCGGTATGCGTGGACCCTTGCGCCTTGGGGTGCGAGGGTGCGTTGATGCATGTAGATGGCCTTATAGTGCCAAGTGCCTATTTCATGTATTCGCCAAGAAGCCGCCGCACGATCGACGTCAGGTCGCGACCACGTCAGGTCGGGGCAGACTTGTAATTGAGCCGAGGGCCCTGGCCGAGGGTAAACAGCAAGTCTCGCACCAGTCTGTTGTCGCGTTAACGTTCATTATGAATACACACAACAACGTTCACAGCCAATGTTTGTAATTCGACACCCAAGACACCGGACCGGCGTACATACGGATGCGGTTACCGTCAGCTCGGGACCCCCGGACCCCCTACAATAGTATTATCACAGCCATACTCGTTCACACCGTCAAAGCCCCGCCCGCCCTTATGGGTCTCTTCGGCGCACTCTCTGCTGACGAGCGTGAAGTGGAAGATCGATTGAGGACGCTGGCACTTTGCCTCTGCGCCATGGGAGTGGTCGGATACGCACTCTTCTGGTTGCGCGCGGTGCTCGTTCCTCTGGTCCTGGCCATCGCATTGAGCTACCTGCTGCAGCCAGCCATCGAAGTACTCACAAAACGCCCAATCAAGTGCTGCTGGGGGATCTGTGTGCTGTGTCGCGAGCGCCCGCAACTTCACAGCGTGCGCCCGTGTATCCGGCCATTCGTCGAGGCACTCATCGAGTTCCGGCTGCCGTACTACGTTTCTGTGTGTATTGTGCTCGCCCTTTCCATGGCGATGCTCGGCCTCATCGGCTTTATCGTGGCCGACTCGGTGCACGTCTTCACGCGCCATGCTGACGTGTACGGCACGCGTGTGCAGACGCTCATCATCGAAGCCATCGATTTCTACAACCGCATGCAGGACCGCCTCTTCGGCCCGTCGACGCCTGGCAACCTTACTGAGGTGGCGGTCACAAATGACACCGCCGCCGTGGCCGTCAGCGCAGAAGAGGAGGAGCCCACGCTTGAGCAACGGCTGCTCGACATCAGCCGGCGCATCGATCGTACCCAGGTGACCTCGATCGTCATGAGCGGCCTGAGCTCGCTCCTCGAGACGGTCTCCAATCTCTTCTTAGTGATGCTGTTCACTTTATACTTGCTTCTTGGGGTGTCGCCGTACTTCGCCTGCCCCCTCGAACTCCGAGGGTGTGACCCCCCCACCTGTGACGTCTAGCATGCTATGCGACTCCCCGACTAACGCAAGGCGTTCGAAATATCGATTCGCGCGCCGTTGCAGGCCACCCACTCGCTCGCCGCTCGCCCAGTCGGACGAACCCGATGTGGTCGCCCAATCCGACGCTCAAATCCACAGCTACATACGCGGCAAGGTGTTGGTGTGCGTGCTGGTGGGTGTGCTCACGGCCCTCTCGCTCTGGGCGTGTTCCGTCGAGTTGTGGCTCGTGTTTGGGCTGCTCGCGTTTTGGCTCAACTTCGTGCCAAATGTCGGCACCGTTGTCGCTGTCGCACTCCCGCTGCCGCTCGTGATACTGGATCCTGCGTTCAGTACGGCTGGCGTGCTACTCGTGCTGCTACTGCCTCTCGGCGCGCACGCCTTTGCGGGAAATGTCGTCGAGCCGCTCCTCTTCGGCCACATTCTCAAGCTGCATCCGGTGGCAGTGCTGCTCTCGCTCCTCTTTTGGTATGCGCTGTGGGGCATCACGGGCATGGTCCTCGCCGTGCCCATGACCGCTGTGGCACGGATCCGGCTCGCGCATGTCAAGCACCCGCTGCCACGCTACCTTGCCGCCCTGCTCGGTTCTGCGCCCGGGGAGCAAACCCTAACCCTAAGCGACGCACCCGAGGGCGAGGCCTACGGTGGCGACGCCGAGCGCGGCGAGGCCGAGGCGGACTCGCAGCTCGCTCGGAACGCCCTAGGTCGGAAGGCGGCGGCCAACATGCAAGCCGGCAGCCGCAAAAAGGCTGCGCTCGAGGAGCTCGAACCCGCGCTCGACGACACGCCCCACGGCCGGGAATGACGTGAGGAAAGCCGGTGTACGCACACTTGCTCGTGTTGTACATGTAGCTGTAGGACCGGGAGACTTGACTTGTCTTGACTGGCTTGACATGATTCACACTTCAGATCGGGCCAGGACGCGCGACGTTACGCCACACTTTCCGCGTTCGCGAGTGGTCATGCCCTCTAGCTTCCTACCCCGGGCGATGGCGCAGCAGCTCAAAGAGTTCGAGATAGTGACGAAGGCGAAGATGGCGGTGCCGCGCGACATCCCTTGGGCCAAAGTCAATATGCCTGGCACCCTCATTCCAGTGGTGCCTCCACCGATAGCAAAGTCAGCGGAAGAGGAGGATCAGATCCGGAAGAAGCGTGAAGAATTGGCGACACACGCTCAAAAGCGCTACGCAGAGTGGGGCATGCAGCAGTCGCAAGAGTCGCTGCGGTCGGATGTCGAGGTCATGAAGATGGCCTTCCTCCATCCGAATGACCACTGCTTCCGCCCTGGGCACACGAACAACATGAAAGACCCACATGCAGGTGAGTGGGCGGCAGCTGACAAGGTGCTGCACGAGCGGGACCGTATCCAGCGCGCCGTGGACGCGGCCGAGGCCGGCTTCCTCCGCCACCCACCCTACCCGAAATCGGGCGGCGGCGTGAAGAACGTCGACTTCTCTTACATGAAATCCGGGTACGATTACCGCCTGCGTGAGCCCTCGAAGGAGATCTCGGGCACCTGGCCGATCATGCGCGTGCGCCCCCTCACCGAATCGGCCCGCATCAACGAGAGTGCAGCGTTCTCGCGCCCACTTGACACGCTCGGCGGCGGTCGGTGGGTATACGATCCCAAATATGGCAATTTTCCCGCGTGCTCCCCGACGACCATCGGGGACAGCTTGCGCCAGTCGACTTCGAAAAAGTGGCTGGGCAGAAGTACGCCAAAACCGCCCGCGACCGCTCCACCAAGCCTGCTCCATCAGCCCAAGTGGCGAGGCAGCTTCCAGACCGATTTTCCGCCGCGCTCGGCCGTGCCCGCGGACCCTCTGGCGACCAACTACGGCGGCTACTCTGGATCTTCGATCGGTGTCCAAACTTGGAAGCACGGCGCAATCAGCATGCCATGGCTCCATCACACGGAGGAGTACGTCGACCACATCCACGACACCGTCGCCATCAACGCGGCGCACCTACCCGACACGCAGCGCTCCAACTTCCGGCCCGTGCGCCAAAAGGCGAAGGAACTCACCGGCGGCGATGGCCGCGCGCAGTTCTGGCCCCAAGTGCCGCCTGGCATTGTCTTGCCGAGCCCCCTGAGCAGCTGCACCTGGAATCGTACGCGCGCACCCCCAGGCTCGACCGGCAGCACACACTCACCCGGCCACAGCCCAGGCAGCACACACTCACCCACTGTTCGTCTCACCGATCGCTCGTTCCCCAAAACGTGTGCTCAGAGATCACGCCGCCCAGCCCGCTGCCACCCAGAGCATACTTGAAAAGCGGCCGCGGATCGCCGGGGCTTGCGAGCGGGAGCAACGGCGCACAAGTCGAGCAGCTGGAGAGTGGCGTTGGAATGGGGTCCTCGCTGTCCAATTGAATGCGATCCTCGTCCTCGTTCTTATGCGTTCGGTTCTGGCGCCTGTGGCGCTCGGGCGGGTGCGGACGCTTTCGGTTGGTGTGCTACCAACGGGTGCGCGATGAATCGCGGTCCTAGCAGCCAGGGTATTCGACGCGCGCGTGTGTGTGTCGGTACGATCGACCGTCTTGCGTCTACTTCCGAGCGCGGTCCGGTGTGTCTTCTCTGATCTCTCACCTCCCACCGCGTCGTCTCGGACGCGGACCGTCGGTCTCGCTCGCGCGCAGCCACGGTCCTCATAGCTCATTGCGCCGCGCCAAGCACACAGTCGGCTCGAGTGTCGAGATCTCGGTCGCACCCGCGCTGAGATTTTCTTCGTCGGGCCTCGGGCGAATAAAACATCTCACCTCCTTAGCGGCGCCCCGCTTGGGCTGGCCTGTTGCCAGTAGTCATGTAAGGTTTGTAAGCGCGCCCCCCCGGGGACGCGCCCGCATGAGCGCCGCTGTACTGTGTGGTCCTGTTTTAAATTCACACACACACACGTACGACGTAGATTCTAGAAACAGTAACAGAAATAGCACGTCCTCGACATAACGATCGAACGGAAATCGGAAAACGTACCTTACTACCCCCGGACGGGCGAACACAGTCATCAGGACATCACTTCCCTGTACCGAGTACATGTATACCCTCGGTTCGCGTTGTTCACTTCTCACAAGCGTCATCCGTCATTTACAAGCTCAACAGGTGTTCTTGTTCGATGTTCGGGCAGCCTCAGCCGGGGGTTCGCGGGGGCGGTCTCACAGGTCAGCGACCAAAGCGCCTGTCCGCTCGTCCTCGTGCGCGGTGCGGGCGCTGGGCCTACGCTGGGCCTGCCAAATAAACCGAGGCAGAGCGTGAATGAAGCCCCAGCCAAAACCAGCCAATACCCAGCCGGGGCCGCGCTTGAACTCTCCATAGATATGTGTGTGCTTGTAGCTTGAACAACATGTTGATGTCGTCCATACAAGATGTTCAGAGATACGAATCATCTGACTTCTGAGATACATGTAGTTCAGAGATGAAGCACAAGCGCAGGTGCAGACGCTCAGCGTGGCCGTAGAATTCGGCGACGTCGAGGTACTGTCGAGGTAGACGAAGCTAGACAAGCTACCGGTATACGTGCTCGGGACGAGCAGCAAGTTCGTCAATTTGCATGCCAAAGTTCTTGTGAAGAGAAGTAACGTCACGAACATTTTGTTGTCCGCTTGCTCCGTACGAATTTGTCGCTTGACGCGCAAGACAGAGGAAGTCGTGTCAGACGGCGTAAGACGGCGGTCTCTTGCTGGCTCCGTTGTAGGGACCTTCTAGTTGAGAGCAATGAGCCACATGCGCGCGCTCCGCGCGCGACGTACGGACGCGGAGGCATGGGATGCCCAGGCTGAGGCATCAAGCGCGGACGAAGAGCCCGCCCACGGCCCCGACGCTCTCACCACGGATGGCAGTCACCTGCTGCAACTCCTCGTGGCGCTGCACCCAGCCTGCAGCGACGAGGAGGCGGAGGCGATGATGACGGTTCCGCTGGACGAGCTCTCCGCGGAGTTGGAGGCATTGCGGCCGTCGAGCATGGCAAAGCTGAGCGACACTTGCTGCAGCCGCGGGGTGCTCTCGCGCCTTTGCAAGTGGCTGGCAACTGAGCAGCCCAGCCTGCCCGCACTCGTGATCCTCGCGCACCTGTCAACGAGCGCGGTGAACCCGAATGCGGGTGCCATTCGAGCCGCGCTCAAGAGCGGCGATGCCATCTCTCTCGTCGCAAAGCACCTCTTTTCTGACTCGGTGCCAATCGTCGCCCTTGCGTGTGCCGTTTGCGCCAACCTCTCAGCCAACGACTCAGAGGTTCGCCGCACTTGTTCTCGAACGCGCGCGCTATACAGACCCTTCCCCCCATCGTTAGCTATTCGTGAGCGACGTTGGTCTTCTGTTGCCCTCTCCCTCTGTCCCTCCCCCCTTTCTCTCGTTCCCCCTCCCACTCCTTGACCTTCTCCTCACTCCTCTATAACCCTATCTTCCTTAGAGAGCTCTACTTCCCCTCCTCTCTCGACACAGGTGACCTGTCTACTCCAGCAGGGCGGCGCGGTCGAGCGGCTGCGGCAGCTTGCCAGGTGCGATGTGCCCACGGTCATGAGCGCTGCCTCCGGCTGCTTGGCAAACCTCACCTCAACGCAGGCCAAGGTCGCCGTCGACGAAGCCGCCAAGCAACGCGATGCCGCTCTCTCCAAGACCGACGAGATGAAGCGACGGCTTGAGGGCCTCGCCGTCATGTCGGCGCTCGCCAAGGCATCAGCCGAGGCAGATAAGGCGGCGCTGCTCGAGGTGGCACGCGCCGAGGCTTCCGTGGCGCAGCGCCAGATCCTCCAGCAGGCCAAGCAGGAGGCTGAGGCAGCTTGGGAGCTGACGCAAGAGCTCCAGAGGGCAGAGGCGGCCGCACGGGAGGCGTGCCGCTCATTTCGGTGCGAGGCGGCGATCTGCCTTCAGGCGAGCGCCGAGGAAGACATGAAGCGGGCCAAGGCCGAGGCCGATGCGGCGATGGCGAGGGCCCTCGAAGTGGCCAAGAGAGAGGCCGCAAGCGCGATCGCCAAAGCCCTCGAGGAAGCAAACGCCGAGGCCGAAGCGGCGCGATTTGTGGCGGTCCACGCGGCGGTGGCGCGTACTCGCGCCGAGGCCGACGAGGAGCGTGCGGCGGCCATCGAGGCGGCGATGACTGCGGCGGGGACGGATGCGGCGGCGGCACAGGCGGCAGCGGTGGAGGAGGCGATGGCCGATGCGATGGGTGCCGCAGCGGCTCGCACGGAGGCGGCTGTGGCGGCGGCGGTCGCGTCCGCTGCGGCGTCGGCTTCTAAGGAGCTCAATGCTGCGCTCGCAGCGCAAACGGCTGCTGCAGAGGCGGCCACGGAGTCTGTCGTGGAGGCGACCCGGGAGGCGGCCAGGCAGGAGGTGCTTCAGGCCCGGCAACATGCGGCTCAGGAGGCGTTACGAGCCGAAGAAGCGCATGCAAGGGCGGCGAAGGCGGAGGCGGCGCTGACGGGAGCGACAGCGAGGGCAGAGGCTGCAATGGCTGCAGGCACAGAGATGGCCGAGGTTACACTGACGGCGGTGAGGGCGAAGGCGGACGCAGCTGAAGCGGCCGCCGTGGCTGCAAAGGCGGAGCTGGCCGAAGCCGTGGCCGCTGCGGCGGCAGCGGCGGTCGCAGCGGTCGCAGAGCGTGCGGCGGCCGCGTCGGCTGCAAGCGAGGCAGCGACTGCGCGCGAACAGGAGCGCCTCCAGTCACACATTCAGTCGCTCAAGGCGGACCACGCCGCCTCGCTCGCGACCGCTGCCTCCACTTGGGCAGATGAAAAGGCTTCTTGGGCGCATGAAAAGGCTGCGTGGGCGCACGAAAAAGCGAATTGGGCAGATGAGAAGGCTTCGCTCCTCGCCGCCAACAGCACCCTCGAGGCGCAGCTGAGCAAGCTCGCGCTCACCACCCAGGCAGCCCGTCCGCCTTCTGGGGAAGCGCTGAGCACGGCGCTCACGCCGACGCTCACCACTGTGTCGGGTTCGTCAACGGCCGAAGGCGCGAGACATACGGCGGGCTCAACACGTGTGGGAAGGGTCCGCCCAAGGTCCGCCGAGGTCGCCGCACTCTCGACCCAAATGGTGCAGGGGCCAACGGCTCTCGATACACAACCGCCCACCTCAACGCTCACCTCACCGCGTCGCGTACTCTTCGCATCAGCTGGCGAGATGCGAAGCGAGGTGCGAAGCGAGGCCCGGGGCGAGGCCCGGAGCGAGGCGCGGGGCGAGGCCCAGGGCGAGGGGCGGGGCGAGGGAGGGCTGCGCGATTCAGCGAGGGGCCCATTCGCCTCCACCTCCAGCGACCCCCCATTCACGTCCCCCAGCAGCCCCCTCTCCAACTTACTCTCCACCACGCCCTCATCGGCGTTGTCGCATCAGTCCTCATCAGCGGCGTCATCAGTCCTCATCAGTCATCAGTCCTCGTCAGAGGCGTCGCATCAGCGTCAGCACTCGCACGTGCAACGATCTACGCTTGCGAGCCTGCGCCAGATGAACGAGGTCTTCTTCCAACAGGCCTCGCTCGCCTCGCCGCCGCCGGCTCCGCTGCTGCCTCGCCCGGGCGGCCGCGACCACAGGCCGGGCTCTGCGCTAACGCCAGCGCCGCTGCCGCCAGCGCCATCCAGCTCCTCCGGGCCTGCACAGCAACAGCAGCAACCCTTGCGCGCGTCCGCTTCACGGGTGTCCTTCTCGTCGTCCTCGGGGCGATCGGAAAGTCGAGTGGAAAGTCGAGTGGAGGGAGCTCCGCTGCAGGACGTTGACGAGGCAGCTGCGGCCGATGCGTTGAACGCACGCGGCACGTCTCTGAGCTGGCTGCACGAGGTGAGCCAGCTGAGCACCTCTGCCTCGCTGCCCAGGCTCAACACCATGCGGCGACGCTCGGTGGCCGCCTCGTCCGGAAGGATCGCGATGCCGTCACCATGATGCCGTCTTCACCATGATTTCTTCTTTCACATCGGGCAATGTCTTACTACACGTATAGATGTGATAGGGAATAGTTCGTAGTAGGTCGTGGACGGGACCGGAGATCCCGTGACCCGAACCGAACATAGAACCTCTGGGCGTTGAGCGTATTTCCCCGTTCCATGTTCGTTTCCGCGACTGATTCGACCGACGGTTGCACCACCAGGGCGTTAACCAGCACGGAGCAGCACCTTATTAAGCACCTAACGTCACCTCCTATGTAACATCATCTCGTCTCACCACACGCTATCATGCGTTTCTGGGGCGTAAACACCGCGCTTGCCGCTTGCCGCGTTGAGCGCATGTGGACCCGGACCTAGTACGGCGCCTTCTCTTCCCCCACGCTTTGCCGAGGAACGGCCTGGTGTGTTACCACTATGATCTATGTTACCACGGGTTGTGTCGGCCACACCTCCGTCCATACATGTAGTGATCGCGGCTCCTGTGCTTGGGGGTCCGGTGACAGTGTGCACGCGTTGTGTTGAACAGCAGCAGCAGCCGGACCTATGTCCATGGTCCTCGCGACTAGGTGGGTGGTGGGACAGGAGGAGGTCCGATTTGACGTTGTTTTGGTCGCGAGAGCTGAGTGTTATACACAAATTACAGCTGAACATCGTCATTTTGCGAGTGCGAGCATGGTAGCTACTCGACTCAGAGCTCGGCCTTAGGCCAGCTCGCTCGGGTCTCGTGGGCTGTTCATCACAACAAGACATCCCTCGAGACCAAAGTCAAACTCAAAGAATTGTGTGAGAAGCACAAAGTCAAATTCAAAGAAGACCTCCGACGCTCACGGCCTAACGGCTCAGTATAGAAACTACGATACTACATGACACGCCTCGGTCTCACTCCTGACATGTCCTGAGAGTGAGACGAGAGTCGAGAGCTGCTAGTGAGAAGGGTTCTGGTCTGTTGCGTGTTTGATCGCACTGACATATGTCATATCCAAATAACGATATCGACGAGCTGATCACACGCGGTGAGAGCATTGAGCATGCTGATGGTGATGCACAAAGCGAGACAGCTGAGCCTCAGAGTTCCTCTACTGTCGAGACTCGAGTGGTCGTCCGTCGTGTACTGCCGTCCGTGCGACCCCTGCTTGCTGCGGTGCTATGAATCCGCCGCGCGGGCGCCACGGCGGCCGGCGCGCCGTTAGTCATTGCGTGCTCCTGCTCGGCTGGGAGTCGGGTAGGTAATTTCACACGAGCGCGGCTGCACACGCACTGCCTGCTGTACCTGTCCCGCCCTCTACTGTCCCGCTCTCTACCTATTCTACGAGAATATGCCGTTTAGTCTGTAACCGCGACCGCCAATTTTGCCCTGAGCATGTGGTGCTCGATCTCAAGGGCGGCCAGTCGCAGGTGCGCCTGGAGCAGCGCGACGTCGTTGGCCGTGAAGCAGCTGCCTCCGCGAGTTCCATGCAGCTCGAGAACACCCAGCAGCTCGGCGCTCGTAGATGAGTAGAAGGGGACGGCCAGTATGGCGACAGAAGGCTCGCCGCGCAAGGGAGGGCGCGTTAGGAAGTGGGCGCGGCTGTCAGAGATGTTCACGGGTGCCCCGTCGCCGGTGGCGGCCGCATGCACTGCGATGGCGCCTGCCATGAGCGCAGAGCGCGGTTCAATGTTGTTGTCCAGCTCAAGGATCACACGCTCGAGTACAATCTTGTCCTCCTCGTCACCGTCGCCCTCGAGCACATCTCGGCCGTCTCCCCAGTGAGGCATATCTCGGGCTTTTCCCAAATGAGGCGTATCTCGGCCGTCTCCCAAATGAGGCGTATCTCGGGCTTTTCCCAAATGAGGCGTATCTCGGGCTTTTCCCATCTTGGGGGGTAGCGCGCCCGTTGCGCCAGCCGCTCCGTTACCCTCGTATGCCTTGACGCCCTCACCCATGAGAGTCAACTGCGTCGGCGACTCGATTGAGAGAGAGATCTTCGCAGGCGCAGACAGATCCTTGGCATCCTCAGCCAAGGTGTACAGCGCGCCGGTCTCGGCGGCGTTCAGCCAGAGGGTGGCACGCGTGGCGCCGTGCGCCGCACGCGCCGCCTCAGTGGTCCGGCGGACTGTTGCATGCAGTGCCGCCATCGCACTCGCCAGCACGTTGGCCGCGCCCGCCAGGGGCGCAGTGGGCGCGAGTATCGTCGAGTCGACCACATTGTCGAGGAGCGAGACGCGCCGTGCCCGAAGCTCGTCCTCAGCGACGGCGAAGCAGCCGCGCAACGCGAGGCCGAAGGCATGCGCGCCCGCTTGGAGTGCCTCGATCTGGGTGCTCGTGAAATCGCGCCGTGCAGGCGGCATGAGCGTAGGGTTCGTCACTCGGTCGACTGCTTTGGTGGACCTCTCAGTAGGCATGGCGAGGCGTAGCGTGGCGTTGAAGCCAGCCACGGCCAGCCCACCAGTGGGAATGGGAACGTACAGCAGCACGGACGGTGGCGGCAGGTGGGCCGTCCGATCCGCTACCGGGTGATAATGCGGCAGCTCGCCCACATCGCGCGCTACGTGCACCAACTGCCCACGCGACACCGCCATGCCTGCCAGCGACTCGCGAGCTATCTCGAAAGCGGGCGCGTCGAGCACAAGGCTATCTGCCAACAAGTCCTCCGCGGCGCTACGCAGCCCACGTGGCGGCAGGATGCGATAGAGGCGTGGCTGGGGGCGCGTCGTCGTGGTAGTCCTTCTCCGTGCCGAGGCGCCGCCGAGGGCATCAGGGTTGGCCCGAACGGCAGCCTCGCCCTCAGAAACTCCGCCGAGCTGAATGTAGAGGCTCACGTCGAGGCAGCCGCCCACGAGGACGCGTGATGCGTGGCAGATGCGCTCGGCGACCTCGACGAGCGTGGCGGTGCGCCGCGTGCCGTCTGCTGCCGGCGCGAGCAGAGCGTCCAACTGACCGAACTCTCGCAAGAGCGTTGTTCGCGTGCGGTGGGCTGAGAGCAATGCATCGAGCTCGAGCTGATTCCGCCGCTCAACGCCCTCACACCGTCGAGCGAGCTCCGAAGCTGCCTGGCAGATGGTCTGCGCGAGCGCGGCCTGCGTCGCGTCGATGGTCGCCAGCGTCTCGCGTCGCACCTCGCCCAACTCCGCGCGCACGAGTCGCGCCCTCGCAGTGACCGAGCTGACGGCCCGGCGCGTGCCCTCCCAGTCACGATGCGTCAGCTCCCGGTCCACCTGCGCACGTAGCGAAAGGAGCGTGTGGCCGAGGACCCGCACGCAACGGCCGAATTCCGTCGCCCACGCGAGCAGTTGCTTGTCCGGGATCATTGAGACGGCGCGGCCAAACGCTGCCGGCGAGAGGCTGCCCTGCAGCAGCGCCTGACACGTCTTTGATCCATCCAGGGCCCCCGTCGCAAGCGCTGAGGCCTCGGTGCTCTGTGCCACCTCGAGCATGAGTGGGTCCACTACTTCGGCTGGGGGCGGTTGCTGGTGGGCGAATGCCCCAGCAAATTTGACCTTCCGAAAGCTCATGCTAAGCAACAACTGCGCCTCGGTGGGCCTCTCCACGGGAGGTAGCGGCTGCAGATTCGAGGCGCGCGGCGGCGACACGGCTTTAATCTGCTCGGGAGCTGATATCGAGATGCCACCGGTGCGGTTCCACTTGTCTGGCGACATTGCG
>Ga0209550_10005530_pt1 | contig 11835 bp, 10 predicted proteins | sample LauGreSuBDMM15SN_2_FD_187567 | JGI IMG/M metagenome (GOLD analysis project Ga0209550, IMG submission 187567) | Freshwater lake microbial communities from Lake Michigan, USA - Su13.BD.MM15.SN (SPAdes) (version 5) | ecosystem: Environmental > Aquatic > Freshwater > Lake | place: Lake Michigan... | reverse complement strand
TCTCGATATTATTTCTTGGATAGAAAGTAAATTATTGGATAAACCAATGAGTGTGGTTATTAATGAAAAGTATCTGCAACATAAAAAAAGGATTTATTAGTTCTTAGTCCAATTGTTTTTTTACATTACTTTTTTAATAAATCTTCTTTTTAAAGGGTCATAAGCTAAAAGCAGGCAGTTTAATAATTATGTAATATTTTTGTTAACTAAATTGATTCATTTGAGTGCTACCGTTTTTTTTATAACTCCCCCTTTTACACAGCTCAATACACCCTATCCGGGAACGGCGTATTTAAAGGGTTTCTTAAACACGAAGGGTATTTCTTCTTTTCAGTCTGATCTTGGCATAGAAGTAATGATGGCAATTTTCTCAAAAAAGGGTTTGACGCATTTATTTGAATTAATTAGACCATCTGATGAAAAGCAGTTTACAGAAAATGCGTTAAGAATAATAGCTCTTCAAAATGATTATATACAATCCATTGATGCGGTTATTGTTTTTTTACAAGGAAAAAATCCTACCCTCGCTCACTTGATTTCTAAAAGAAATTACTTACCAGAAGCGAGTCGCTTTGCACAATTGGATGATTTGGTATGGGCTTTTGGTAGCATGGGTGTTCAGGATCGGGCAAAACATTTAGCCACCATGTATTTGGAAGATTTATCTGACTTGATAAAAGAATGCATAGATCCACATTTTGGTTTTAGTAGGTATGCTGAAAGGCTAGGAAGGTCAGCCAATAGTTTTGATGAATTATACGAGGCTATGCTACAACCCTATAGCTATGTCGATGAGGTACTTTTAAAAATTTTAAAAACAAGAATAGAAAATAAAAATCCAATGTTGGTAGCTATTTCAGTGCCTTTTCCGGGTAATTTATATGCTTCCTTGCGATGTGCACAATGGATTAAAAAAAATCATCCTTCCATTAAAATAGCGATGGGTGGAGGGTTTCCAAATACAGAATTAAGGTCATTAACTGATGTTCGTGTTTTCGAATTTTTCGATTTCATTACTTTGGATGACGGAGAAGCACCCATCGAAAATTTAATCCATTATCTACAACAGAAAATTCCTGTAACTTCTTTGAAAAGGAGTTTTGCAATGGTAGAAGGCAAATTGCTTTATATCAATAACGCCGATTGTATTGATTACAAGCAGGGGCAAGTAGGAACTCCAGATTACAGTGATTTTTTACTTGATCAATATATTTCCGCTATTGAAATTGTAAATCCAATGCATAGCCTTTGGAGCAACGGAAGGTGGAATAAACTAACGATGGCGCATGGTTGCTATTGGGGTAAATGTACATTTTGTGATATCTCCCTTGATTATATTAAATTGTATGAACCTATTACTGCATCCTTGCTTTGCGATCGAATGGAGGAAATGATTGCCCAGACTGGCGAGAATGGTTTTCATTTTGTAGATGAGGCAGCACCTCCAGCAATTATGCGCTCGCTTGCATTGGAAATTATCAAAAGAAAATTAATTGTAGTTTGGTGGACGAATATTCGTTTTGAAAAAAGTTTTACCCGTGATCTATGTTTATTGTTGAAGGCTGCGGGATGTATTGGCGTGTCAGGCGGATTAGAAGTGGCTTCTGATAGATTATTGGAACTCATCCAAAAAGGCATTACCGTAAAACAGGTGGCGGGTGTAAATAAAAATTTTACCGAAGCCGGTATTATGGTCCATGCCTATCTCATGTATGGCTTTCCTACACAAACTGCTCAAGAAACCATTGATTCCTTGGAAATGGTAAGACAGCTATTTGAAGCTGGTGTTTTGCAATCGGGCTTCTGGCATCAATTCGCCATTACTGCACATAGTCCAGTTGGGATGAATCCAGAAAAATACAAGGTTAAAAAGCAAACAACTTCAATAGGCAGTTTTGCTAACAATGATATTGTACACGCTGATCCTACAGGGGCAGATCATGATAGTTTTAGTTTTGGGCTAAAAAAATCGTTGCTCAATTTTATGCATGGTGCTTGTTTGGACCATCCGCTGCAAAAATGGTTTGATTTTAAAGTACCTATGACTTTAGTGCCATCTGATTACATTATTCAGGCAATACAAGAAGAGGGGTTGAGCAGTAACAAGCCAACTTCCAAAATCGTTTATTTAGGTAATCAGCCAGTAGTGGAAATTTATACTAAATCTAAAAAAGGGGTTCAGTGGGAAATGTGTTCGATTACTTTCCAAGGTAAGAGGGAAACCCTTGTTATTAAAGTAAATAAGGATCAGGGACAATGGTTGTCTAAAATGTTAAGCAAATTAACGGTTGATGCCAGCAAATTGTATAGTTTGCAGGAGGTGAAAACTGACTATGAAGCTGCAGGTTTAGAAGATTTTGAGTTATTTTGGGATAACAAACCTGTCAAGACGCTTCATAAATTGGGTTTATTGCACTTGTGATAATCCTTCTATTCCTCCACGCTAACATTTATTAAAAATTATTGTTGTTTTAGCTTTTTTTCGATGATTTCACTAATACTGCTTTCATTTTCCAAAATCCATTTTGGTAAGGGTAATTCAATTATTCTCCAGCAATTATCTATTTTTTTAATATTGAAAAATACCCTGGAGTCACGCTCATCTACCACATCTACAGTAAAAACACTCTCCTGTTGGACGTTTATTTTGAGAAAATTAAATTCTTTCAAATTAACTCCTAAGTAAGGGAATTAAAAATGATTTTAGTAAGAAGTTAGCGGCTATTTTGGTAGGTTCAATCAGAAATATCCCTTAATTTTGACACATGACAATTGAACATTTGAAGGATATGAGAGACCGTGTGTTGGTCTTGAGGAGGTTTCTTTGACGTCGCTAATAGAGAAATAAAAATCAATAGCGATAAGCAACTCTCGCTTTCTCCGGGTTTCTGGGACGATAATGCCCGGGCTACAGCCATTTTAAAAGATACCAAAGTAAACGAGTATTGGGTTAATATGTATCACGATGTAACGTCGATGGTAGAGGATTTTGCTGTGCTATTTGAATTTTGGAAAGAAGGGGAAGCGGCCGAAGAGGAAGTAAGGGAGGCTTATAATTTGGCAAATACTTCCATCGATGAGGCCGAATTTAAGAGTACCTTAAATGAGCCCACCGATGCATTACCAGCTGTTTTACAAATAAATAGTGGTGCTGGTGGTACAGAGAGTCAAGACTGGGCCGAAATGCTTGCCAGAATGTACCGAATGTATGGAGAAAAGCAAGGTTGGACAGTAACAGAACTTGATTGGCAGTGGGGAGATGGTGCCGGTATCAAGACCTGTACCTTTCAATTTGATGGACCATTTTCTTATGGTTTTTTAAAGGCAGAAAGCGGTGTTCACCGACTGGTTCGAATTAGTCCTTTTGACAGCAATGCAAGAAGGCATACCTCTTTTGCAAGTGTTTACGTATATCCCCTCATTGATGATACAATTGAAATTTCAGTAAATCCAGCTGATGTGGAGTGGGCATTTTTTAGAAGTGGTGGTAGTGGCGGCCAGAATGTAAATAAGGTAGAAACGGCTGTGCGGCTTACCCATAAGCCAAGTGGATTTATAGTAGAGTGTCAACAAGCACGTACCCAAGGCGAAAACAGGGAAAAAGCTATGGCCATGTTAAAAAGTCGTTTGTATGAAGAAGAAATGCGAAAGCGTCAGGCAGCCTTAGATGCTACCAACTCATCCAAAAAGAAAATTGAATGGGGTAGCCAAATTCGTTCCTATGTTTTCCATCCCTACAAAATGATCAAGGACCATCGCACAGATTTTGAAGTCGGAAATGTAGGTCCAGTGATGGATGGAGAATTAGATGGATTTATAAAAGCGTTTTTAATGAGTGAAAAAGAGGCTGCTGCTTCTTGAAATTAAAAATCATTAAGTACATGACAATCAATATTTTAAATATAATTATTTTAAATATTTACTAAAGGAAGTAAGTAATGTTAAATTCAGATACTTTAGACTTAATTTATCTAACTTAATTTGAATTTACCGAAAGAAATATGATATAATTATTTGAAGAAATAATTAGCTTTATTGCTGAGATCATCTTTTAGGCTAAAGTATTTATATTGAAAATACATAGATTTGAAAATCAGCAAACTATCCTAATTGGATATTTTATCAATTAAAAATGTAATTGGATGCAATACGGAGATTTTTATTATCCAATGCCGGTCAATGAGCCTGTATTGAATTATGCCCCTGGAAGTAAGGAAAAATTGGCATTGAAAAAAGTCCTGAAAAAATTAAAATTGGAGAAGGTCGACGTTCCGATGTATATCGGTAGCAAAGAGGTGAGGACTGGAGTTAAAAAATCAATGCATCCTCCACATGAACATAGTCATTTGCTTGGTAATTATCATGAAGGAAATGCAAGCCATGTTAAAAATGCCATTCAAGCAGCATTAGAAGCCAAAGATAAATGGGCTTCATTAAACTGGGAAAATAGGGCAAATATATTTTTAAAGGCGGCTGATTTATTGGCTACCAAATACCGCCCACATATTGTAGGCGCAACGATGCTTGGGCAAAGTAAAAATGTTTATCAGGCAGAAATTGATGCAGCTTGTGAGCTAATAGATTTTTTGAGATTCAACGTGCATTTTCTTAGTGAAATTTATCGCGAACAGCCAATCAGTGGGGCTGGCATGAATAACAGGCTTGAGTATCGACCATTAGAGGGATTTGTTTTGGCGGTTTCTCCCTTTAATTTTACGGCTATTGGAGGCAATCTACCTACTAGCGCTGCAATGTGCGGCAATGTGGTGGTATGGAAATGTGCTCCTACACAAGTGTACAGTGCTCAGTTATTCATGCGTATTTTAAAAGAAGCAGGATTGCCTGATGGCGTAATTAATTTAATTTATGTAGATGGACCAGTGTTAGGGGATGTATGTTTTCATCATCCAGATTTTGCTGGCGTTCATTTTACGGGTAGTACGGGCGTATTTAATTTTATGTGGAAAACAATTGGCGCTAATACTGATATTTACAAGTCGTACCCTAGAGTAGTGGGTGAAACGGGCGGTAAAGATTTTGTGATTGCTCATAAAAGTGCTGATCCCGATGTAGTAGTGGCAGCATTAGCAAGGGGTGCATTTGAATACCAAGGTCAAAAATGTTCTGCCGCATCAAGGGCATATATTCCCTCTAACCTCGCTGCAGAAATAAAGAAAAAGTTGGTGGCTGAAGTAAAGACCATGAAAATGGGGACGGTAGAGGACTTCACCAATTTTATTAATGCCGTGATAGATGAGAAGAGTTTTCTTAAACTTGAATCCTACATTAAACTCGCTAAAAAGCGGGAGAGTAAGGTGAAAATATTAGTAGGAGGCAAATGTGATAAATCCAAAGGATATTTTATTGAACCTACTATTATTGAAACAATGGACCCGCAATATGCAACCATGTGCGAAGAGCTTTTTGGTCCCGTACTTACTCTATATGTTTATGATGAAAATAAGTTTGAGGATGCATTGCAATTAGTTGACAAAACTTCTTCTTATGCCCTTACTGGAGCAATTATTGCTCAAGACCGTTATGCCGTTGAACTGGCAACTCAACAACTCAGGTATAGTGCGGGTAATTTTTATATCAACGACAAACCGACTGGAGCAGTGGTGGGACAGCAGCCATTTGGCGGAGCAAGGGCAAGCGGAACCAATGACAAGGCGGGCAGTCTTTTAAATCTTTATCGCTGGCTTAGTGCTCGAACAATTAAAGAAGTTTTTACTCCTGTCACAGATTATAGATACCCATTTTTGTTAGAAAAATGATTGGCTATCCCAATTTTAAAATGATTGATTCATTCAAATTCTTTTTAATTCAAACAATATCAGATAAATTCGTTCTTTAAAATTTTAATTTGAAAACAATACTAGATAAGCGTCAGCTACACCTTACTATCTTGCGCCTGGCTCACCAGTTGCTTGAAAATCACCAAAATTTAGATGAGGTGGTTTTTATTGGATTGCAGCCCAGAGGAGTACAAATTAGTAAGCGTATAGTAGATACTGTCCGTAGCCTTTGTTTAGGTCAAAATATTCAATATGGTATATTGGATATTACTTTTTATAGAGATGATGTAAGAAAAGAATTACACATTGCTAATACTACCGATATCCCTTTTTCTATTGAAGGCAAAGCGGTGATTTTAATTGACGATGTGTTATATACCGGTAGGACTATTCGGGCTGCACTAGATGCCCTTCAGGACTTTGGAAGGCCTAAAAAAATCGAATTGTGTGTTTTAGTTGATAGGAGATTTAATAGAGAATTGCCTATTCAGCCTGACTATTGCGGTAAATCTATTGATACCGCTTATTCTCAAAAAGTTAAAGTAGAATGGGAGCGAGAAGAGGTTATCTTGTATTGAAATAACTCAGTATAAACCAGAATCCTGAAAATTTGTTTTTATTTGAAGCATGAAATTCAAACAAATATATTAGCTTTGTCCCTTAATGCAACTATCTACCAAACATTTATTGGGCATTAAAGATCTTTCTTCGGAAGATATCTCTCTTATTTTAACCACCGCCTCTCAATTTAAAGAAGTTTTACAGCGTCCCGTTAAGAAAGTTCCCTCTCTTCGTGATATAACCATCGTTAATTTATTTTACGAAAACAGTACTCGCACTAGATTTTCTTTCGAACTGGCTGAAAAACGCTTGAGCGCTGATGCTATTAATTTTTCTTCTTCAGCATCTTCTGTTTCAAAAGGGGAGACCTTATTGGATACGGTAAACAATATTTTAAGTATGAAGGTGGATATGGTGGTAATGCGCCACAGTGCAAGCGGAGCACCTCATTTTTTAGCCAAACATATACCTGCTGCGATTGTAAATGCCGGTGACGGTATCAATGAGCATCCTACACAAGCATTGTTGGATGCCTTTTCCATTCAAGAAAAAATAGGTAGTTTGGAAGGTAAGAAGGTTTTGCTAATTGGAGATATTATGCATTCAAGGGTAGCCTTGAGTAATATATACTTATTAAAGAAAATGGGTGCTGAAGTAATGGTAGCGGGTCCTCCTACTTTGATTCCTACTTATTTAGAACAGGCTTTACAAGTAAAAGTGGAGTATAATTTAAAAAAAGCACTGCAATGGTGTGATGTTGCCAATGTATTGCGAATACAGTTAGAACGTCAAAATCAAGTACTTTTTTCTTCATTAAGAGAATATAATCTTGCCTACGGAGTGACTAAAAAATTATTAGACAGTTTACAAAAAGAAATTGTCATCATGCATCCTGGACCTATCAATAGAGGAGTGGAAATAGATAGTGATGTAGCCGATAGCAGCCAGTCAATCATATTGCAACAGGTTGAAAATGGAGTAGCAGTAAGGATGGCAGTATTGTATTTATTAGCAGGCAAAAAGGCTGAATAATTTTTCAAGTTGATCTACTAAAATAACTATCAGACAAATTAAATATGCAACGTATCTGTTTATTTCCCGGAACATTTGATCCTGTTACTATGGGGCATATTGATATTATCAATAGGGCAATGCCCTTGTTTGATAAACTAGTCATCGGTATTGGTAGAAATGCGAATAAAGCTCCGATGTTTAGTGAAGAAAAACGCTTGAATTGGTTGCTAGAAATATATAAGGATGAGCCAAAGGTTACAGCTGTTTTATATGATGGTTTAACAGTTAACTGCTGTAAAAGTGTGGGGGCTAATTTCATCCTAAGAGGTATAAGATACGTCAATGACTTTGAATATGAAAAGGCAATCGCAGATATGAACCGAAGTATTGATGGGCATATTGAAACGGTATTTCTAACCTGTTTGCCTCAGTATACTTCTGTTGCTTCTACGCTGGTTAGGGATGTTTTGAAAAATGGGGGAGATGTGTCCCAGTTTTTACCTAAAGTAGTTAATGATTCTATTTTGAAAGGCGTTTAGTTGGGCTTTTAACAGGCTTAAGCGGTTAGTCTTTAAAGCTTTTGATAAAATTGATCGATCAAAAACTACCAGTTAATTTATTTCCTTACAATTCTTCTTGCTTTTTTTAGGAGTTAGTTTTATTGGGATTGAATTTCCTTTCGGAATAGAGTGCTTTTACTTTTTTTCCTTGATGGAAAAAAGTAACAAAAAAAATCAATCCTGCGAATAAAAAGGCTGAAATTTGAATTATCAGCCTAAAATCAAGGAACTCGCGAAAAGAGTTTGTTACTTTAAAGGAATTGCCCGCTCAGACAGCCTTGATTTTTTAACGGCTGATAATTCAAATTTCTAGCACTTTTTATTCGAGGGCGTCCATTTATTGGTTATTTTATTATTTACATTCAACAGTTAAATAGTCGAAGAAAAACAGTTTAGAACTGCCTGGAAGAGTTAATTACTTTAAATGGTGTGCATCCGCTCGGGGATTAATTTTTTAACGGTTTATAATTCAAATTTCTAGCACTTTTTATTTGTGGGCGCTAAAACAACTGTTAAAAAAAATGACTACTGACTAACCCGACTTTTTTAGGGTCAACTGTTTAATCTATAGCTTCTGTTTAATCTATATCTTCCTAAATTTTTCAATTATATCTCTTATCGATGCGTAGGTGTTTTTAAGCGGTATATCGATTTCGTTTGAATTTAGCCATTTTAGCTCAGTTATATTTTCTTCTATTTGTGGAACCAAGGTTTGAGTACCCTGACAGTTCATATGAAACCAATGGGTAGTTTTTAAGAAATTTTTTCCATAAGCCGAATAGGTATGATAAGTACAGCCAATTGGATTGATCAAATTCAGATTTTTTACTCCGGTTTCCTCTTCAACTTCTCTGATGGCAGCTTGTTCATAATTTTCTCCCTTTTCTACTTTTCCTTTGGGTAAGTCCCATTTGTTGAGTCGGAAAATAAAAAGTAGCTGTTCTTGTTCGTTTTGTACTATTCCTCCCGCGGCGTCAATGGTGTCAAATTGTTTAAAAAATTCTTTTTTCAACTCATCTAGGTTAGAATGAATTAATACACCTGCATGAAAGACTTCTTTTTTAATTTCATGTAGTAAGGATTTGATAGCTGCTTTGGATATTTCATCTATAAAAATAGCATCCGGGTGATGGAGTATTTCTTCAATTTCCTTATCAATTTCACTGCATAAATAGACTGGTTTGTCGTCAAAGTAAATTTTTAAGTACATATTAACCGATTTTAAAGTTTGGCTTTTGAATGCTAATTGGTAGCTTTTTGTTGGTTTTAAAAAAATTGCAAACCCGAAAAGATAAAGTCCAATGGCTTTTTTGTTAATTTGCAGTATGATCAATGAAAAAGCTACTGCTGAAAAGCTACTACAAATTAATGCAATAAAATTGAGTCCACAACAACCATTTACCTGGGCAAGTGGTTGGAAAAGTCCTATTTATTGCGATAACCGCAAAGTATTGTCATTTCCCTTTAGTAGAGATTTTATTAAAAGTGAAATGTGTAACGTGGTGTTCGAACAATTTCCAGGGGCAGACATCTTAGCTGGAGTTGGTACTGCAGGTATACCTTGGGGAGCAATGGTATCCGATCAGCTGAAATTGCCCTATATCTACGTACGTCCAAAGCCAAAAGAACATGGAATGGGCAATCAGATTGAAGGGGTTTATGAGAAAGGGTCTAAGGTAGTGGTTATTGAGGATCTTATTTCTACTGGTAAAAGTAGCTTAGAGGTGGTGGATGTTCTGCGCAAGGCAGGGGTGGAAGTAATCGGTATGGTAGCAATTTTTACTTATGGCTTTGACATTGCAGCTAAAGCATTCTCGGAAGCGGGAGTTCCTTATATTACACTTACCAATTACAATACATTAATCGAATTGGCAGTCGAAAAAGGGATTGTAACAGGCGAACAAGAAAAAACTTTGTTAAATTGGCGCCAGGATCCAGCCAATTGGAACGTAATTTGATAACTTTAATAAAATATTCATTCAATCTAAATTATATGAAATCTATAAAATTGACATTGTTGGCACTAATAGGATTTGTTTCTATAGCCTCTGCCCAACAAAAAACAACCAAAAAAGTAGTAATTAATACCCCTTCAGTACAATGTGAAATGTGTAAGGATAGGATTGAAAAATACATGAGCCGGGAACCAGGAATCGTTTCGGTGAAAGTGGATTATAAGAAAAAGACTACTACGGTGAGTTATTTAACGGACAGAAACGACATTGAACAGGTAAAAACAGCGATTGCCAATATTGGTTATGATGCTGATGACGTAACTGCGGAGGAGGGTTCTTATGCAAAATTACCTAAATGCTGTAAAAAGCCGGTAGAGAAGAGCGCTACTCCTAGCCAATTGCCTTAATATTTGATATTAGAAATACTAAAAAACACCCCGCTGGGGTGTTTTTTATGCCCTAGAATAGAGAAAAATTTTGCTTCATTTCATAGTTAACTGGAAAATTCTTAGAAATTTTTCCATTTCCAGCCCTAATAGTACCTACCACTTTCAGTGTGACTTCTTTGCTGACAAGGGCATTAAATCCATTCTTTACTAAGTTTTTCATCTCGACATCCATTTTTACCGGGATGGCAAATTCCGACTTTTTAGGAATTGAAACCAATTGGTCATAGGTAGTATGTCCAAGGTAATTATTGTCTATAAAAACATCTAAGTCGAATTTTTTTAATTGCAATCCGAAGTTATTCGGGTTAAAAAAAACCAGATCAGTTTTTAATGTACTGGTCGCTAAACCTAACTTATCAACCTTGAAATTTCTGATCTCTCTGTACTCAAGTTCTTTTGGACTAGAACAGGAGAGAAGCAATATTGTCAGTACAAGACAAATACTAAAGTTAGCAATAGTAAAATGGGGTAGGTTCTTTTTCAAAGTGTGAGATTTTAAGCAAGGTAAGTAGATCTAGGCAAATTTGAAATTTATACACCATAAAATTCCTACTATTATATTTAGTAATTATCGTTAGCGACCCCAAAATACTGATTTTATTATAAACTATTTTTATTAGTAATATAATATTTACATAAATAATTGATAATAAATATTTTATAAGTTTTTATTAAATAATAAATTATCTATTTTATGGTGATTTATACCTTTCAAACATTGTTTAAATACTAGAAAATTCTATTTATGAAATAATAATAAAAATAATTGTTAATAGTCTGATTATTAATTATTTATAATGTTTATTTATATTTTAATATCGTATAAAATATTTAATAAGTAAAATCCGATTTAAAGAGTCAACAAAATCTTAAAATTTGAATTATTTTGCTTCTTACCTACCATTCTGATCAATTTTTTAATGACTGGGTTTAAGAGCATTTAAATGGCTTTAGAATAAATATAGCTAATGCACTAATTTGGACTGTTATAATGACATGTATAAATTGAGCCCCATATTTATAAAAAATGACCTTCAAAATGTGGTCCCATCATTGTTGGGCATACCCTAAATTTTCTTGAAAAGTTGGTTACTGAATAATAGCAATTGCATTAAAATATACAATAATTTAAATATGTATTTTTGTGATTTTTGGAATAGTTGTCAAATCCAAAAGAGAGATAAATCTTCATGCGAGCCTATAATAAGTTAACCTTCAAAAGTAGGATAGGGAAATTTGCAATCATAGTGTTTAAGACGCCCTCGAATAAAAGTGCAAAAAATTTGAATTAAGAGCAGTTAAAAAATCAATCTGCCAAGACGGAGGCAAGCCCTTTTAAAAGTAACCGACTCTGCCGGCGAGTTCTATACATTTTTCTTTAACTACTATACAATTGACAGTAAATAATAAAGTAACTAGTTTACTCTCAAAACTGGGGTAGGGAAATCTATAATTATAGTGTTTAAGACGCCCTCGAATAAAAAGTGCTAGAAATTTG
>Ga0209550_10005528_pt1 | contig 11840 bp, 8 predicted proteins | sample LauGreSuBDMM15SN_2_FD_187567 | JGI IMG/M metagenome (GOLD analysis project Ga0209550, IMG submission 187567) | Freshwater lake microbial communities from Lake Michigan, USA - Su13.BD.MM15.SN (SPAdes) (version 5) | ecosystem: Environmental > Aquatic > Freshwater > Lake | place: Lake Michigan, USA... | reverse complement strand
CCCCAAAGCCTACGCCAAAATCATCCCCAAAGCCAACGCCCAAGCCCACGCCGAAGGCTTCTCCAAAACCTTCACCGAAGGCATCGCCGAAACCCGCGCCAAAACCTTCTCCGAAGACGGCCTCTGCGGCATCGCCGAAAGCTTCGCCGAGCGGTTCAGCGAAAGCGGCGGCCTCACCTGGTTCCTCTCCGAAAGCCGATGGGGCAACGAAGGCGAAGGGAGCTTCGGGTTCATCCAAAAACGGAACAGATTCCAAAGGAAAAGCGGACTCGGATTCCAAGGGTAAAGGGTCGTCCACCAGTGGGACCGGCACAGGAGCTAAAGCAGGCGGAGGTGGGAATGCCGACCAATTTGGATGGTATCACGAGCTCATTCATGACCGCTTTTTTAGTCAGTGGGAGCAGCCGACATCGATTTTCGAGCAGAATAAATCCTTTGTTTGCACGGTGAAGATTCGGATTCTGAAAGATGGGACAATTTCCAGCGCCGAGATCGTTCGTAGCAGCGGAAACCCGATTATGGACACATCCGTCTTGGCGGCGCTCAAGCGCGTGTCCCGTATTGATCCGCTTCCCGGCGGCCTCGGGGCGGGAGATGGTTACACGGTGAATATCAACTTCGAGCTTCAATAAGCTGAAATTCCGAATGGAAATTGCCAAACTCTAGGCGGTCGTGCCTGATTTATTTTAAACCTTTTGCACTCGGCTTGTTGACATAAGCCCAGTCTACCAGCATAGTCCGTGGCCGCTCGACGAGCAGGAAATCACATTTATGGATAAAATTCGCAATATCGCCATCATCGCACACGTCGATCACGGCAAAACAACGTTAGTGGATCAGTTGCTCAAGCACTCGGGCACGTTCCGCGTGAATCAAAAAACCGACGAGCGCATGATGGATTCGATGGATCTGGAAAGAGAAAAGGGCATCACCATCCGCGCCAAGAATGCCGCATTCCGCTGGAAAGATTACCACGTCAATATCGTGGATACTCCCGGTCACGCCGACTTCGGCGGAGAGGTCGAGCGCATCATGAAAATGGTAGATGGAGTTCTTTTGGTGGTGGATTCGCATGACGGTCCACAGGCCCAAACGAAATTTGTGCTTCGCAAGGCGATGGAGAACGGTCTCAAGCCAATCGTAGTCATCAATAAGATCGACCGCGAGAACGCACGTCCGCACAAGGTTCTCGACATGGTTTTTGAACTCTTCATGGAGCTCAATGCCACCGACGAGCAACTCGATTTCCCTCACATCTACGCCAGCGCCAAGCAGGGCTACGCGATGAATGAGGTGGGTCAAGCCGCTGACAGCATGGAGCCCCTTTACGAGGCCATCATCAAGCACATCCCGCCGCCACCCGCGCCGACGGTGGATTTCTTCCGCATGTTGGTATCGAACCTCGATTACAGCGATTACTTGGGCCGTATCGCCTATGGCCGCATCATCAGTGGCACAGTGAAGCTTGGGCAAACGATTGTTTGTATTCACCAAGGTGGCAAAAAAGAAAAAGGCAAAGTGACAGCGATCTTCTCTCATGAGGGGCTTGAAAAAGTCCAAGTTGAAGAATCTTCGGCTGGCGACATTGTCGGCATCAGTGGATTTGAAGACGTCTTTATCGGTGAGACACTCACCGACACAGAGGAGCGTGACGCCTTGCCTTTCGTTGAGATCGATCCGCCTACTATTTCGATGAAGATTTGTGTGAATGACTCACCGCTCGCAGGACGCGAGGGTAAGCTTCTTACCGCCCGCCAGATTCGCGACCGTCTCATCAAGGAGACCCGTGGCAACGTATCGATCATCGTCAATGACACGGATGTGGCTGGTCACTTCGATGTGAAGGCCCGAGGCGAAATGCAAATTGCCATTCTCGTAGAGCAAATGCGCCGAGAGGGCTTTGAGCTTCTCGTCTCACGTCCCGAGGTGATCTTTAAGCGTGCCGAGGACGGATCTGTCCTTGAGCCACTCGAGTCCCTCTATGTTGACGTTCCTTCCGAAAATCTCGGCGACATCCTTCAGTCCCTCGCTGGACGTAAGGCCGAGATCGTTGACATGGTTCACAATCCTCACAGCGTTCTCGTTCAAGCCGTCATCCCAACACGCGGATTGATCGGATTTGAGACGGATCTGGTCAACGTGACCAAAGGTCATGGCATCGCGAGCCATCTCTTTAAGGAATATGGTTCCCACAAGGGCGACATTCCAAGTCGTGGAAACGGAGTGCTTGTCTCCATGGAAGCTGGAATCAGCATGGCCTATGCTCTCGCTACCATCCAAGAGCGCGGTCGCCTCTTCATTGGTGCACAGGCCGAAATCTACGAAGGTATGATTATTGGCGAAAACTCCCGTCCGGACGACATGCCGGTCAATCCTTGCAAAGCCAAAAAATTGACAAACATGCGCAGTCAAGGTGATGGCAAGGGCATCTCACTTGCTCCTCCGATCGAGATGAGCCTGGAGCGTTCCTTGGAATACATCGGCCCCGACGAATATGTCGAGGCGACACCGAAGTCCCTGCGTCTTCGTAAAAAAATCCTCGACGCCAACGCCCGCAAGCGTTCGGAGAAGTCGACGGCCATCTTCGCGTAAGCGAAGAGGCAAAAAGCCCCCCATTTCAACACCACCTTAGGTCGCCTCGCCAAATCGGCGGGGCGGTCAGGTGTATTTCACGACTTCCTCGATCGTCGAGAGTCCTTCGTAAATGGAACGGAGTCCATCCTCGCGAAGGGTATTCATTCCAAGCTCAATGGCTTTTTGGCGAATGAGAATACCGGGAGTGCGATTATTGATCATTTCCCGAATCGGATCGGAGATTTTGAGGAGTTCGTAAATGCCCTTTCGGCCCTTGTAGCCTGTCTGGTTGCAGTTTTCGCAACCTTTCCCGTAATAGAAACTCTTGTCGCCAATATCGTGAACGCTCAACCCAAGGGAGGCGAGTACTTGTTCGCTCGGTTCATAGGCCGTGCGGCACGAAGTACAGATTTTGCGGATGAGACGTTGTGCGAGCACGCATTCCAGCGAGGCTGAAATCAGAAACGGCTCGATGCCCATATCCATCAGACGCGTCACCGCGCCTGTCGAGTCGTTTGTGTGCAAAGTAGTGAAAACCAAGTGACCTGTGAGCGAGGCTTGGATGGCGATCTGGGCGGTCTCCATATCTCGGGTTTCCCCGATCAAGATGCGATCTGGGTCCTGACGAAGGAACGCGCGAAGAACGCGTGAGAACGTGAGTCCAATCGAATCGTTGATGGGAACCTGAATGATGCCGTCGATTTCGTATTCCACCGGATCTTCTGCGGTCAGAAGCTTGGAATCGATGGTATTGATTTTGCGTAAGCAGGAATAAAGGGTCGTCGTTTTTCCAGATCCTGTCGGACCGGTAACGATAAAAATGCCATTTGGCTTTTCGATGACCTCGAGGATATAGGCCATCGTTTCGGCGGGCATGCCGAGTGTTTCTAAGTCGAGATTCACGCTCGAGCGGTCGAGCACACGTAGCACCACGCTCTCGCCGAAAGCGGTAGGCAGTGTCGATACGCGGAGATCGACTTGGCGACCATTGATGGTTCGCTGGATACGGCCATCTTGGGGCAGGCGGCGCTCAGCGATATTGAGATTCGACATCACCTTCACGCGCGATATCACAGGCAGGGCAAGGCGGAAGGGGGGTGGATCCATTTCGTAAAGGGCACCATCCACCCGATAGCGGATTTTGAACTCGGTCTCAAAGGGCTCAAAGTGAATGTCACTGGCCCTCGCGGCGATGGCCTTTTCGAGGATGAGATCCACATACTTGATGATCGGGGCCGTATTGGCTTCCGCCGTGACCGATTGAAGATTGAAGGCGTCTGCCTCGCTTTGGTCGACGGTGATATCGTGACCGCTGTCGAGCTGGGCGAGGATTTCCTGAATGCTGGAATCTTCAGATCCGTAGTTCTCACGAATCAGATTCTGAACCCGAGAGGGAAAGGAAATGACTTGCACGATCTCTCGTCCAAGTGCGAAGCGAATATCCTCAATCGGGCGCGGATTCAATGGATCCACGAGAGCGACAAAAATAGTGTTGCCCGAAGCGGCTATCGGGAGAACGCCGTGAAGGCGAGCGAGTCCAGAGGGAATGAGACTCAATGTGGAGGCATCCGGATTGAATTCCTGCAGGCTATAGGCTTCGGCTCCCAGAGACTCTGCTAGGACTTGCTCAAATCCGCTTTCATCGACGATCTGGGCGTCCAAAATCGTTTGTTCGATCGGCTTGTGCTCAGTCTGCGAGAGGTGGGTAAGTTGCTCTGCGGTCTCCGTGGTGATGAGTCCGCGCTCTAGAAAAATATCGGTGACATGACGGGCATCCATGGTGATTTATTCGAGATCCGACATCGTGGTGCTGATGACTTCGTCTGCGGTGGTCATGCCGGAGAGAACCTTGCGCACACCATCTTCGCGAAGCGTGCGCATGCCGAGTTCCCTGGCCCGTTGGCGGAGAGCTATAGTGGAGGCGTTGTTGTTGATCATGTTTCTCACTTCGTCATCGACCAAGAACATTTCAAAGATGCCCATCCGGCCGCGAAATCCTTTGCCGCGACACTTGTCGCATCCGATGGGGCGCATGACACTGGCCTGTTTGAGCATGCCTGGTTCGACCTGAAGGGCGGCCATCTCGTATTCGGTGAGTTCTCCGGCAGCTCTACAGAAAGTGCAGAGTTTTCTAACGAGACGTTGGGCGACAACAGCCCGCACGGAACTGGATACAAGGAAGGGCTTGATCCCGATATCCACCAGACGCGCGATAGCACTCGGGGCGTCATTTGTATGAAGTGTGGAGAGAACCAAGTGACCCGTGAGGGACGCATTCACAGCAATGCTGGCCGTTTCGTAATCGCGAATCTCACCGATCATGATAATATTCGGCGCTTGGCGCAGCATCGACCTCAGGGCGGCGGGAAACGTCATGCCGATGCTGGCGTTGACCGGAACTTGGTTGATGCCGTTCATCTGATACTCCACCGGATCCTCGACCGTGATGAGCTTGCGGTCCGGCTTGTTCATGTAATTCAGACAACCATAGAGGGTGGTTGTTTTCCCCGAGCCGGTCGGGCCGGTAACGAGGATGATGCCGTCGGGAAGGGCGATGCATTGCTCAAACTTGGCTTGATCGTCCGAGAGAAAGCCCAAGTCGGGAAGGCCGAGCATGAGCGAGGTTTTATCTAAAATTCGCATCACGACGCTTTCGCCATGGACGGTCGGGATCGTGGACACGCGAAGGTCCACCGACTTGTCCCCAAGTCGAATCTGGATGCGACCGTCTTGGGGGAGACGTCTTTCGGCTATGCTCATCGAGCGCGACATGATTTTGATTCGGCTCACTATCGCTGAATGCAAGCGCTTGGGCGGGGCCTGCATTTCTTGAAGAACGCCATCAATGCGAAAACGGATGCGAAGCTTCGTTTCCAGTGGCTCGATATGAATGTCGCTGGCCCGGTTTGTATAGGCTTCAAGTAAAAGCAGGGAAACAAGCTTGATGATTGGAGCATCCCCTTCTTTCTCGGTTTCATCATCATCCTCCGGTTTGGATTGCGTGCCCGATGGCAGAGTGACTCCCTTGAGGAGGGACGCGGCGGCGTCATCGGCATCACCATAATACCTTATAATTAATTTTTTAACCGCCTCTTGGGTGGAACAAACAAACTCGATCTCGCGGCGCAATTTGTAAGTGATCCCGTCCATGTTATGCATGGCCATGGGATCGCTGAGTGCAATGATGAGAATGCCGTCACGCATCCCGATCGGGATCGCTTGATACCGTCGTGCGTCATCGGCATCGAGGAGATCAATGAGTTTGCGATCGACTTGCGTATTTTCGAGGTCAACAAATTCCATGCTGTTCTGCGCAGCAAGCGTTCGCGCGACATCCAACTCGGAGATGACGCCGTTTTGAACGAGGGTAGAAATAAGGCCATCGGGACCCATGTTGGAGCGTGCATTCTCGACTTGAGCGAGGGTCACCATTCCAAGGTCGCGTAGGATTTCAACTATGTAATCGTCGTTCTGAGACACGAAGTATAATAAGGGCGGGCTTTTACTTAAAGTGCGGGGCAGGGTAAGTCAACGCAAGGTGTGCGATATTACAAGGGCGGAGTGGTTATCGCGATAAGCGCAAGATGGCGGCCGGTGCGGCCATTTTCTCGGCGATAAGAATAATACAAATCAGGATTCGTGGCTGTGCAACGACCGCAATCGTGGATTTCTGTCAAGCCGGCGGCCAAGGCTTGATCTCGGATATCGGCAGCAAAATCAACTTCATAGTGGGGGGGGCGGATGCAGGGCGAAATTTGCAGGATGATATCGCTTGGGGATGCATGAATGGTTTTGCAGAGGGTCTCGATGGTTTGAGTTACGATGCCGAGTCCGGTGCCCTTACGTCCCGAGTGGGCCAACGCGATGCCTCGGGCGTGTTTGTCCACCAGATAGACAGCGGCGCAATCGGCAACGTAAATGCCAAGGCAAAGGTCCGCTTCGGTAGTGACAAGGGCGTCGCAGTTCGGCACGGGATAAGGCGTCCCCTTGGTCACAATCCGGATATGAGCGCTGTGGACTTGATCGGCTTGAGCTAAGGGCATGTCTACGAAACCAGCTTTCTGCATGGTCGAAAGATGGATCGACTTCAGACGGTCAAGGGCGACTTGCCGGTCGGCTAGAACATCGACGTCCGGTGCGCGCTGGATAAAAGCCGCGCGAATGTTTGGCAACGCGAGGCTGGGAAATGTCTCAAAGGGGCATAAGGTATCGGCCATCGAGGCGATCGAGTTGCGGATGCTAATTTCCCTTGATTGTTTTGGCGGGGGGATTGCTCTTCGCTTTAGGGGTGGGAATAGGCGAAGGTGCGGCCTCAAGGATGGGCTTGATTGGGTCGCTCTTCCGAAAAGCGCGAGGCAGATTGGGCTGCGGGCGATCCGGATTGTTGAGATTTTGAAAGCGCTTGGCCTCGGGGCGGGTGAGGGGGTCATCAAAAAATTCCTCATAGCGAGTGTCGAGCGAGAGGGTGCGTTCGTATTCCGCCACCCCCTTGATATAGCTGAAGTAGGCTTGGAGAAGGTAGGTCTGCGACTGAAGGAGGGATGTTTGTTGATTGAGGACGTCCAGCTGTGTTCCAGCTCCCGCGTCGAGGCGCTCTTGGGACAAACGCAGGGCTTCGACACCTTGAACCATGCTGGCTTCTTGGCTATCCACAGTTTCCTTGGCTTGAAGAAGGTTGGAAATCGATTGTTGTACTTCAAGTATGACCTCTCGGACCCCATTGTCGTAGTTGATTTTTGAGGAATCGAGCTGGGCCTTCGCCTGCTTCATGTTGCCATGGGTCAAGAGTCCGTCCCACAGGGGCCAAGTGCCGTTGATTCCAAAAAACCAACCCGAAACCACATTGGAAAGTTTTGAGGTGACCATGTCACTGTTGTTGGTTTGCGCGACGCTGGCGCGGAGGGTCGGCATGTAGCCCGCTGCCTGTTCGTTGACCTTGGCTGCGGTGGAGAGAATACTTTGGCGCTGAGCTTTCAGGCCTGGATTGCGTGCCACGGCGACACGTATCGATTTGTCGGGGTCTAGTGTGCGGGGTTTGTAGTCGAGCTTGCCGACGATATTGAAGGGCACCTCGCTGGGGAAGCCCGGTGGATAATCCATCCCAAGCAGGCGGACGAGTCTATACATGGCAACGCGGTAACTGTTATGGGCTTGGATGAGCGGTGGCTTGGCATTGGCCAGCGCGACCTCGGCCTGCAGCACGTTGAAACGGGGCACGGTACCGGCATCATAGCGATTCTGTTGATCTTTCAATTGCTCTGTGAGGAGGTCCACCGACTGTTGGTTTGCGATGATGAGCGCGCGGTTGAGAACAATCTCCGAGAAGTTGATTTTCACCTCGGAGATCACTTGGTCTATGGTGGCCCGAAGCTCAAAGTAAGATCCGTGCTCGCTGGCAATCGCCGAGCGGATACGGGAAACGGCGGCGCCGCCATCATAGAGGAGTTGACTGAATTCCAGGTTGATATTCCACGATTGGTCTGTGACGTCCGCGCCGGCCACTTCGACTTGATTCAACTCTCTCGAGGTGTAGCCCCAATCCGATGTGAGTGAAATCTGCGGAGTGATCTTTGATCGCACACTGATCATTTGTCCTAATGTGAGGCTCAGCTTTTGGATCCCGTCGAGGATGTCTGGGTTTTTCTGAAGGGCCGCTTTAATGGCGCCTTCGAGTTTCATGTCCGGTACTTGGGGGTTGCGTTGCTTGGCGATGAGTGCATCGAGTTGTTTGTAAAACTCGGTTACCGCCATTTCCTTGGTCATCGAGGGCTTGGCATTTTCTTGGGGGGCTTGTGTTTCAGTGCCGGCAACAATGGCTTCGCTCGATTGTTCGGGTGCAGGTTGCTCGGCTTTTTGCAGTGCGGGAAGGAGCGTGACGGCAGGAGACGCGGCAGGAGACGCGGCAGGAGATGGCGTGGTGGCATCCTCATTGCTCGCGGGTGCCGGAGGTGGAGGCTGAGGTGATGACGCTGGCGCGGGAATGTCGTTAGATTCCGGAGTTGGGGAGGGCTGGGGTACGCCACTTTTAGGAACGGCGCGAAGATGGGCGATATTGATCGCACCATTATGAGCAACCTTTAGGCCGATTCGCGCGCCCACCAATGTGCCATCAGGGATTTTTTTTGCATCAAGGGCGGCCTTGAAGTCCTTTTGCCACTCGGGCACAGGGACAATAGCTGTGTGCCACTTTCCATCGACCGAGAGACTCATAAGGCTTGGGGTGGCATTTAAAACTACGGCCTCCTGAAATCCTTCCCCGACCGGAATTAAAATCGAGAAAGAAAGAATCTTCGAAATACCCTCGGTCTGGTACTCAAAAACCAAGTCCTGTGCGGACCAGTCAATCTGCGCTGGCGAAAAGACGTCCGCTCCAGGCGCAGAGCCAATAATACAAGAGAGATTGGGCCGTCGAAACTCAAGTCGAACGCTCTTTCCTCCACTTGGTGGAGCTTGGGAACTGTCTGGAAGCGCATTTCCCTTTCCAGTGAATTCAACAACGGAATTTCCACCGAAAATCACAACTCCCTTGGCGACGGAAGTGGCTTCGGGTGATTGGGCGAGCACGACCGGAATGGTCAGAAACAAAAAAACGACGAGGCAACGAGTGTAATTCAGCGACATAGTAAAGAAAATAGGGTTTTCAAGGTGAATGCGTTGCAGATTAGACGTGGATTTCTGGGGTGAAAAGAATTTTGAGTGGGTGTCATTGCCTTCGGGTTAGGGGGAAGGCTGCGGGGTTGGTGTCGCCACAGTCGGAGTGGGGAGGTAAACCCTGTCTCCTGCAAGAGGATCGCCGCTGAGAATATCGGCAATCAGAAATGGGGAGTTCTTGAGTGCCGTCATGCGCAAAACGCCGGTTTCTTTTGTGTCTCGAATGGAGAGATATTTTTCCCCGGGAGTGACCCCCGATGAACTCTGGGATTCAATGAGCACAAAGCGGTCATCTTCATTGACCAAGCGAATGATGCCTGTCCAATGGATCGGGGTAGCTGAGGGGGGAGGTGGGATTTTCTTGTGAGGCTTCAACCAAGACAGCCAATGGATGGGCGTTTTCTTCGCCTCGGCCTCTGTTTTCGTTTTGGCTGCGGGGGGGGCTTTTTTGGGAATGGCGCAACCAGCCAAAGCGAGAGCCATTAAGAGGAATATAAAAAATGCTAGGCGTTTCATATTATGCTCGACTTCTTTTGAATCGCAATGAACGCAGGCGGTATTGAAAATCCGGAATTGGCATTTGATGAAGTAAAGACGTGAATACGCTCCATGACGCAAAGGGGCAAGCCATGACAGCGGAAATCGAGGAGTTCCTGATGTATCTCGCCACCGAGCGGGGGCTGTCGGCGAACTACCAACTTTCCGTCCAGCGTTCGTTGGAGGGGTTTTGTGATTGGATACAAAAAAACACGACGGCCAAGGATTGGCGGACGGTCGAACCCCAACAGATCACCGACTTTTTGGTTTTTCGTAAACGCTCGGGGCTCATGGCGTCCTCGGTGCGGCTCGAAGCCGTCGCGGTCCGCATCTTTTTTCGCTTCTTGGCCTCGCGACACAAGTGGCAGGAAAATCCTGCTCAAACACTCACTCTGCCGCGTCCGGAAAAACACCTGCCGGAAACCATGAATGCCTCTGATGTGCTCAAGCTCTTGGAGAGCGTGCAGGCCGAGGATCCGCTTGGGCTTCGCGACCGCGCGATGTTTGAACTTCTTTATTCTAGTGGCCTCCGGGTTTCGGAGCTGTGTTCCGCGCGATTGGAAAATATCGAACTCGACGCTGGCTTCATTCGCATCACCGGCAAGGGAAACAAAACTCGCCTCGTGCCAGTGGGTGCGCCTGCGAGGGACGCTATTCGACTGTATCTGGAGAAAGAGCGGCCTGCTCTCGTGTCGCGGCGGAGCGGAGCGGAGATCTTCCTTTCCGTTCGCGGACGCAAACTCACGCCCGAGCGCATCCAGCAGCTCATAAAAAAATACGCGGCTCGTGCCGGACTGGTTATCAATGTCTATCCCCACCTCATGCGTCACAGCTTTGCGACGCACCTCCTCGGCGGCGGAGCCGATCTCCGCATCATCCAGGAGCTTCTCGGTCACGCGGACATCTCGACCACGCAGGTTTATACCCATGTGGAAAAAAGCGGCCTCGCTGCCGTGATCAAAAAATTCCACCCCCGAGCTTGAATCCCCACGGCGAATCGCCCCAGCATGTTCTCCATGCTCATCGACACCCACGCCCACCTCGACTATCCGGATTTTCAAAATGATCTCCCTTCCGTGATCGAGGCGGCGAGGTTGGCTGGGGTCACTCGCATCATTAGCATCGGAACGGGCGTCGAGAGCAGTCGTCGGGCGTTGGCGCTCGCAGAGAAATACGAATCCATTTATGCCGTCGTGGGATTGCACCCTACCAATGTGGGTGAGGAAAGCGGAGACTGGCTTGCAGCGCTTGGCGAGCTGGCCGCACACCCGAAAGTTGTCGCCATCGGCGAGACGGGCATGGATTATTACCGACTCCCCTCCGAGCAACTCGCGTCCTCCCCCGCGCTCAGCGCTCTTCAGGCGGAAATGGCCAGCGATACGGAAGCGGTAATCATCGATGGCGCTTACAAGGCCGCGCAGGCCGAGGCTTTCGAAGCGCAACTGGAACTCGCCGCCGAACTCGGGCTCAATGTCGTCATCCACCAGCGCAGTGCATGGGATGACACTTTGGATATTCTCAAACCCTTCACGGGGCGCTTGAGGGCGGTCTTTCACTGCTTTGGAAATACCCCCGCCCAAGCACAAGAATTGCTCGACCTCGGGCACCTCGTTTCCTTCACCGGCATCATCACTTTTAAAAATGCGGAACCCGTCCGCGAAGTCGTGGCCGCGATTCCGGCGAATGCCTTCATGGTCGAGACGGATTGTCCCTACCTAGCTCCTGTTCCTCATCGCGGACAGCGCTGTGAACCCGCCCACACTCGCCTCGTCGCCGAAAAAATCGCGTCCGTTCGCGGTTGCTCGCTCGAAGAAGTTGCCGCTGCCACCAGTCGCACGGCAGAGGGATTCTTCCGATTGAAGGCTGGCTCCGGCGAGGGTGTTTAAAACTTATAACTCCCTCTAAAAACCCAAAGCAGGGAGACCTCACCCTCGGCCTTTATTCGGCATCCCCTAAGCGGCGCTGTCGCGCCTGAAGTGTGGGACGCCGGCGGCGCGGCATCCCTACCAATTTTCAGGGAGGCGCTGGTGCACCATTTGCGTTGCAATCTCACTGGCAACCTCGCACGCCAGCCGCCC
>Ga0209550_10005525_pt1 | contig 11844 bp, 10 predicted proteins | sample LauGreSuBDMM15SN_2_FD_187567 | JGI IMG/M metagenome (GOLD analysis project Ga0209550, IMG submission 187567) | Freshwater lake microbial communities from Lake Michigan, USA - Su13.BD.MM15.SN (SPAdes) (version 5) | ecosystem: Environmental > Aquatic > Freshwater > Lake | place: Lake Michigan... | reverse complement strand
GAAAATGCAGGAGTTGTTGATTTTGGTGATGGAGATGTTGTAATTTTTAAAATTGAAAGTCACAACCACCCTTCTTATATTGAGCCTTATCAAGGGGCAGCAACTGGAGTTGGTGGAATATTAAGAGATGTTTTTACAATGGGTGCAAGACCTGTTGCTAATTTAAATTCTATAAGATTTGGCTCACCTAATCATGAGAAAACAAAATATTTATTAAATGGGGTTGTTTCTGGAATTGGCGGATATGGAAATTGTATAGGCGTTCCAACTGTTGGAGGTGAGACTGAATTTGATGAATGTTATAACGGAAATATATTAGTTAATGCCATGAATATTGGTATTGCCAAAAAAGATAAGGTTTTTTATTCAATTGCTAGCGGCATCGGTAACCCCGTTGTCTATGTTGGTTCAAAAACAGGTAGAGATGGAATCCATGGTGCAACGATGGCATCAGCTGAGTTTGATGAAGACTCCGAGTCAAAAAAACCAACAGTGCAAGTTGGAGACCCATTTACTGAAAAACTACTCTTAGAAGCTTGTTTAGAGTTAATGCAAAAAAAATCTATTGTCTCAATACAAGATATGGGTGCCGCTGGTCTTACCTCCTCCTCTATAGAAATGGCCTCAAAGGGTGATCTCGGAATTAAAATTAATTTAAATTTAATTCCTTGTAGAGAAAATAATATGACACCTTATGAAATTATGCTCTCTGAAAGTCAGGAGCGAATGTTAATGGTTTTAAAAAAAGGAAAAGAAAAAGAGGCTCGAAAAATATTCGAAAAATGGGGATTAGATTTTGCAATTATAGGAGAATTAACAAATTCAAAAAAACTTGAACTTGAGTTTAATAAAAAAAATGTATGTAGTATTCCAATTCATTCATTAGGTGATAACGCCCCTAAATATAAGAGAGAATATGTAACTTATAATTATCCAAAAACAATTAATCACGACTCTGAAATTGAAAAATTAGATATTAAAGATTCATTAATTAAAATTTTATCTCATCATAATTACTCAAATAAATCGTGGGTATGGGAACAGTATGATCATATGGTAATGACAGACACTATTCAAAAGCCAGGCGGCGATTCTGCTATTGTTCGTTATCATGGAAAAAATAAAGGAATAGCCGCTACGGTTGATTGTGTGCCAAGATATTGCAAAGCTCATCCAAAGTCTGGAGCGATGCAAGCTGTTTGTGAAACTTGGAGAAATTTAATTTCAGTTGGAGCTCAGCCTATTGCTATCACTAATTGTTTAAATTTTGGAAATCCTGAAAAAAAAGAAATCATGGGTCAGTTTGTAGATAGTATCAATGGAATGAAAGAAGCTTGTGAGGCTTTGAATTACCCAGTGATATCTGGAAATGTATCTTTATATAACGAAACAAATGGTGTTGCCATTTATCCAACTCCAACAATTGGTGGTGTTGGTCTTTTAAAAAATATTAATAATATGATGACGTTTAATTTCAAAAATACAGAAAGCATTATTGCCATTATTGGAGAAACCTCGGGTCATCTAAGTCAAAGTGCATTAATTTATGATATTTTAGAGGATAAAGACGGTCCTCCTCCACAGATTAATTTAAAAGAAGAAAAAAAAAATGGTCTTTTTATTAGTGACTTAATCAAGGGAAAAATGGTTAGTGCAGTTCACGATATTTCTCACGGTGGAATAATAGTTACATTAGCTGAAATGTGTATGGCATCTAATATTGGTGCCAAAATTAAAGTATCAGGATCAAATATCGATAAAATTAAATATTTATTTTCTGAAGATCAGGCTAGATATTTAATTGAAATAAATAAGAAAAATTTAGAGAAAGTGAAAAATATTGCAAATGATAAAAATATTAAAATAGATATTATTGGAAAAACTCAAAGTGAGATATTTGAAATAGAAAATAATTTAAAAATTAGTGTTAAAGAATTAAAGACAAAAAATGAAAGTTGGTTTAAAAATTATAATAAAAATTAATTATGGCTATTAAACAAGAAGAAATTCATAAATTATTAAAAGAAGGTTTTCCAGATGCTGAAATCGAAATAAAAGATCTAGCTGGCGATGATAATCATTATGCAGCTAAAATTAGATCTTCAAAATTTAAAGGTAAGACTAGAGTTCAACAACATCAAATGGTATATGCTTCTCTTAAAGGAAAAATGGGTAATGAATTACACGCACTGGCACTAACAACGGAAGAAATGTAAAATGACAAACATTAATGAAAAAATAAAAGATATTATAAGTAAAAATGATGTAGTTTTATTTATGAAGGGCACTCCTGATATGCCGCAATGTGGATTTTCAATGACTGTTACTAATATTTTAAAACAACTTAAGGTAAAATTTAACGGTATTGATGTTTTGGCTGATCCTGAAATAAGACAAGGAATTAAAGATTTTAGTAATTGGCCAACTGTTCCTCAACTTTATGTTAAAGGAGAATTTATTGGTGGCTGTGATATTGCAAAAGAAATGTACGAAAAAGGTGAATTGCAAAAACTTCTAAAATAAAAAATTATCTAGAATAGTATTCAACAACTAGTTTAGGTTCCATTTGCACTGGATATGGGATCTGATCATACTTTGGAACTTTATTAAATTTTGCAGTCATTTTTTTGTGGTCAGCAATAATATATTCTGGAACTTCTCTCTCTTTGCTTTGTGTTGCTCCGATAATTGGAATTGATTGTTTGAATGAATCTTTTATTTCTATTTCATCATTTTCAGAAACTAAATAACTTGAAATATTAACTTTCTTTCCATTCACTTTTACTTTTCCATGATTAATCATTTGTCTTGCAGCAAAAACAGTAATGGCAAATTTTGCTCTATAAATAACAGCGTCTAGTCTTCTCTCTAATAAACCAACTAAATTTTCTCCTGTATCCCCCTTTTTTTTATAAGCTTTTCTAAAAAGATTTCTAAATTGTCTTTCACTTATATTGCCATAATAACTTTTTAATTTTTGCTTAGCTTGTAATTGAATATTATAATCTGAAGGTTTGCCTTTGTTTCTTTGTCCGTGTTGTCCTGGACGATAGGCTCTAGTGTTAAAGGGACTTTTTGGTCTACCCCAAAGATTTACTCCAAGTCGTCTATCAACTTTATGAGTAGAATTAATTCTTTTTGTCATATTTTAAAGTGCCCTCTTATAATAACCCTTATTCTTTTAGTCAATGTTACTCTCATTCTTTAAACTTAATTAAAGAACTAATAACTCCTGATAAAGTTCTAATTTCCTGCGTAGAAAGAGAGCTTCGGTGAAAAATATTTTTAACACTTCTAATCATTTGTTGTTTTTTTTCAGCTGGCTTCAAAAAACCTACCTTGTCTAAATTAGATATTAAAAAGTTTAAAAAAGCGTTAACTTCTTTCTTTTTTGCATCATCGCTTCTATACAAATTCTTAACAATAGGTTCAAATTTTATTGAGGCAGTAAATAATTCAAAAGCAAAAATAGTCACAGCATGTGATAAATTTAACGATTTAAATTTATTACTTGTTGGAATATTAACTAAATAATTAGCATTAATAAGATCGTCATTACTTAATCCTGAAGCTTCTGGCCCAAAAAAAATTCCAGTTTTTTTATTATGAATACTTTGTTTTTTTATAATCTTTATAGCTTTAGATAAATCTATAATATTTTTATTTACTGATCTACTTCTTGATGTGGTTGCAAAAACATAATCTAAATCTGCAACTGCTTGATCAATATTTTGAAAAACTTTTGCTTTATGAACAACATCTTTAGCTTCTACTGCAGTATAAGTTGCGCTTTTATTTGGCCAACTATCTCGAGGAGAAACTAATCGTAAATTTTCAAAATTAAAATTTTTTAATGATCTAGCAGCAGCTCCTATATTTTCTCCAAGTTGAGGTCTGACTAAAATAAAATGAATATTTTTAGATAACATTACAAGTTTGCAGGGGCCTTATCCTTGTACAACTTGTAATCAATACTATCTATCAACGCTCTAAAAGATGCTTCAATTATATTCGGCGAAACTCCAATGGTAAACCAAATGTCACCTGTATTGTCGGTGCTCTCAATAGATACTCGGGTAATAGCATTAGTTCCCGTATTCAAAATTCTAACTTTATAATCTACTAACCTTAAATCTTTTAAATACTCGCTATATTTTCCAATTTTATTTACGTTAGATCTAATTGCGTTATCAATTGCATTGACTGGCCCATTACCTGATCCTTCGCAAATAATATCTTTTTTATCGACTTGTAAAATAACCGTTGCATAAGAATTAATAAGATCATTGTCATTACTTTTACTAACTTTTACTTCGTATTTTTTTATATTTAAATAATTAGGAACTTCTCCTAACAATCTTCGAGTTAACAACTCAAATGAGGCATCAGCACCATCATAAGCATATCCAATAAATTCTCTATCTTTAACCTGTTCTAACAATTTTTGAACTTTAGGATCATCTTTATTAATCTTAATATTTAATTTTTCTAATCTTGACAAAATATTAGATCTTCCTGACTGATCTGAAATAACAATGTTTCTTTTATTGCCTACAGACTCTGGAACAATATGTTCATATGTTTTCGGATTTTTCTCAACAGCAGAAACATGGAGACCTCCTTTATGCGCAAAAGCAGAGGCACCGACATAAGCAGCATGATTATTAGGTTTTCTATTTAAAATTTCATCTAATAATCTAGAACATTCGGTTAAATATTTAATTTTTTTTTCCTCTACTGAAATATCGAATTTATCTTTAAAATATTTTTTCAATAATAAAGTTGGAATAATCGATACAATATTTGCATTCCCACATCTTTCTCCTAAGCCGTTTAAGGTTCCCTGAACCTGTCTAGCCCCCGATCTAATTGCTGCAAGAGTATTTGCTACTGCGTTTTCTGTATCGTTATGGGTATGGATACCTAAATTTTTTCCAGGAATAACTTTTGCAACATCATTTACTATTTCTTCAATTTCAAAAGGTAAAGTTCCTCCATTTGTGTCACATAAAATAACCCATCTTGCACCATTATCGTAAGCTGAGCGTATACATTCTAATGCATATTTTTTATTATTTTTATACCCATCAAAAAAATGTTCGGCATCAAACATGTATTCTCTTTTATTTTTTACAAAATGTTGTGTTGTATCGACAATATTTTCTAAATTCTCTTCTTTTGAAATTCCTAGAGCTACATCTACATGAAAATCCCATGTTTTTCCGACGATGCAAACAGATTTAGTATTTGAATTTATAATAGCAGATAACCCTGGATCATTTTCAGCACTCCTGCCAGATTTTTTAGTCATACCAAACGCAACTAAAGTTGAATTAGATAATTTTGGAGGTTTGTTAAAAAAATTAGTGTCTGTTGGATTTGCGCCAGGCCATCCTGCCTCAATATAATCAACTCCTAATTTAGATAATGCGGTGGCAATTTTATTTTTTTCATCCATTGAGAAATTTACACCTTGAGTTTGCGCTCCATCTCTTAAAGTGGTGTCGAATATGTAAATTTTTTCTTTACTCATTATTTATATTTCCAATGTGTTTTATCATTAAGATCTTCAATTAAAATTCCATTCTTTTCAAGATCTAGTCTAATTTTATCAGCTTTTTTAAAATCTTTATCTTTTCTGGCAAGATTTCTTTGTTCTATTAGATTTTCAATCTCACTTTCATCAAGATTTGATTTTTTTCTTAAGCTATTAAATTGTTCTTCATTTTGATCAAATAAACCAATAAATTTAAGTGCAGAATTTAAATCTTTTTTAGCCGCAGCATCTCCAGTTTTTGCTCTATTATAAAGACTATGAATGCTTGTTATAAATTTTGGTGTATTTAAATCGTCCAATAAAATATTAAATAATTCCTCGCTAATTTCCTCTTTTTCAGAAGAATAAAAACTATACCAATTTTCTAATATTTTTTTGTTTGTTTCTAAAATTTTTAAATTCCAGTCTAAAGGTTGTCTGTAGTGAGTGCCTAAAATAGACAATCTGACGATTTGTCCGTTAAAATTTTTTTTTAAATTATTAATAGTGACGAAATTTCCATCAGATTTTGACATCTTTTTTCCATCAACAGTCAAATAGCCGTTGTGCATCCAGTACTTTGCAAGAATATTAGTGTCATTTGCACAAATTGATTGAGCTATCTCATTTTCATGATGGGGAAAAATAAGATCTAATCCACCGCAGTGTAGATCAAATTCTTCGCCTAGATACTTCTGTGCCATCGCAGAGCATTCTATATGCCAGCCTGGTCTTCCTTTTCCCCAAGGAGAATCCCAAGAAGGCTCTTTATCTTTTGAAGGTTTCCACAAGACAAAGTCTAAAGGATTATTTTTAAATTCTGAAACTTCTACTCTTGATCCAGAGATTAATTCTTTTGTATTTTTATTTGAAAGTTTACCATAGTCTTCAAATTTGTTTACATTAAAATAAACATTACCATTTTTTATATATGCAATTTTTTTAGCTATTAAATTTTCAACCATTTGAATCATGCCTGATATATTTTCAGTTGCTTTGGGCTGGTGATTTGGAGTTAGACAATTTAAATATTTACAATCGTCAAAAAAAATATCTGTGACATTTTTTGTAAGTTCATTAATATCAATTTTTAATTCACTTGCTCTTTGAATAATTTTGTCATCAATATCAGTGATATTTCTAATATAATTAACTTTATTTTTTCCAAAATTTTTAATTAAAATTCTAAATACAAGATCAAAAATAATTAACGGTCGAGCATTACCAATATGAGGCTCGTCATAAACAGTCGGACCACAGACGTACATTCCAACCGAGTCTTTATTTAAAGGAATAAACTCTTCTTTTTCTCTTCTAAAGGTATTGTAAATTTTTAAACTATTCACTGTTATTAAATTTACAAATTGGAATTAAGTCCATTTTATGAAGATTTCTTTTTCTAATTCTAAAATATTTTTCATAATTTTTATCTTTCGGATCAAGCATAGCTTTTTCTAAATCCTCATATGACATTCCCAATTGACGTTCATCAGTCCTTCCGTCCGTCCACAATCCATCCGTTGGTGCTGCATTAATAATATCCTCTAATATTTTTAGCTCTTTTCCCATATCCCAAACTTGAGTTTTTAAGCAATCTGCTATTGGAGAAATATCAACACCCCCATCGCCATATTTCGTATAAAAACCTACTCCAAAATCTTCAACTTTATTACCTGTGCCAACAACAATTCCATTATTTGCTCCTGCTACTTGGTATAAAGTTGCCATTCGCAACCTTGCTCGCGAATTTGCAAAAGCGTGCTCACTATTAAAATTTTTTAAAGCTCTTTCAAAATTATTAAAAACTTCATCTAAGTTTATAATCACCTCATCTACGTTAGAAAATTTACTCTTTAACCATTTGAGATGAGCTTTGCTTAAATCATCTTGAAATTTTAATTGTTTAATCGGCATCGAAAGGGCTTTAACCCTCATTTCTGTCATTGCTGAAATGGTGCTTACAACCGCTGAGTCAATTCCACCGGAAACCCCAACAACTAAACAGTCGGGTTTCTTTTCCATTGAATTACAATAGTTTTTAATCCAGTTTTTAATAAATTGAATTCTATCTGCTGATGTCATTATATTATTTTTACTTTTTTTTTAGATTTAAGCAAAAAAATTATTAAAAAATAATTTTTAAGAAGCTTTTCTAATTGAGTTTATTGAATATTTAGAATTTTTCTTAATTTCCTCTGAAATAAGAAATGCTAACTCAATAGCTTGATTTGCATTCAATCTTGGATCGCAATGCGTATGGTATCTGCTAGATAAATCTTTATCAGTAATATTCTGTGCACCCCCAATACATTCTGTGACATTTTTTCCTGTCATTTCAATATGAAGTCCCCCGGCGTAAGTTCCTTCTCCTTGATGAATATCAAAGAAGCTTTTAACTTCTGAAATTATATCTTTAAATGGTCTAGTCTTAAATCCAGTGGTAGATTTAATAGTATTACCATGCATTGGGTCACAAGACCAAATCACTTTCTTATTCGATTTTTTTACAGATTGAATAAGTTTTGGTAAAAATTTTTCCACTTTATCATGACCAAATCTAGCTATTAAAGTTATTCTTCCAGCTTCATCCTCTGGATTTAAAACTTCAATTAATTTAATTAATTCTTTTGGATCTAAGCTTGGACCACATTTAATCCCTATTGGATTTTTAATTCCTTTACAAAACTCCACATGGGCACCATCTATTTGTCTAGTACGGTCTCCAATCCATAAAAAATGCGCTGAAGTATCATGATGTTCACCTGTTGTTGAATCAACTCTCGTCATTGCCTCTTCATAAGGTAGATGTAAAGCTTCGTGACTTGTGTAAAAATTAACGGTTCTTAATCTTCTGTTTTGCTCAATAGTAATCCCACAAGCGTGCATAAAATTTAAAGCTTCCATAACTTTATTTTGAATATCTTTAAATTTTTTATCAGCACTCTTATTTACAAAATCCATATTCCATAGGTGAACTTTACTTAAATCAGCAAATCCTCCTTGCGAAAATGCTCTTAATAGATTTAATGTTGCAGCCGACTGCGAGTATGATTTTAATAGTCTTGCAGGATCAGGCTTTCGAGACTGCTCATCAAATTTCATGCCATTAATATTATCTCCTAAATAGCTAGGAAGCTCTTTTCCATTTATAATCTCTGTAGAAGAACTTCTTGGTTTAGAGAATTGACCCGCAACTCTACCTATTTTTACTATTGGTAAATGTGATGAAACTGTAAGTATTAAAGAAACTTGCAAAATAACTTTAAATAAATCTCTGATATTATCTGGATGAAATTCCTCAAAACTCTCAGCACAATCTCCTCCCTGGAATAAAAAAGCTTTTCCTTCACTCACTTCGCCAAGCATTTGTTTAAGAGTTCGAGACTCTCCAGCAAAAACAAGTGGAGGAAATTTAGAAATTTCCTTCAAAACCTCGTTTAATTTATTTTCGTTTTCATAAACGGGTAAATGTTTTCCAGTTTTCGTTCTCCAAGAATTAGGTTTCCAATTTTTCATATTCAACCTACAGTATATATAGAGTGTTCTAAGCCTACAAGAATAAATTATTCTACCGTAACAGATTTCGCTAAATTTCTTGGCTTATCTATGTCGTTACCTTTTTTTAAAGCAACATAATAAGCAAGTAGTTGTAAAGGAATAGTACTTAAAAAAGGAGAAAGAAATTTATGGATTTTCGGAATTCTAATTTCTGACCAAATATTTTCGCTAGTTATAATTTCATCTGTATGATCTGATATTAACAAAATTTTTCCTCCCCGCGCTATAACCTCCTGCATATTAGAAATTGTTTTATCATAAAATCTATCTTTTGGAGCAATAACAATGACTGGCATTCCATTTTCAACTAGTGCTAAAGGTCCGTGCTTCATCTCGCCAGCCGGATAACCTTCTGCATGTAAATAAGTTAATTCTTTGAATTTGAGAGCGCCTTCTAACGCAATTGGGTAGGAAAGCCCCCTGCCTAAAAACATTGAACCTTTAATATTTAAAAAATCTCCAGCAAGTTCTTCAATAAATTTTTTATTATTCAAAATTGATGCTACGTTTAGGTGAATATTTTCTAAATCTTTAATAATATTAAAATATTCATCATCCTTAATCTCATTTCTAATTCTTCCTATTTTTAAGATAAATAATAAAAGAACTAAAATCTGGCCTATAAAAGCTTTTGTTGAAGCAACGCCAACTTCTGGACCAACATGGATTGGTAAAACTAAATCTGATAATCTTGATAAGGTACTTTCAGTAACATTAACAATTGCGCATGTTTTTGCACCCTTTTTTTTACAAAAATCTAGTGCCGCAATAGTGTCTGCAGTTTCGCCAGATTGAGAAACAAAAATATAAAGTTCATGTTCTTTTATTTTGTTATTTCTATACCTAAACTCTGAAGCAACATCTACACTTACATCAATATTAGTAAATTCTTCGAACCAATATTTTCCAATAATACAAGCATGATAAGCTGTTCCACATGCTATTAAATTAATTTTTGAAATCTTCTTAGGATCAATAGGAAAATTGACTATATTAATCTCTTTTCTTATTTTATCTAAATATTCATTAATACATTTCTTAATAACCTCTGGCTGCTCAGAAATTTCCTTGGACATAAAATCTTTAAAATTTCCTTTGCTATAACCTCCCTGTTCATTAACTAATTTATGAATTGTTTTTTCAATCTTTTTCTTATTTTTATCAAAGAAATCAATTTTATCTTTTGTTAGCACACATACATCTCCATCATCGAGATAGGAAACTTCTTTAGTCATGGAGTTTAATGCATAAGAATCTGAACCTAAATATTTCTCTTTATCTCTATAACCAACAGCGAGTGGGCTTCCTCTTCTTGCTCCAACAATTAAATTATTGAATTTTTTAAAAATAATTCCTAATGCAAAACTACCTTCTAATTTCTTTAAGGTTTCAAATACAGAATCTAAATAATTCATTTTTTTTAAATTTTCAGTGATAAGATGTGTGATGACCTCAGTATCTGTCTGGGATTTAAAAATATGGCTTTTTTCAATAAGTTCTTTTTTAATAATTGATGAATTTTCAATAATACCATTATGGACAACTGATACCTCATCTGAGGAATGTGGATGGGCATTTATTTGATTTGGAATTCCATGAGTTGCCCAACGAACATGACCAATTCCAATATTGCCTGATAGCGATGTTTTTTTAATTAATTTTTCTAAGTCAGAAACTTTACCAGCACACTTATTCTCTACTATTTCTCCATTATTTATTGTTGAAATGCCAGCAGAGTCATAACCTCGATATTCAAGTTTTTTTAAAGATTCTAAAATTTCTTTGGAAATATCTTTATAACTAGCAATACCGATAATACCGCACATAAATTATTTTTATTTTTTTCTTTTTTTTAATTGTCTTTGAGAAACTCTACTTAAGGCAAGGGTATTATCTTTTACGTTTTTCGTAATCGTAGAACCCGCACCAATCACTGTATTCTTTCCAATTTTTACCGGCGCAACTAAAGACGTGTTAGATCCTATAAAAGCATTATCTAAAATTTTAGTCTTATATTTATTTTTACCATCATAATTACAAGTAATTGTTCCTGCGCCAACATTAACATTTTTTCCTAAAATTGAATCACCAATATAGCTTAGGTGGCTGACTTTAGAATTTTTTCCAATTTTAGATTTTTTGATTTCGACAAAGTTTCCAATTCTTGAATTATCCTCTAAAATTGTATCTGGTCTTAACCTTGCAAACGGTCCAATAGTTACATTATTTCCAATTTTTGTTTTTTCTATATAAGAAAAACTTAAAATTTTAACATTATTTCCAATTTTCACACCTTCGCCAATAACAACATAGGGTTCTATTAAAACATTTTTTCCAAATTTAGTATCTAGAGATAAATAAATTGATTCTGGAGAAATTAATTTAACTCCTTTTTTAATAGCTAACTTGCGAATTTTATTTTGTAATAATTTTTTAGACTTAATCATAATGAAATTATAAATAACTTTAATTCAACTTTATGATTTATTGCTATTTGCACAATGTTACTATAGGAATGATTTTAATAATTTAACTCACAAATTATTTCTTTTAACTACTAATTTTTCAATTATTTATGAACAAAGCAATAGTGTTTGATCTTGATGGAACACTTGTAGATTCTGCGCCAGATTTAATGGATGCCCATAATTTTGTGATGAAAAAATTTGGTTATGATCAAAAGCCATTAACAGATATTCGTCAATTGGCCGGTAGAGGCGCAGCTAATATGATTTTAAGCTCTTTAAAGA
>Ga0209550_10005523_pt1 | contig 11844 bp, 2 predicted proteins | sample LauGreSuBDMM15SN_2_FD_187567 | JGI IMG/M metagenome (GOLD analysis project Ga0209550, IMG submission 187567) | Freshwater lake microbial communities from Lake Michigan, USA - Su13.BD.MM15.SN (SPAdes) (version 5) | ecosystem: Environmental > Aquatic > Freshwater > Lake | place: Lake Michigan, USA... | reverse complement strand
TGATATTGTTGTAAATGATGTATTTAATGGTATTTTGCAGAATACTGTTGATTATAATACGTATATATGTATAAATACTGAGGGATTAGGTGCATATGGTAATCCCCCCCCTGTGAATCAGGATGGAACGTATAATACAAGTATCTGGCAATTATTTGTAAACAGGGGAGCCCAAGGTGCTACTGGTCCTACTGGCAGTCAAGGCGATACTGGGCAAGGCAGTCAAGGCGATTCAGGAGCTCAAGGAGATACTGGCGATACTGGTCCTACTGGCGCTCAAGGTGATATGGGTGATACTGGCTCTCAAGGTGATACAGGGGCCCAGGGTGACACTGGAGCTCAAGGTGACACTGGGGCCCAGGGCGACACTGGTTCAATTGGAAAGTTCTGGACGCCTCTCACGTTCCAGTCATTCTGCGTTGGCTCTGGCATTATTACAGCAGGCGTAGGGACTGAATTAGGATATAGTGCTGATGGGCTTACATGGACAGTTGCCACGAGCCAGCCCTTTACAAGCACTGTTACACAGATTGCTTGGAATGGACAGATATGGCTCGCCGGCAGCTCGTCAGATTCCACCTATGTTTTGGCAAGCAGCCCTGATGGCATCACATGGACAGGAGTAACAAGCGGTCTTCCTACCCCTGGTTCTATAAACTGCACAGGCATTGCGTGGGGAAATTCCATGTGGCTGGTAGTACTCAGTGGAAACCTGTATAAGAGCACGAATGGTTCGACGTGGACACAGGTAACAATTTCTGCTGGATGTACTTCCGTCGCCTATGGAAATCACCAATTCCTAGTTTCTATTGGAGGTCAGCTCTATCTATCAAGCGATACAGTAACATGGACAACTCCCACAAATATTTCTTCTCTCAATCTTGATATTAATGGAAATGGTGGAAATGCTCCTGTATCTGCACTACAATTCAATGGAAAAATCTGGTTAGCTGGCTTTGGAGGAAATAGTCCGCCGAGCAAGTACCCAATCGTATATAGTTTTGATGGAATTACTTGGTTTGGAGACTCCTCTATAACAGGGTTTAGTCAAGCATATGCTGGATTCTTTTCCTTCTGTTCTAATGGTTCTTCCTGGCTAGCAGGCGAGGTTCTAGGTGCGGGATTAGTATATAGCAAGGATGGTATTGTATGGCAAGCAACTACAAATGGAAATACCTGGATACCAAATCATTGCACTTCTGTAACATATAACGGGACCTACTTTCTTGCTACGGGTCACACGTACGGACAAAATGATTATAGCGTCATTTACAGCACAGACGGGCTTTTCTGGTACGAAAATACAGGTGCCCAAGCACTTTTTACAGATGGGGCAAATACTCTGTGCTCAAAGACTGTCTTAGCGATTGATATGGCTGGGCCCCAAGGATCTATGGGAGCTACTGGCTTTACGGGCAGTCAAGGCAGTCAGGGTGACACCGGCAGTCAAGGAGACACAGGTGCAAGTGCCCTATGGAACTTTAGAGGTGTGTGGGATGTGTTCAACCCCCCCTATCTGATTGGAGATGTGGTAACAGCATCGGGACAAACATATTACTGTATTCAAATCGTAGCTTCTTATATTGGAATAGAAGATACAGCATATTGGACATTAATTGCGGCCAAAGGCGCAAATGGAGACACAGGCAGTCAAGGCAGTCAAGGCAGTCAAGGCGAGACCGGCAGTCAAGGCAGTCAAGGTGACACAGGGGCTCAAGGCACTCAAGGCACTCAAGGCACTCAAGGCGAGGCAGGCTATTCAGGCAGTCAAGGCAGTCAAGGCGAAACGGGCAGTCAAGGCGACACAGGCAGTCAAGGCAGTCAAGGCAGCCAAGGCAGTCAAGGTAGTCAGGGCAGTCAAGGCAGTCAGGGAAGTACAGGGGTGCAAGGGGCCACTGGATCTGCGGGCAGTCAAGGCAGTCAGGGCTCCACAGGAGCCACAGGTGCTCAAGGCAGTGAAGGAGACACGGGTCCTACGGGTCCTAGCGGATTCTCAACAAATACCGGTGCCCAGGGTGCCATGGGACCTCAAGGTCCGCAGGGACCGCAAGGTCCTCAAGGCGTCGATGGTGCTGCTACGAATACTGGTGCCCAAGGCCCTACAGGTTCTGGCGTTTCCTACCTCGTCGTAAGCGAGTCCTTCTCCGTGGTTGGAGGTGCCGGCATGGCATATTCATATGACGGCATTGAGTGGTTTTCATCAACCACTGGAACTTCTCTATTGGGATCATCACTCCGTGGTATTTCCTTTATCATATGGAACGGGAGTTACTGGCTAGCAGGTGGGTCAAATGGTAGTTCAGGCACACGTGTCTGCATGAGTATGGATGGAATTATATGGAAAGTGGTAGCTGCACTTGATAATCTTAATGCCGGCGGAGGAAACTCTTCTATACTATCGGGTGCTTGGAATGGAAAACAGTGGCTAGTAATAGCCTGGCTCTATGGAAATTTCGGCTATACAATGTACTCTTCCTACGACGCAATCACATGGACCTCATATGGGAGTCCAACAGCACTTGTCGCTGCAAATTCGTCCATCTGGGTAGGCTGCATACCTACCATCCAATACTCCTATAACGGAGTTAACTGGAGTACTTCTGCATCAGCCTTTGCTATCTTTGCATATTATGCTCTAAATGTTGCCTATGGTAATTCTATCTGGGTGGCAGTTGGAAGAAATACTTCCAATTCAGGAGGAGCTATTGCCTATTCCACCGATGGAATTTCTTGGACGGCCTCGAGTAACGTAGCATCCATTATAACTACAATTTGGGGAGTTGCATGGAATGGTTCCATGTGGATAGCAACCGGCAATATTTCCTATGCACAGATCCTGTATTCGTATGATGCAATTAGCTGGTCCATAGCAACGATTGTACCGCAGAATCTATTCATCAATGCATCACAAAATGTGAACAATGGAACCCCTGCGTGGACGGGGACACGCTGGATTGTTGCAAATGTATCAGGGGGCAGTTTCAACGCCCTGACTTCTCCCGATGGAATCACCTGGACAGGGATCAATCTGCCGCCCACGACTACAACAAATGTGGCGTGTCGCAGGGTAGGCTATCCAGTTCCTGTATCGACATTGCTACCAATTACGGAAGCGTTCACGGTGCTCGGTGGCAATGGTCTCTACTATTCGTACGACGGGCTAAGCTGGCTTTCCTCGGCATCAGCGACTACTCTGTTTCCAGCAGGGTCGTTTGTAAATTTTGTTGTATGGAACGGCCAAATGTGGTTGGCGGGCGGCGGCGTGGTAAACAGTGGAGCACGGGTTATACAAAGTAGCGACGGTATTAACTGGAAGGTTGTGTCAGCTTTGAGTAATGTATATTCGAGCGGATCTTCTTGTGATTGTGCGGCGTGGAATGGAAGTACGTGGATCGTTGCCATAGTTAATGCCGCCAATGGAGCTAGACATCTATATTCATCCTACGATGCAATCACATGGACTGTGTCAACGGTTTCTCCATCGGGTGCTCAATATCTCATGTCTATTGCGACGAACTCTAAACAGTGGCAGCTTGGATCGTATAATGGGGTCTATGGTTCGTACAATGGCATACATTGGCAACTCTCACCTACATCGAGCACGGTGTTCACGTCAAACTGGGTGTATGGCGTAGCATGGAATGGAGTACTTTGGGTCGCAGTTGGTACAAATTCCGGGGCTGCGCCTGGAGGAGCCATCGCCTATTCCACGGATGGATATACTTGGACAGCCGTGCCGAATAGTAATGGCCTTTTTACATCTAGCGTCAATGCTATAGGGTGGAATGGGATTATGTGGGTTGCGGCAGGAAGTTCGAACAATACAATCGCCTATTCCTATGACGGTATCAATTGGACTGCTGCAACGAGTGCCAATGGTCTACTAACAACTACATATCCAATGACCGTGGTATGGAATGGAACTCTCTGGATTGTTACAGGTGCCACGAACTCGGCCATCTATTCGAGAGATGGCATCACATGGTCTATTTCTTCGGCCACAGCCTTTACATCGGTTGGTCGTGGGGCAGCTTCCCGTCGTGTATTAGTTGATATATACGAAAACAATGCAGTGCCTGCAACCTTACAACCAGTCACGGAAGCGTTCACGGTGCTCGGTGGCTACGGGCTCTACTATTCATACGATGGGCTAACCTGGATTTCCTCGGCATCAGCGAATGCTCTTTTTACACAATATTCGTTTATAAACTTTGTTGTATGGAACGGTCAAATGTGGTTGGCGGGCGGCCAGAATGTAAATAATGGAGCACGGGTTATACAAAGTAGTGACGGTATTACCTGGAGGGTTGTGACAGCCTTGAGTAATGTGTATTCGAACGGATCTTCGTGTGATTATGCGGCGTGGAATGGAAGTATGTGGCTCGTTGCCATATATAATGCTGCCAATGGAGCTAGATATCTATATTCGTCCTATGATGCAATCACGTGGACTGTGTCAACAAATTCTCCGTCAGGTGCTCAAATTCAGATGTCTCTTGCGGCGAACTCTAGACAGTGGCAGCTTGGAGGATATAGTGGCATCTATAGCTCGTACGATGGCATGACTTGGGAACTCTCGCCGTCATCGAGCACGGTGTTCGTATCAAATTGGGTGTATGGCATAGCATGGAATGGAGTACTTTGGCTCGCAGTTGGTACGAGTTCTGGGGCTGCGCCTGGAGGAGCCATGGCCTATTCCACGGATGGAATTACTTGGTTGGGCGTTCCGTATATTAATACAATCTTTACATCTACCGTGAATGCTATAGGGTGGAATGGGAGTATGTGGGTTGCGGCAGGAAGTTCGACCAATGTGGTTGCATATTCCTATGATGGTATTGCTTGGACTGCTGCGACGAGTGCGAATGGTCTACTAACAATTACCCTTCCAATGACCGTGGTATGGAATGGAACTCTCTGGATTGTTACAGGTGGGACGAGCTCGGCCATCTATTCGAGAGATGGTATCACATGGTCTGTTTCTTCGGTGGGCGCCTTTACATCGCTTGGTCGTGGGGCAGCTTCCCGTCGTGTATTGGTTGATATGGATGCAAACAATGCTGTTACTGCAACGTTGCAGACAAATAACTTTATGGTGGTGGGAGGGCAGGGAATCAGCTATTCCTACGATGGTGTCAAGTGGTTTCCATCCATTACGGGGAATGCATTATTTAAGGATGCGAACCAAGGCGTGCGATTTGTCGTGTGGAATGGGAGTTACTGGCTAGCGGGCGGCTCAATGAATACTACAGGTGCTCGTCTCGCCACAAGTATCGATGGTATTGTCTGGAGGGCAGTGGCGTCGATGGAGAATCTATATGGCGCCAATGGTCTCTTCCAGTATGGTGCTTGGAATGGAACTATGTGGATAGTAATTATATATAACAATGGGGTTGGAAACTTCCTATATTATTCCTATGATGCAATCACATGGACACTCATTGGTGGGGGGGTATCTGGTATTGTGGCGAGTGCGAACCTTTGGATACAGTGTTCAACGATACCGGCCATCCAATACTCCTATGACGGTATCAATTGGCTAGTATCTTCGTCGGCGGCGAGTATATTTGGAACGAACGGTGCTTCATCGGTTCGAACGGTGGGTTATAATGGATCTATGTGGGTAGCGGTTGGTACGAATATTCCTGGATTTACTCTTGCCTACTCATATGATGGAATTACGTGGACGCAGACCACTAACATGTCAGGGAGTATGACGCAAGCGTTTGCGATTGGATGGAATGGTCTAATGTGGGTAATACCGGGAAATGGTGGGGCGGGTGGTGCACAGATTATCTATTCCTATGATGGTATCACTTGGACTGACTGCACAGCTATACCAGCAGCGGTGGCAACAGCTTTAGGTCCTTCGGTGCCGGCATGGAATGGGGCTCGGTGGATTGTGACCAATGTGGCGGGGGGTTCTGCAAAAGCCCTTACGTCGACAGATGGAATCAACTGGTCTCCCGTTGATGTCTCGAGTCAACCTGGAACAGTCATTAGCGTAGCAGCTCGCTATGTCCCGCAGTATCTACAAACTCCTCGCACGACAGTGTCTATTGGACCCACGGGTCCTGCATTGCGTGTGGGGGCAAATATTCTTCCTAGCCAGGACAATGTATATTCTCTTGGTGCAACGGCCATGCGATGGAAGGACATTAGTATCGGTCCAGGAACTCTAAATATTGGCGGGCCATCGAATGTGTGGGGTACAGTGGGAACCGACCAAAATGGTATTGTGTACACGAAATCTGGCTTTGCTACGCCGTTTATTAATGTGGGTCCGTCGCTAAATCCCATCGATCCTGGTGCCATTGGAGGGTGGGTGATTGGGCCGACGGGCACGTATGGTAGTTCAAACTACGATATCGTTGTGCAACAGAAGTCGCTAGGTGCAGCGGTGCCTGCCGGCCTACAGGGTCCTGTGTACTCGCTCACGAATCCGCCGAGTTCCATCAGCTATATGCTGGGCAATTCTCCCTATGCCACTTCCGCCACTATGCTAACAACGACGATAGGAACGGCCCAGACTGCAATATATCAGCTGGGCCCTACCACGACTACGGCGACAACGAAACTTCTTATTATGGCGAATGCATCCTATTATGGTAAAAAGCACGGGGTACAACTCACCGTGGGTCGTGCCAGCAGTTCAGGCGCCAGTGCCTCTTCTTCCACAAATATTGTAACAGGGACGACGCCAGTCACCTTACCATCGGCGGGAACAACGTCATTTTATATGGCAGCTTTCCCTGCTGCGGGCTCTGCAGACGATCACTTGAATATACAGGGGTTTGCTCTCGATAGTCCAGGTGCTGGAACATTCTATTACACTGTCTGGATGTGCTCCTCAGTATCAGAAAACTATTCTAATATGATCGCTGCTCTAACCGTTCTTAAAATCCAGGCCTAAACTACCGTGCGGCGAAAGAGAAAGATGCCGATGCAGATGCAGCGAATTCTTCAGACGGATGCGAGTCTCTGGAAGGAGAAGAAAACTCTCTGCTTCTCGCCTTCTTCGAAACACTACGATACGGTGTGGACAGGGCCTACCGATGGCGCATGGCCGACATATCTTATTACAGATGAGCCGCCGGTCTGCGACAGCCTTCTTATATTAACGACCCACAAAGGCGAAGGCCCCAATATTTTGCACCTACCTATGGGTAACCGTTTGCACTTACCCACCATTCATGAAACATTTGCCCATTTACCCAAATGGGATGGAACGACCCAGCATGCAGTTACCCTGTTAGCAGAACTCTTGTGTTACAGGGTTGTTTCGGGTCCAGAAGCCAGACCCCTCTGGCTCATTACGCAGACGAACCAGACGCAGGAGGCCCAGGAATGTCTTGAGAGAAATGCAGAGAATCCTCTGATCGACAAGATAATTCTCTTACAAGAAACGGGTATACCCACGAGGAAAAGTGTAGCTATAAGTAAAAAGGTAGACGAAAGAAGTATCGGCCGGCGACTCACGTATGCAGAGATTATGCGGACGATCCTAAGCTTCCCACCAGATGTCCTTGTAGTATTTGCGAACCCTACTATCTTCTTGGATCTGGGATGGAAAGATGTCTGGACGCTGAATTTGGAGAATGTGTGCCTGGCACTGCGAAGGTATCAGCTACCTGCATCAGGGAATATGGATAATCCGGAACTTGTTTCTTCTGCTTCGCTGGCCGATTCCCAGGATTGCTGGGTGGTCCGTGCCGAGGATGTGCAGCGGCATCCTAATCCAGCTGCTGACCTCGACTTCCCCCTCGGAACCCCTGCCTGCAGCGTATTTGCTCTTCGCATGTTACAGAAGAAGTTTGTTGTGGTGAACCCTGCCCGCTCTCTTATTACATGGCATATGGGGTCCAAGGCAGTGAGTGAAACGGCGAGCCCTATCCACCACCACGTCCACCCCACAGGCTTGAATGAGAGACTTCCTGTTCTCAGAATTAACTCTAAGAAAGAAATCCTCTCCTCCTGCGTCCAAGGCCCTGATGCTGCCGGCTGGCTGCACCGGCTCTCGAAGAAAGGAATCTCCAGAAAGCTCGGCACAACCCCTGTAACACAGGATATCCCAGAAGTATTTGTCGTGAACAATTGTTTCGAGACTATGACGGGCCTTGCCTTTGATTCGTCAAAGATGTATATTGGTTCTTCCCCTGGAGCTCAAGAAAGATGGTCGGCAGATTCTCTCTACCCTCTGCTTCCCACTGAGCAGTATGAAGTAGGGTTGGTTGCACCGCTCCCTGTCGAGGGGGGACTGGGATTCTTACCCTATTTTGCAAAACTTCTCTTACTCAAGGCATTCGCTCAAGAAGCAGAAGCAGTCAAATACCTCTGCCCCGCCGAAGCCAAGGGTCTCGCAGCACTCTTCGGACTTACAAATACCATCGACACTGGCGACAAATACATCTTCTACAAGAAAGCATACTGCCTCCCTGTTGCACCAACCTCGAAGGCTGAAATAGCGGCTTTGCGTTCCTGTTTCTGGGTACCCGAAGTGCGTCTATTCAACGGCTATCGGTCCATTGTTCTTATGGAATCGAATGCGCCCTTAGAAGCAGCCCTGCGTCGTGGGTATGATGTGAAAGTGGTGGATGATATGCCAGTTGAAAAAATCATCGCCTTCCTCTCAGGGGCGTGGGCGGTTGTTTGTTCTGGATCTGCCAACGCTAATGCTTCTTGGATCTGGCTGCTTCCAAAGGGAGCCCATGTACTGGAACTTAGTTCATCCTCTACCGAAGCACACGATCTCTCCACCATATCAGACCTCAACCACCATTTTACATCTCCTGATATGCTGCTAGATACCCTTTCCGGCCTTGAATGAGACGACACTTAATTTAGTATTTCACGGTAGATATGTCATTCGCACATCTAGGCTTTGAACTCGGAATGGCCGTTAGCGAATATAACAGTGGAACAACAACGACCTATGATGATATTATCAAATACACATTTCTATATTTGGAGGAAGTGAAAAAGGGGGTTGCCGATGGAACCATCCACGGCGACGATGTTGCCGACTATTACACACTCGTTGGGCAGACGTGGGCATCCATTCAAGCGAAATAGACTTGATAGTAGTGCTCATTCAAAATGTACGTGTACTACACCTATATTTGAATGTGCTAGGGAAAATCCCAGTCAAAAACGTACAATCTATTGTAGATAATGTCGAGACGGGTATACGACACGGATGTTATTACACTAAGGAAAATTTTTGCACTAGATACCAATAGTGCAAATTTACCTGCTAATAACATCCTAATTACCGACGGAAAAGGGGGTACCTTTTGGGCTCCAGGATTTACGGGCATGACCGGTATGGCGGGTGTCACGGGTCCGTCAGGTGCAACAGGATATCTCGGTCCAACCGGTAATACAGGTGACCCGGGTCCAGCGGGTCCAGCATCGACAATCACGGGTCCGACAGGACCTACGGGCTATACCGGTCTATATGGCCCACAAGGTCCGCAGTCAACGGTGACCGGTCCTACGGGACCTACTGGCTACTATGGGCCGCAGGGTCCACAGTCAACGGAAACAGGTCCGACGGGTTCGACAGGATACACGGGTCCCACGGGTCAAACAGGACCCACCGGCTATGCCTCGCAGATTACAGGTCCGACAGGTCACACAGGTCCGACAGGTCAGACGGGTCACACAGGAGCAACGGGTCCTACGGGACCTACCTCAACTGTTACAGGAGCTACGGGAGCCACAGGTGTTACAGGATATACAGGTTATACGGGTGCAACTGGCGCAACTGGCATTCGAGGTACTACGGGAGCCACGGGAGCCACGGGCGCTACGGGTTCTACTGGTTCTACGGGTCCTACGGGCTTTACGGGGGCCACGGGACCGACGGGCTTTACGGGGGCGACGGGACCCACGGGGCCGACAGGATGTACAGGGCAAACGGGCTCTACAGGTCGGACAGGTCCTACAGGTCCGACGGGTCCTACAGGTAACACGGGCAACACTGGCAATACAGGGCCTACAGGTCCTACAGGTCGCATGGGACCCACAGGTATGACGGGTATGACGGGCATGACAGGTATGACTGGCATGACCGGTATGACGGGACCTACGGGAATTCAGGGATACAATGGGCCGAGAGGAAATACGGGTGCAACGGGTGCAACCGGTCTAACAGGAAATACAGGCGCTACAGGTGCTACGGGAAATACGGGTCCTACTGGCCCTACGGGAATGACGGGTCCCACAGGTCCTACGGGAAACACGGGTCGTATTGGAAGAACTGGTCCACAGGGTGATGTTGGAGTGAGTGGCCCTACTGGTCCAACGGGACCGAGAGGATTTACAGGCATCACGGGAACAACCGGATTTACGGGACGTACAGGTCGCACAGGACCCACGGGTATGACGGGTCCTACGGGAAATCCGGGTCCGTCGGGTGCTCTGTGGATTGGCCCCACAGGTCCTGCAGGTACAGCGACAAATACGGGTGCGACAGGTAATACCGGTTGGACAGGTCCTACAGGTGAGACAGGTCCTACAGGTGAGACAGGTGCAACAGGTGTTACGGGCATGACGGGTCCCACAGGTATGCAAGGTGTTCCAGGTGATGCGACAAGTACCGGTGCAACGGGCTATACGGGGTGGACGGGATCCACGGGACCCCAAGGTGTTCCAGGTGATGCGACAAGTACAGGTGCAACAGGGTATACTGGCCATACGGGGTCGACGGGTCCGACAGGTCTTCAAGGCCCTCCAGGTGATGCGACCCTTACAGGTGCCACAGGTTGGACAGGTATGACGGGTCCCACAGGTCTTCAAGGCCCTGCAGGTGATGCCACAAGTACAGGTGCAACGGGGTATACTGGCTATACAGGTAGGACGGGTCCTACGGGTAGGACCGGTACGACGGGAGCTAGGGGCTCTACGGGGGCCACAGGGCATACGGGTAGGACAGGGCCCACAGGTATGCAAGGTGTTCCAGGCACGGCTGAGAATACAGGTGCAACGGGCTACACGGGGTGGACGGGATCCACGGGACCCCAAGGTGTTCCAGGTGATGCGACAAGTACAGGTGCGACAGGGTGGACTGGTTGGACGGGATCTACGGGGTCGACGGGTACTACGGGTGCAATAGGGCCTACGGGGTTTACGGGTGCCATGGGTATACAGGGCCCTGCAGGTACAGCTACGAGTACAGGTGCAACGGGCTACACGGGGTCGACGGGATCTACGGGACCCCAAGGTGTTCCAGGTGATGCGACAAGTACAGGTGCAACAGGGTCGACTGGTTTCACGGGCATGACGGGCCCGACGGGTATGCAAGGTGTTCCAGGTACGGCTGAGAATACAGGTGCAACAGGTCCTACTGGTTTGATCGGCCCTACGGGTCTACAGGGTGTCGCAGGTACAGCAACGAGTACGGGTGCGACGGGCTATACTGGTAATACGGGTGATACTGGTGCCACAGGTGCGATGGGTGATACTGGTGATACGGGGTCAACAGGACCCACTGGTGATAGGGGCCCTACAGGTCGCCAGGGTGTTGCCGGCACGGCCACTATGACGGGTGCAACTGGCGAAACGGGTCCGACGGGCATGACGGGACCCACGGGTATTCAGGGTCCTGCTGGTACAGCTACGAATACGGGTGCGACGGGAAGTAGGGGCATGACGGGTCCCACTGGCTGGACGGGGCCTGCTGGGACAGCGACTAATACGGGTGCAACGGGTTACACGGGTTCAACGGGTCCTACGGGAGCCCAAGGTGTTCCAGGTACAGCGGAGAGCACGGGTGCTACTGGCTACACGGGCTATACGGGCCCCACTGGACCCACGGGCGACACGGGTGAGATAGGTCCTATG
>Ga0209550_10005522_pt1 | contig 11847 bp, 7 predicted proteins | sample LauGreSuBDMM15SN_2_FD_187567 | JGI IMG/M metagenome (GOLD analysis project Ga0209550, IMG submission 187567) | Freshwater lake microbial communities from Lake Michigan, USA - Su13.BD.MM15.SN (SPAdes) (version 5) | ecosystem: Environmental > Aquatic > Freshwater > Lake | place: Lake Michigan, USA... | reverse complement strand
GTGGCGACACACACGAGGAGCACAGGGGCACAGCGCCGTGACCAGTGCTGGACCAATGTCCCCTCTCTGTCCTCTCGGTGACTACGCCTCTTCTACGTGTGCCCTGAAACTCCTCTCAAGCTGCTCCACGCACGCCTCTCACGCCCACAGATCCGGCCCGTTGGGGTCGCCGGCCGGGGCTATGGTCGGGTCCTCCTTGGAAGTGCCGCGAAGTTTCGCGCGCAGCTCGAGCACACGCTGTGCCATCTTGGGGTTCTCCGGTGCCCACGCCTCCTGCAGCTGCCACGGCTTCCAGTCGGGATCGCCCGCCGCGATCCCAAGCCGCGTCCGCACATCGGTCTCGAGATGCTCTGTAGGCACATTCGAACCATGCGTGTAGCCCGAGTACGCGGCCTCGGAGTCCATGGCGTTCGCGCCCTTGGGGTAGTGGCGCAGCGACTCAAACCACGCCTGTGAGGCGAGCCACGACGCCTCCTTCATCTTCTGATCGTTGTTGGGCGCCGTGTACACCGGATCACCCGTAGTGGCGGTCTGGAAGGGGATCCGTTGCGTCGCGAAGTAATCGATGTCGCCGTGTAGGTCCGCCCCGCGCAGCTCGTTGCGCCGGTCGCGATCCGGGTGGCCGCGGCCTGTGGGCGACGTCGTGCGCCCTTGCCAGCCCGAACGCGCGAGCGCCGCCTTGGTCGTGGGTGAGCCGCGGTACGTGGACTGCTTCGTTCGCTCGGTCTTGGGCGTACGCTCAGTGCGCCCCGGCGCAGTGCGATGGCGCCGCTTGCCTCGAGGAACGACAAAGTCCGGGCGCTGCTCGATGGGCAACGGCTTCCCCTCGTCGCTCCCGGGGGATGCATCGAAGGGGTTCGCGTCGGGTGGACGCGCTGTGATCGCCGCCTTGGCCCTTGGCTGGCAAGCGGCGATGGGCTTGAGAAGCCGCTGCATCGCCGCCTCACGTTCCTCAGCGGTCATTTCGACCTTAGGCTTGGGTGCCGCCGGCGGCGGCATGGGCGATGCGCTCGCCGTCTCCGGGCTCGCTTCACCCTTGACCCGCGACGTCTTCTGCGCGCGCCGGTTCGCCGCGCCGGGCACGAGCTCGGCGGTCGGCGGTGGCGGCTTGAGATTCTCCGAGCGCAGCGCCACTTTTTTGGTCTGGCCGTCAATCAAGACGTGCCAGACTCCCTTGAGCGCGTCGTGAGCGACTACGCGAGCTTTCTTGCCGTTAAGGTCGCCACGCTGCTCGAGCCCGATCACGGTGCAAATGTCGCCCACGACGATAACTGATGCCGCCGCCCCCGATGAACTCATGCTGCTTCCCGCCCCTTGCGGGCCGCTCGCGCTGCTGCTGCTGCTGCTGCTGCTCTTGCCGACTAAGTCCTTGGGTGGCGAGTCCGACCTTGGCCGCGAGGATGCCGCTGGCATCGCTGGAGCTTGGCCGAGCTTAGCCCTGAGCGCAGCGACCTCGGCTTTGAGCTTATCATTCTCCTCCTTCACGGCAGCTGTGCGCGCCGTCGGTGGCATCGGCGGAGGGGCTCCTAGTCCAAACCAGCTCATGGTTACAACTTGAACCTCGCTGTCTGTATGAAGCCGAAGAGGGTCTAGCCACCCTTCCAGTGCAATTTGGAGACGGCGCCTCTGCTCCGCTCTTCCTGCACACGCGAAAAGTCAGTGAGATGAGCCGTTTCGTTTCGTATCTGCAACAAAGTGTCGGTTCAATTGCGGGGAGCCGGGACACACACGAGTCTGTACATGTACATGTAGTCAGAGGATTTGTTTTCATGAGGTTCGTCAGCAAGACATGAAACAACGCTCCTTCGCAACACGCTGGGCGGCCAGGGGCTGGACAAAAAAGCGGTTCTCCACGGAAATGGCTTCAACAGCATTTGCTCTGGATGGCCAAGACGAACTGCGCATGGATTGTGAGCTTGCCGAAGCGATGGGTGATTGCGGGCTTGCTGAGGCTTTTCCCATCGAGAGTCGTAGCGGCAGCGGCAGCCAACATGGGACGCAGCGGCCGCTGCCAACAGTGGCAGTTGCAAATAGCAAAGACGAGGACAGTGACGACGACGATGGCGTTATACCCTCGCCATCTGCAGTTCAGCGGATCGAGCGCCATCGCGAGCAGCGCCCCCGCGACGGGGATCGGGGAGCCGTTGCTGATATCGTGGATCGGATCTTCCGCAACGTGTTCAGCAGAATAGAGGCCACTGAGGTACTGGCAGGGCTCAGCCAACTACGCGTCGTTCATGCATCCGCACGCCCAGGCCGTGTGCCACACGGCGCCGTGCGCAAGGAACGCAGAGGCAAGCCGCACTTGGCAAGGCCGACGACCACGGAGCAGCCACACAAGGAAGCACCCTTAACAGGAGTACGTACGGGAGCGGCTGGCAGATATGGAAATGGATTGCCTTACACCCAATAGACTATGCGCGGACCCCGCCGCCAGCGAAGAGGGTCGGCGTTTACGTATGCGTGGGACCAAAGAGGGGTATGGTTGACTGCTGAGCGTGCTGTGCCGTGTGTGGCCGGTTTGGGTTCGCCGGACGGCCGATCTCCGTTTTCGTAGTCGGAAGTTACTGCTGTCGCGGTATGTTGGTTTGGGTCGAGGTAGTTCCAGGTAGCTTCGTGCGTGGGGTCGGCCCATGCGGACGTGATCGGAACTTAGTCCACGATATACGTTAGACGCGGCCGCCTCGTGGCGCGACTGGAGCCGTTGAAAAGGGGTGCGACTTTTGCGTACAAGCTGCACGTCAAATCCACCTCGCAAGAGGGCGAGTCGGACTACAGTGCTGACGTGTTCGTGAAAACCACGATATACGGGTAACCCGCGCCGCGCAACGAGATAACGACCGGGGACCACCCCGCCGCGCGCAGCTCCGACCCGGGTGCGCGGTCCCGGCGCGTGTTCAAGCAACCACGACCGGCACCCGCAACGAAGGGCCAGGGGCAGGCATCTGCATAGCGGCCGAAGTTGGCTCTCTCTCTGCGGCTGCGTGCGCACGGATTCCTGCTGCGCGAAGCTGCTCAGGGTGTTGCATGTTGTCGCTGCGGCTGCTGCTAACTCGAGAGTGGCCGCGGTGATGTCCGCGGTGATCTCTGACACCATGGCTGCCAGAGCTGTGGGAGGCGTGCCTGCCATGAGCCCGGCTGCTGCCATGAGCCCGGCTGCTGCCATGAGCCTCGGTGCTGACATGAGCCTCGGTGCTCGTGACATGAGCCTCGCTGCTGCGCGACCTGCGGCTGCGTGCGCGCCGCTCGTGCCGCGGTCCGTCAGTGTAGGTGCGCCCTGCATCCGCCTCGTAGGGCGCTCCAGCCCCTTTGCCATCCTCTGCGCCTGCGCCCAGCACTTCGACTCGTGCCCCGGGCAGCTTGGCAAGCCGGTGTGCGATGGAGCGCTCGAGACGGCGGGCCGCACGGCGCGCCTCGACGGCCTCCTGATCTGGATCGAGCGTCTCTTCGAGCCGCCGACTCACGCTACGCTCGAGCCGCGCAGTGCGCCTCTCCGCCGCCGCCGCCTCCGCCGCCGCCGCTCGGGCGGCCTCGTTGCCGCCGCCACTGTGGGGCTCGTGGCGCAGACGTCGCCGCGCATGGCCCTCGCCGACGGGACCTTCGGCTGCTTCGGCGGAGCTCGTGCTCAGCAGGGCGCTACGGCCACGCGGCGGCAGATTATCAGCAGCGCCGGCGCCGGGGACAGCACCTGTAGCTGACACGTTGGCGTGGGCTCGGGGCTGGCTGTGCGAGGGGCGGTCCGGATGAGATCGGCGCTGAGGAGGCCCTTTGGATGCGGCCGTGGCCGCCGCAGCTGCGGCTGCGTCGATTTGGGCACACACCTCGTCGAGGAGCGCGAGGGGCGCCTCGGCCAATGCCTCGCGCACGAGCTGGGCGAGGCGCTCCTCAGCGCGGCGTCCCTCAGCGCGGCGGCCCGCGGCCACAGATGCCACCGGTGCCACCTGCGCCACCAGCAGCGCCGCGGCCCCATGAGAGCCACGGAGCTTCGTCAGTAACCCTTGGAGCTGCTCAGCGCTCAAGCCGCTCAATTCGAATGTGGGGCCATTGTTCGGCTGAGCGGCGGCGACCGTCTCGAGACTCACTGGCGTGCCGTCGACGTTGCGCTCGAGGCCGGCAAAGAGGTCGACCGCACCCGCGCCGCTCGCGCCACTGCCCCATCCGGTGCGCCGCTGGTTGCTAGCGTGCGCTGCTGTTCTCTGCCCCACCCCACTCGCCGTACGCGCCCCTCGGGCGTCGTGCACCACTGCCGTCGTTGTGGCGGCGCACCTCGCCGGGCGGGCGGGAGCGGCGCTATCGCTTCGGCTCATCGTTGGCAGCTTTGCGGCTGCATGCATACGATGTACGCCCTCGGATCCGCCGATGCCATCAAAGCTAGCAGCGCCCTCTATCGTCGTCCTCTCGTGCGCGCCACCGTCCTCGCCTCTGCGCACCCACTTCGGAGGAGGTGCAGCCGCTGCTCCGCTCGCACGCGCACGCAAGCGCTCGAGCCGGGCCGCGTGCCGAGCGAGCCGCCGGCGCGACTCATCGCTCGCCGACGAGGGCTCCGGTGCGCCGGCGCCTGCGGCAGCGTGCTGAGCGCTCATCGATGGCAAGCTCGCCCCGAGATCGTCGAGATTCGCGTCGAGATCGTCGAGATCGTCCGGCCAATCAGACACGTCCGACCAGCGCGCGCTCAGCATGTGGGCATCCTCGCCCTGCGTCGTCGGGAGCTGCAGCTGGATGCACACCTCATCGAGGAGCGCGAGGGGGGCCTCGCGCAGCCGTTGGCGTGCCAGCTGCACGAGAGCTGCGAGCGAGGCGTCCGGCAGTTCGTCGAGCGGCCTCTGCAGAGCGTGACTCAGCTTGGCGATGAGCGCGCGCAGCTGCGTCGCGTCCATCTGATGGAGCTCAATGGTGCGCCGCGGAGGTGCAACCATCGGCTGGAGCCCGTTGAGCCCGAGGGTGGTCAGCACCTCGTCGATGAGCGGCAGAGGCGCCGCGCCGAGCGCCGCGCTGGCAAGCTCGAGCAGCTCCGCCTTCTCCACCGCCAATCTCGCCACATCCACCGCGCCGCCGAGCGCCGCGATCAGCACATTGAGCTCGCGAACCGACAAGTCGCTCAGCTTGAGCTGCCTGGGCGATGGCGGGCGCGGCGGCGACAGCGCCGCGGCCCCATCGTCCCCGGCTACGTCCGACCCGAAGGCGTCTAGCATCTCGTCGAGCTCGGAGAGCATCTCATCCTCGGTGAATGGCTCCCTTCCCAGCTCGCTGCCGTCGCTCTCGCTTCGCGCGTCCTCGTCCTTGGCTCCTCGCTTACCACCGCGCGAGCTGCTCCGGTGCGACCGGTGTGACCTGAGCGACGACCGGTGTGACCTGAGCGACGACCGGTGGCTGCGGAGCGAGCTCGCTCCAGAGAGATTGCTCCGCCAGGTGCTTAGCTCACCCTCTGACTCGGTGCGAAGCATGCGCCGCAGCGGATCGATGGTGGTCCGACCACCGTCCGTGTCGCCGACGAGCGAACCCTGCAGCCCAGCGCCCACCATCTCACTGGCTGATGCTTTAGCGGACTGGCGCGCTTGCAAGACAGACTCACGCAGCTGCTCATCGAACTGCGCGGCACTCGTGTCTGCCATCAAAGAGCGCGCCTTCGAGCCGCGCACGTACTCGGCCAACCCGAGATGGCCTTGTGCCCTTGCAAGCTCGACTGCGCTGTCTGCATTGGCCACGACCCAGTCTTCTGGGGCACTCAAGCGAAGGTACTCCACGTCGCCGTCTCTGACGGCGCGCCAGCACCGAGCCTGCACGGCCCTGTGGGCCATCGGCCAGCGACGCTCAAAGAAGACGATAGTTCCAGAGTCGGACACCGCCGTCGCAGCGCCCCTGAGAAAGGGGTCGGCGTTGGCCGGCACCGTGAGAAATTTTGCTGGTAAGCGCCCGAGGCGTTAAGTTCATAAGTGTACAAGTACACTGTATTTGGGGAAGTTTCGCTCGGGACCTAGAGCTCTCTAAGAATCAAGAAGCTTGTGTGTGCGTGCCACCACGGTAGCCACGGCGACCGGCGTCGATATCGCTACCCCGCGGTCGTGTGCGTGTTTGAAAAGGCAAATAAAGCGCTAAAGCGGTAAAAAGCGCTGTTTCGATCGATTTAGGTGTGCTGGCGATCCGTTTCGACCTAGAACACACGCGAACCCAAAGATAAGCTCGGCCCAAAGATAAGCTCGGATCTGCTCCCTGCTCTGCGGTGTTTCCGGCGATGCGGCCCGGGGCCGGCGTTTGTGCCCGATTTTAAGCCCGACGTTGGATATTCATCGTAATCGTAAAGCCTTTTGTACGTGCTTGATTACTTCTTTACTGCCTTCGCGGGATGCGCCGCAAGTGTAGTGCCCCGCGTCACTCCTCGACCTCGGGCTCGAAGGGCGCGAAGCATCGCTTGAATTCCGACGCACCTCGCGCCTCGAGCTCGACGGTGCTCGCCCGCTCGCCAGGTGCAGGCTGGGGCATGCACTTCTTCCAGTCGGCGCGATCTGGGTTGCCGAGCAGTGCGGCGACGACCTCACGACCAAACTGGAGCGGGTGCCGTCGCGGATTGGTGCGGTGAAGGTGCAGGAGCGTCTCGCCCGATGGCAGCGTGGCTGCGAAGAAGGGCTCGGGCCCACCTGGCATGCGCGAGACAAGCGTCTCACTGGGTGCGAGCATCTCAAAGTGCAAACCGAGCCGCCGGCCGTGCGCCTCGAAAGCGGCGCGTACACCGCCTGCCAGCTGCGCGGGGAGCGGCACTGCTTGGACGTGCATGTGCTCAAAGGTGCCGCTGGCCATGTAGCGCTCGAAGAGAAGGAGCGCAAAGCCGCGGGCCAGGAAGCACTTGCGCAGCGCCGCCACGTACCGCTGCAGCTCGGCCGCCTCGCTGTCGCTCAGCAGCAGCGAGCAGGGCTTGTGCGCGATGGGGAGGAGCAGTGCGTGCATGGGTAGCAATGGCCCCTTGGCCACGGACGCGTAAACCTCCTCGCCAACCGACACGACTAGGTGGGTCTCGAACTGGGCCGAGGCCATGCAGAACCAGCACGTGTCGGCCACCCACGACCGCTGCTCCTTGGCGAACTCGGGGCGCTTGCGCTTTGTGCCACCGCCCGCATCTGCCGCCAGCGCACCGTCGCCAGCGCCCCCACCACCTCCACCGACTCCACCACCGCCGCCGGCCACGGCGGCCGCGTTGGGCGGGACCGGGTGCGCGCACTGCGCGGCATCCTCGCCTGTGGATGCGCGCAAAGCGTACGGGTATGGCGAATCAGTCGTACCTTCGGGGGCGGCGGCCAGCTGCTCGGCTGCCATTGTCGCCATCGGCGCCAGAGCAAGCGCATGCAGCCACTTCTTCTTCTTGGGATCGGCGTTGACGGCTGCGAGGCAAACAAGCCGGCACACCGAGCCGCTTCCCTGACGGTAGGGCGCACGTGCGAAGAATGTGTCCTCCGTGCCGCAAAAGTGGTAGCGCGGCTGCACACAGCAGGCCATTTCGGCCACTTGTTCGGAGCCGACCTCGGGTAGCTCGCGCTCTGGGAGCACGTCGGCGGGCACGCCGTCAGCCGGCAACTTGCGGAAGAAGCCACGCGGCCAGTCGCAGGTGAGTAGCACGTCGCAGCCCAGGTACGTGGCATGACTTGTACGCCGGCGCAGTTCGGCCACGGCATCAGTGAGCTGCGTGCCGCCTGCTCGGCCATCGGTGAAGCCAACGCGCAGGCCGTGCAACGTGATGATACCCGTGCCAGCGAGGCAGTACAGATCTGGGCAGAGCTCGAGCTTGCCGTCCGGATCGGCAGTCGGCGCGTCGGCGGGTGGCGGGCCGAGCAGGTACGTAGGCAGGGGCACCTTGCGCTCACCCGACTTGAAAGGCTCGAGCAGTTCCGCAGCCGAGGCCTCTCCAAAAAAGTCGCCAACACAAAGCATGCAATCGAACGGGCCCTTGGAGCTGTGCACCGCAGCGGCGCGCAGGAAAAGCTGATCGAGCGAGCCCTTGACGTCACCAGCCACCAGGAGCTTGGTGGTCATGCTTTCCGTGAGCACGTCGGCACGTGCTCGTTTTTCTAGAGAAAGAACTTTCGAAGTTGTCTAAAGAGAGTCGTGGTGACCTTCACCACGACCAGTCCTCCACAAGTTTCTCAAATTTCATCGTCCCGATGCCGTCAACCCCTCGGCTGACGCCCGAACAGTTGAACACGGCCGGATTCGTGCTGTTTTTCGGCCTATGTCAGGCTACATATGTGTTCGTCCTCAGGAAGCCCGAGCCAATGCACGAGCCCGGGCCCGACAAGACTATAGTTATCCTTGACGGAAGTGGCATCTCCGCAGGCAAAGAGACGTCGCTGGACCAATTGATGCAAAATCCGGCGGCCGTAGTGACCTTTGACTCCTATGGCAATCGCAAATCTCCTCCGTCTTCTTCGCCCCAACCATCTACAAAACCTTTGAAGCCGCCGCAGACATCCCCGCAGCCACCGTCGCTGCCGCCTCCGCCTCAGCCATCGCCTCTGCCTCCACAACAGCCTACACCTTCACTTCAGCCGCCGACGCAGGAGCAGCCGCCACCACCGCTCCAGTTGCCTCCGTCACAGCCATCGCCGCACTTGCCACAGCCGTCGCCACAGTCGTTGACACCACAGCCACCACAGCCGTCACTGCTGCAGCCGTCACCACTACCTTTGACGCCGCCACGAAAACATCAGGAGGCGACCCTGCTGAATTCGGTTGACGAAGGAGAGCCAATGCCCGAGACCGACGATCGCCGAGCGGGTTGTCGCAGACCCGCATACGTGTGGGCGCAGAATCACACGCACGTCTTCGTCACCGTGAGTCTCAGTAGAGCCGAGCGTGAGGCTGCTCCGAAGGTCGACTGTGGCCAACGGCAACTGAAAGTCCACGCCAGTCGAGAGAGCGGCGCCGACTGCGTTGAGATCACTCTGGAGCTCTTTCGCCCAATCGAAACGGCCCGCTGCCAGTCACAGCGCACGAACCGGGGACTGCTGCTCCGGGCGCCCAAGCAGGGTCCAGGCCATTGGCGGCGGTTACTCCTGAGGGACGTGTACGACGCCAAGCAGAGCGTCGACTGGAGTCGCTTCTCGCATCCTGACGCGACGCGTGCCGAGAAGCAGGAGCGCCGCGAAGCCGACTTTGCGGCGCTCGATGCGGTGCGAATGCGCGAGATGGCGCGGCTGCGGCCCCGCTTCGACGCGATGCTTCGAGACTTCGCTGCGGCGCAGGAGCGCAGCGAGGTTCTCGACCCTCAGAGGCAGCACGAGATGCTCGTGCTCGGGGAGGCTATCTTGAAGCACTTCCACGAGGAGCGATCCGAGCGCGCTGCGCTGCGTGGGGATGCGCCACTGCCCGCAGGCGTCGACGAGTTGGACCTCGAACGCTCCGTGCTCAAGCTTCGTGAGCTTGACCGCAAAGGCCAGTTGGATCACGACCGCAATACAGAAAGCTGGAAGGAGTGGCGAAGGAGGCGAGCAGGGAGGACTCCAGGCGAAAAGAGAAAGGCCATCTGAGGTGAGAGAAAGTGGTGAAGAAGACGTAGAGACACTAGACGAGACTAGTTAGACCGACAAGTCACGAGAAGTAGATACCATGTACAGCGCGCGCGCCGCACCGCCGAACGGTACGGTCGGCGACGGTCCGCGTACGCGCGCGGTACGGGACTTTCCGCGTCCGTTTCTCCTTCTTAAGACCGTCCCGTGGGCCCTGACCCGATCGGGCTGGTCGGTGGGGCGAGCCGGCATACATTCGCTTTCGACATTCGCTTGAGGCCTTCTTGAGGCCGTTCCCCCCGGCCCCGCGCCCCGGCTAGCGGCTTGAAGTTGAACGGAGAACGCGGTCGTAGCCGGGAAGCCGGGTCGTACGTCGACCCGGCGGCCGCGGTGGGTAACTCTTGACACTTGAGAAACATTACTACACATCAAAAACTTCGCTTGCTCTAGTGCCCTCGAAGCAGTGCGCGTGCAGTGGATGTGGACCGTCCCGAGGAGCTCGCCCCTCTCGACGGCCTCAGTCGTGTGGCAAGGGCGAAGGCCGAAGCGGCGAACGCGGAGTTCATCTCACGGGCGGTGGGGCGGGGCACACGGCAGGCGGCAGCTGTGCGCTGCAGCGGCCCGCGTCCGCTCCCTACTACTCCGACAATTCAACACTCGGCATCGTCCGTTCTTACTTGGAGAGCAGCCCCTCATCGTCAAGCATGGGCGCGCGTTCCTGGTTGGTGCGGAGAAGGTAGTTCTGGTCGGAAGCGAGCGATGCATGCAGCTCGTTCAACTTGCCCGCAAGGCGGATGGCCCCTTGCAACGCGCTTTCCATGAGCACCGCCGACGCGTGCGAGACGTACCGCTCTGGCCGTTCGAGAAAGTGCACCATACCTTTTGCCTCGTCGATGCTCGCGTGGATCTCATCGGCCAAAATCATCTCGCGGATCTGACGCGCCGCCGCCGCCTCGCTTTCAAGCCCGGCGATCGAGGCGATTTGGGTGAGAGAGAGGGTGAGGTACGTCTCGGTGAGTTGTTTGATGGAGCGCCGCATCCGCGCGGGCATGCACTGCCTGGCGAGCCCCAGGTTCCGGTCGGCCTCAAAAGCCGCCGTGTGCTTCTGCAAGCTCTCGCGCAGCTTCGCGCCGTCGCCCGTGGCGAAGGCGTCCGCAAACTCGCTGTACGCCGCGAGGCTCTTGATCGGCCGCGCGATCGCGGGCGATACGTACTTGGGCAGCCGCGGTAGCTCGCCTGTCTCGATCAGCGAGCAAAGCAGGCACTTTTTATACGCCTCGAGCATGATCGCGTTCAACACGTGCGTCGGCGCGGAGACGCACAGCGCGAAGCTCTCGAGGGCGGCCTTGTAGCGCTTGAGCCCCGTGTAGATCATGCCAGCGTAGTAGTGGAAGAGGAGCAGGTCGCGTGGCGTCACAAGCGTAGCGTCGCGGTCCACCTGCAGCAGCTCCTGCGCGAGTAGCGGCAGCGCTGCGGAGTACGTCTTTGCGAGAAGGCACGCCTTGAGGCACTCCGCATGCAGTGGCGTGAAGTGGCTCGTCGTCGGTTGCAGGGCGAGCGCGGCAGCGTGCAATGGCCGCACGGCCGAGAGCGGCGCACGAGCCGTTAAGCACGCCGCGCTGAACTTTGTGCACACGGCGACGAACTGTGACGGCACCATCTGAACTTGCACCGGGTCGCAACCGAGCAGGAGCCTGCGACACTGCGCGATGAAGATCTGCACGGCCGCCACATTACTCAGTGGCACAGCTGAACCCTTGACATTGAGGATGAAGACGAGGCCGAGCGTGTGCAGGTGCGGCGTGAGCACCTGCGCCGCTTCGTCGAGTTGTGGCATGTGCTGGATGAGCACCTCCTCGTGCGTCTGCAGGTTCTTGAGCAGGCTTTTGAGCTCAGCCTGTGAAGCCTCCGTCGCTTGGATGCACGCAACCAGATCGGTGAGCGCAGACAGAGACATGGCCAGGCGTCGCGACAGCGCCCGCGCGCTCGGCGATTCGCAAGGGCGCCCTCCTGATGACCTTCCTCATCACTCGCAAAGTTGGCTCGTGCTAGACTTTTGGAAATGAATTTCCCAACGTCGCCGCTCGTGGAGCTCAGTGAGCGACGGCCTGGCTTTTCGTTGGAAAAAAAAGGGTTCACACGAGTCAACACCGAAAGGGCCGCACGAATAGTTCCTATGGAGGGCTCCACCATCGCACAAACCATCTGCTCGAATGCCCTTCACAGCGGCGTGTTCTACTCAACCGGCGCACCCCTGCCGTGCAGCTACTTCCAAGCGTACCCCAACACTTGCGCTTCCTACACGGTCGCGCGCACCAATTGCCCAGTCGCATGTGGCACATGCCCGCCCCTC
>Ga0209550_10005519_pt1 | contig 11852 bp, 12 predicted proteins | sample LauGreSuBDMM15SN_2_FD_187567 | JGI IMG/M metagenome (GOLD analysis project Ga0209550, IMG submission 187567) | Freshwater lake microbial communities from Lake Michigan, USA - Su13.BD.MM15.SN (SPAdes) (version 5) | ecosystem: Environmental > Aquatic > Freshwater > Lake | place: Lake Michigan... | reverse complement strand
TCTAACATAGTTACGCACAAACCTGGGTATAAATTTGAGATATGTGTTGGGGCGAAGTTTAAAAACAACAGTCTTTTGATGATTCAGGCTATAAATGAAATCAACTTAGGCTTTGCAAATTTATATAGCAATATTTTAAGAAAACAATTCAAAATGGCTCAAGAATTCGAAGTAGGCCGTTCTAAATTTTCAATTAATATAGGATATTTTATGATCAATAGTATAAGTGGTAAAAAATATCTAGGGTCAGGTTATGGGGTGGGAATATGGATAGAGAGTTAACTAAAAAATATAACAGTTTAAAAGCATTATATGAGCTTGGATTTATTGATCCTAAAGCTACTGCAAAAAATATCAACTATATAGGGATTGTATCAAAATTTTTCTGCTGTTCTTTGTTGTTGATATATGTATCAAACAATTTTTTTATAGCCATTAATCACCTGATATACATAATACAAAATTTACTAAAATGTTTTTTATTCATTTATACTCAGATTACTCAATATAGCGGAATTGTTATAGAGCCTTATCTACCGTGTGATGATACAAGAAAGCTATATGATGAATCTTCTCTTCCGCTGTATAGCATTCTTATTCCAATGTACAAAGAAGGGGTTGGTGTTAAATCTATAATATCCAATATATCTAAGCTTAATTATCCTACAAAATTGCTAGATGTAAAATTAGTTTTAGAAGAAGATGATGTAGAGACTCTAAGTATATTAGAATCTATAGATTTGGAAGAACATATGAATATCATCAAGGTGCCATATTCTCAGCCAAGAACAAAACCAAAAGCCATTAACTATGCTATGCAGTATATTAAAGGTGAATATGTGGTTATATACGATGTAGAAGACATGCCAGAAACAGAGCAGCTTATGAAAGCTGTGAGGTCTTTTAAAAGTCTCCCAGAAGAGGTAATTTGCCTCCAAGCTAAATTACGTTTTTATAATCATGACAAAAACATATTAGCAAAATTATTTAATATAGAATATCAAATTTGGTTTGATTTTTTATTGCCAGCTATGGATAGGTTTAATATACCTGTTCCTTTGGGTGGAAATAGCAATCATTTTAAAGCAGGTGCTTTAAGAAAGTTAGGGCTTTGGGATGCTTATAATGTTACAGAAGATGCTGATTTAGGGATCAGATTATTTATGCATGGTTTCAAAGCTAAGATCATAGATAGTTATAGTTTTGAAGAGGCTCCAACTGATATAAAAAATTGGCTTAATCAAAGATCAAGGTGGATAAAGGGATTTATGCAGACTTTCTTGGTATACTCCTGTCAAACTAATAAGCTGAAATCTAAAATGAGTCTAAAAAGCAGAATCTGCACCTATATATTTATAGGTTTTACTACATATAGTTTTCTTTTTTTACCATGGTATTTTATCATAACCCAGAGTGAAAATTTTATAAATAGTATATTGTCCCAAATCAATATATATATGACGTTTCTATACATGTATTATTCGGGTGCAATAATTGTATCAAGTACCAATTTTCTTTATAAAGTAAAATTATTGGATATTGTGGCGCTAATTTTATGGCCTTTTTACTTTATTCTACATACAATAGCAGGGTATAAAGCATTATTTGAACTAATCACGCAACCATTTAGTTGGAATAAAACAAGACATAGCATCAGTGAATCTTAGGATGATTGATTTGTTGTTCAAAAATGCTATAGTATTTCTATGTTAGACTAATAGGAAAGGGGGGTATTAAATGTTTAATTTGAAATTTGTTGATAGTAAACAAGATAGCTGTATGGATGTGGTATTTCTTATACAAGATGAGGAATTGTCACGTGTGTATCAAGGTCTTGATGAAAAATCAGGTGGTTTGATTAGAAAAACCATAGCAGATAAAAATATATTTAAGGCCAAATATGGCGCAAAAAAGACTCTTACATATGTTGATAATGATAAAACACATCATATATTGCTAGTAGGTCTTGGTGACGCTAAAGGTTTATCTGGATATAAGATAGAAAATATAGGCGGTGGAATTTATATGTCAGCAAATTGTTCTCAAATAAAAAACCTATTCATTGATTGCAATTATCATCCAAAAGAATTTGATAAAGCAGAATTTGCAGCTTTAATAGCTAGTGGTATTAATCTTAGATCTTATAGATTTGATAAATATCGCACTACTCTAAAGGAAGAAGATAGGTCTAAGTTAGAAAAAATTTATGTTGGTGTATCAGATGTAAAAGCTACAGAAAAACGTTTTATAGATTTAGAAGCTTTAGTGACTGGTATATTCTTAGCTAGAAATCTGATATCGGAACCTGCGAATGTGCTTTATCCTGAAAGCTATGCAGAAATTATTGCAGAAGAGCTAGAGGTGCTCGGGGTTGGAGTAAATATACTTGGTGAAAGTGAAATGAGAGATTTGGGCATGGGTGCTTTGCTTGGCGTCGGGCAGGGGTCTGCTAGAGAATCGAAATTAGTGGTAATGGAATATTATGGAGCTGATGATAAAGATGCGAAGCCATTAGCTTTTGTAGGTAAAGGAGTGACTTTCGATACAGGCGGTATTTCAATAAAACCTTCTGCAAGCATGTGGGAAATGAAGTACGATATGTCAGGTTCTGCTGCTGTAGTTGGATTAATTAAGGCTCTCGCAATACGGAAAGCTTCTGTAAATGTGATAGGGGTTGTAGGACTTGTAGAAAATATGCCTGGTGGTAATGCACAGCGTCCTGGAGATGTTGTTAAAACAATGTCAGGCAAAACAGCGGAAGTTCTTGATACTGATGCAGAGGGTAGGTTAGTACTTGCTGATGCGTTATGGTATGCTCAAGATAAGTTTAAGCCAGAAATTATGGTGAATTTGGCGACTCTTACGGGGGCTATAGTAGTTGCTTTAGGTAGTACTTATGCTGGGTGTTTTTCGAATAATGATAATTTATCTGAAAAATTAGTGAATGCTGGTACTAAAGTAGATGAAAAGCTATGGCGTATGCCACTTCATGAAGATTATGAAGCGATGATCAAATCAGACATAGCAGATATTGCTAATTTAGGCAATGTAAGAGGCTCTGCTGGAAGTTCTACAGCTGCTCATTTTTTACAACATTTTGTGAATGAAGTGCCATGGGCTCATCTAGATATAGCAGGTGTGGCAAATGATAAAAAAGGCTCTAATTTAGCGCCTAAAGGTGCTGTTGGTTTTGGTATAAGGCTGCTTAATCAATTTATACAAGATTATTATGAAACAAATTAATTTGCCTTATATATTCGTAGTTGGTAATGAAAAAGGTGGGGCTGGTAAGACTACATGTTCTATGCATTTAATAGCAGGTCTTCTTGATAAAGGTCTTAGAGTAGCCAGTATAGACGTAGATTGTAGGCAGCACTCGTTGACTAGATATCTACAAAATCGTGAGGCTTATCGAATAAGTCAGAACGCTCAAAATATTTTAATGCCTATGAATTTCTTGCTGAAAGATAGTGTTGCACCTACAATAGCTGAACGCGAAACAGAGGAGACGAAGCTTTTTGAAGAGGCTCTAAATAAAGCCAAAGAAAATGCAGATGTAATAGTTATTGATACTCCAGGAAGTCATAGTTTTCTCTCTTGTTTAGCGCATTCTTACGCTAATACTGTAATTACACCAATTAATGATAGTTTTGTTGATCTTGATGTCATGGCTAAGGTAGATGCTGAGGGGCAAAATATTATCAGCCCATCTATTTATAGCCAGATGATATGGTCGCAAAAAATGGAAAGGGTTAAAAGAGATGGTAACTCTATAGAATGGGTAGTTACTAGGAATCGTTTGAGTAGCTTGGATGCCAAGAATAAACGTAATGTTAGTAATATATTAGAACAGTTAGCTAAACGTATTAGTTTTAGAATAGTATCTGGCTTTAGTGAGAGAGTGATTTTTAAGGAGTTGTTTTTGAAAGGTCTTACATTGCTTGATCTTACAAAAATAAATTATGACAAACCATTTAGCATGTCTCATGTTGCAGCGAGACAAGAGCTAAGAGAATTTTTGCAAGGAATTGGGATAGATGAGATTATTGGGGCTAAGGAAGGTGCTTTGGCTTAGGTGCGATTCCAACGGTTGATGTTGTTCTTAGCTAAAGGCAGTAATCCAGAAGACTGCACAACATAAAATATTGTAGAAGTGTTATTAATACTGAATCCCAGTCTGCTGCTTAAGGTGACACGAAAGCGCCTTCGCTAGAATAACACCAATTATTATCAAATTTCGACTCGTCTTTTTAGAACAAATGCAAAAAGCACTATGCTTCCAGCTAAGAATTTTAGATCAGATGAAGCGAAGCCTATAGCGATAGCTACTCCTTGTATTTGTTGATATATTATTGCACCAATAAAAGGTGATATAATTTGTTTTGTTATATTGTTAGGGTTTATTATAACTTCGCCGATCATAAGTGCTGCTAATGCGTGTACTACTATTCCAATCCCCATAGAAATATCAGCATACCCCTGAATCTGCACCATAATACTGCTAGATAATCCACATAGAGCATTACCTATAAATAATCCTAATATAGTATATTTATTTATATTTATTGCTTGTCTTTCAGCAAATTTATGATCTGTTCCTACAGTTCTCATCCTTAGACCTATACTAGTCTTAAAAAATAAGAATATAGGTATAATTATAATTACATTAAGCCCTAATAGAGTGAGAATTTGTGCTGGTATATTATCAGTAATGTTAGAAAAAAGATTTTCGATCCCAAGTAATGCTATATTTGGTTTATCCATGATTTTCAAATTCACGCTGTAAATCATTGTGCTAATGACTATACCAGCAAGAAGAGTATTTACTTTAAATCTTAAATTCAGACAAGCTGTGCAAACGCCTATAATTCCCGCAGCAATACATGCGATAATAGTTGCTACTCCTGGATGTACATTCTCTATTATTAATGCAGCGCATAAAGCCCCTCCTAAAGGGTAAGAGCCCTCTGCTGTTATATCTGGGAAATTGAGAATCTTAAATGGTATCATGATTCCAATAGCAACGAGCGATAGAATGAGGCCTTGAATCATGCTTGGTGATACAAGCTCAAGAAACATAGACATTTAATACCTCTCTATATCTTCTAATGAGTGTAAGATGCGCAAAAGATGTTCTGTATTCATAGTTAATTTCTCATTAGATTTGATATCGAAAGCTATTTTGCCATGATGTAGTATTATTATTCTGTCACCATATTCTATAGCGTCAGTCAAATTATGAGTTACCATAAGTGTGGTAATTTTTTTTGATTCTATTTTATCGACAGTATATCTCATCATTGATAATTGAGTTTTGGCGTCTAAAGCGCTTGTATGTTCATCAAGTAGGAGTAATTTTGTATCCGAGATTATTGCCATTAATGTAGCAATTATTTGCCTTTGTCCTCCTGATAAAGAAGCCATAGGTTGATATAAATATTTTTCTAATCCAAGATTTAGTGTAGATAATATCTTATGTATTTGTGGGGCGTAATTACTATATAATCCTAAAGATGGATTTTTATCTCTTAAATAGCTAACTACCATATTTTCTAAAAGCGTCATCTCGCTCATAGTAATTTTAGAAATATCTTGCACTACACTTCCAATCATAGATGCTCTTGTATGCATAGGAAGACTTGCTATAGAAATATTGTTTAAATATATTTCCCCAGTATCTGCGGTATATTCGCCAGAAATAGTTTTTAGCAGGGATGATTTACCGCTACCATTACTGCCAATAATGATACAAAACTCTCCTTCTGCAAGTTGTAAATTAATATCTTGCAGGATGGGGTCTTTTCTTAAAGTTGCTGATTTAGAGAGCCCTGTTATAGTTAGCATATATTATTTTACCGTATAAGTTGATTGAGGTAAAATAGTTGGGAGTTCGAAATTAATTTGTTGTTGCCTTTTGATACTGATGAAAGCTTCATGGTCTTCTTGATGAGGGTATACAGGGGGTATATCATGTGCTTTCTTGCCATCTAAAATTTCACTAATCATTTTCCCAGCATGTATACCTACTTTGTAATATGTTACACCATAGCTTGCAAATACTTTATCATCTTTTACGTCATCAGAATTCATATTTAATACAGGAATTTTCATTTCTTCTGCTATTGCTACTATAGTGGGTAAGGAGGGTTGTATAAGCCCGCTAGCACCAACATAAATCATATCTACATGCCCTTCAAATTTATGCATTCTTGCGGGTATATCGTGTGCGGATTCAATCGGTATTGCAAGCAATTCAACGCCTTCGCTCTCAGCCGCTTGCTTCATGGATTTTGCTAAAGCGACATCATTATGCTCTCCTATTGCATATAATATGCCTATTCTTTTCATTTCTGGAGAGAGTTTTTTGGCAAATTTAATGACTAAGGAAAGATCTTGAGTATCTGTGCAACCAGTTATATTTTTTTCTGCTTTGGTGTGTGTTTTGAGTATACCAGCTTCAACTGGGTCTGTAACATCAACAAATACTATTGGTATATCTTTTATATAGTTTTTTGCTACTTGAGCAACTGGGGTGGAAATAGCTACTATAAGTTTTGGCTTGCTGGCGCGTAACTTAGATAACATCTGTGTTATAAGAGAAGCATCGAAACTTACATCTGCAATTTCAAATTCTACAGTTTTTCCTTCTCTATAACCACGTGCATATAAACCTGCTTTGATACCACGTATTGTTTCCTGTAAGGATGAATGTTGTCCATAATTTGCTATTGCAACAAGAGGTGCTTTGTTGTTTTGAGGGGAAAGTGATTTATATAAGCCTATAATGCACAATATTGTCATTAAGACTAGAATTAATATATTGATACGTGACATTAAAAGATCCTTTTATTCATCTTCTAGCTATTCTTTATAAAATTCTTAAACCCTCTAAAACTATGCCATTGGTTGAATTTCGCAAATATTACTTTATATCTTCCAGCAAGTTCCACCTCTACATTTTTTGCATAGGCTAATTCCTCGATTTGCGCCCTTGAAATTCTATATACAGCCTCTTCTTCGCATGTATCGTTATTCATATCATATCCCTTTAATACAGGGTCTTTTATTGGTGTAAGGGTGATTATTTTTTCTTTATTTATACTAAATTTTAAAGAGGATTTCATACCATTAAACTGCATAATATTTTTATTATGATTTATCCATCTTACTTTTAGCAGGTCGTGAGGATTGCCGTCATCTGAGGATGACATTAAAATGAAATAAAACACATTGCCTTTAGATTCAGAGAATGATAAAGGTATGGGGTTTGATTCAGAATTAGAGCTGGTCAAGCTTCTGTTATATACAGTGCTCGTGCTAATATCCATGCAGCCAGAAAGGGAAATTATTATAACTAATAATGAAATATAACGCATAAGAAATTATCCATAAGTAATATGTTTTGAAGATGAGAGTAGGCATGTATTTTACGCATAGTACTAAAATATTATTGACTAGTCAAAAGCTTATGCATATAATCCTAGTCTGTTTGTAAAATTATTTTATATTTAGTGTTATGAAAGTTGTAAGTTCTCTGAAATCTTTAAAGTTACGTGATAAAAACTGCCAGGTCGTAAGAAGACGTGGTAGGGTTTATATTATCAATAAAAAGAACAAGCGCTATAAAGCTAAGCAAGCTTAGTCATATTTTGTCATTATCGTTCCTTTTTCTTTAGTACGTATAGAATCAAAAAATTTTTATTAAGAAGTATTTAATACGTGGTCCCAGGCTAATGCTTAAGATGACGTCAAGTGCTTCCGTCGCGATGACAAAGATGGTGCCTAATTAACCCCCTAATCCACATTCTTCTTTTCACTGAATTTCACAAGAACTCTTATTACTAATCCAATTGCAAGAAGTAGTGACAGCATAGGGTAATATAATGCGCTTACTGAGAGCATCATAAGCCAATAATTGCATAATATTATCTCAGTAGTGATTTTTTTATGAGGGAGTCTTTGTCTTATTGCTTGCTGAAAAAAGTGATTTACATGTGGTAACCAGATTTTTTCTTTTTTGACTAACCTTATGAGAATCGTGATTCCTCCGTCAGCAAGATAATATAAACTTGCTATAATCACTGATACAAATAATTTTACTCCAGAAGCTGCAATTAACATCAAGCAAAAACCTAGCAACATGCCGATGGTTATAGTTCCTACATCGCCTATAAAAATATACGCAGGATGCCAGTTATATATAATAAATGCTATAGAACACATTAATATTAGAGAAGCGATGATTATTATAAGTTCGCAATGAATAATTACATCGCCTCTGAGTATGCTAAGTATCAAGATGGTAATACTCAGATGGATAGATTCTGACGCTGTAATCCCATCTATTCCATCCATGAAATTATAGATATTCATAAATCCCGCTAATGCTATGAATGCTATTACGAAATCAGCCCAATATGATAATTCACCGTGGAATAATTGATATGGTAAAAGGAAGTTATAGGATATATAGCCAGCAGCAATAACATGTGCGCAAAATCTTAGCGCTGGAGGTAGTTCTTTGATGTCATCATAAAATGAAATAACTGCTAGTGTCAATAAAGGTGGCAAAATAAATAAGCTGTATCTCCATTCGTATAATATAAAATCTAATGCTAGAAATCCGAAAGCAAAAGAAGCTATTACTGCGATCCCGCCACCAGTAGGGGTGGTTTTTTTGTGAAGTCTTCTTGGGTCTGGAGAATCTACTACTCCTGTTTTTGTAAAATATAATACTAAAAAACGAGTTAGTGCTAAGCATATGAAAAAGCTAAGGATTAATATAACTAAGCTATAAATATATTCATTCATAATAAAAAATTTGATTTAAAACTAAACACGTCATTTATAGAAACTACAATATGATCATATAAATTAACCCCAATGGCTTTACAAGCCACATCAATATCTCTTGTAAGCATCATATCAGCTTTCGATGGTGCTGGGTATCCGCTAGGATGATTATGCACTAATATAATAGAGCTTGCTTCATGAAACAATGCTCTTTTTACTATTTCACGAGGATAAGCTGGCGTTTGGTCAATAGTGCCCACTTCTTGCAACTCATCTGCAATAAGTATGTTTTTTATATTTAAAAACAATACGCGAAATTGTTCTGTTTTCATAGAGCCTTGTGTAATGCGTAAATATTCTATCAAGGCATCCCATGAATTAATTATGTTTTTATTCATTATGTTGCTTTGAAGGGTTCTTTTTAATATCTCCTTCAGTAATTTAAAATTCACGCATATGGATTCTGTCACTCCTTCTATGTTAAGAAGCTTATCATGAGTGGTGTGGATAATATTTGATATGCTACCAAATTCTTTGAGTAATTTTTTCGCCAGAGTTTTAACGTCTTTTCTAGGTATCGCCCAAAATAGAACCATCTCTAAAATCTCATAATCTGGAATATTATTTTGGGAAATCATAAATCTTTTCCTAAGGCGCGCTCTATGCCCTAAAAAATGATTGTTTTGAATATCCTGTGAAGCCGCTTCTGTCCTAGTTCTATTTGCTAGCATAAGGGGGATGATTCAATGATTTTTCAGACAAGGTGAAAATTTCGTATCCATCTTTTGTTACGCCTATAGTATGCTCAAATTGTGCTGACAAAGATTTGTCGCGAGTAGTTACGGTCCAATGGTCTATGTTGCTTAAGATAGTTTCTTTTTTCCCTGCGTTTATCATAGGCTCTACAGTAAAAAACATTCCTTCCTCCATTATCGCGCCCGTACCTTTTTTGCCATAATGCAGTACCGCGGGTTCGTCATGAAAAATCTGCCCAATGCCGTGACCAGTGTAGTCCTGAACGGACGAGTAGCCATGCTTTTCTGCATATTGCTGTATTGCATAACCTATGTCGCCAAAATGAGCTCCAGGTTTTACTTGTGCGATGCCAAGCATCATAGCCTCATATGTAACTTGAGTAAGTCTTTGAGCTTTGATTGGTGGTTCGCCAACAAAATACATGCGACTAGTATCTCCATACCACCCGTTAAGTATTACTGTTACATCGATATTCATAATATCCCCGTCTTTTAATTTCTTATCACCAGGAATACCGTGGCAGATAACATGATTTACAGATGTGCATATGGATTTTGGGAACGGGATTTTGCCACCACCAACATATCCAAGAGGTGCTGGTATTGCGTTATGAGATATTATAAATTCGTGACATATGTCATTCAGATAATCTGTAGTAACTCCAGGCTCTACATAAGATACTATATTGTCCAATACTTGAGCAGCAAGCTTGCCAGCTTTACGCATATGTATAAAATTTTCTGAAGGATGAATTTTTATCATGAACTACACCTGAATATATTTTTTGTATTTGACTTATAACAACAGCCCAAGCGGGGGTGAAGTAGTTTAGAGCAACTGTCTATATAATATGGATTCTATCCTAATCATTATTTTTTCTCAAGTATCAAAGTTATTATTTATTGACATTAATGCAGCGAAGTGTATATTATCGAAGGTATGATATCTAATATATAGATGAGTTTTATGTTTGCAGTGATTAAAACTGGTGGTAAGCAGTATAAAGTTACAAAAGATTACGTTCTTCGTATTGAGAAAATAGACGGCGAGCCTGGTGCAAAAGTCGAATTTAGTGATGTTTTGATGATTGGGGAAGCTTCTAAACCTTCGATTATAGGTTCTCCTATAGTAAAAGGTGCCTCTGTAACTGGAGAAATAGTAAGTCAAATGCGCGATAAAAAGATCTTGGTGTTCAAGAAAAAGCGTAGACAAAATTACCGTCGTAAACACGGTCATAGACAAGATATAACACAAGTCAAGATTCTTGACATTAAAAAGAAGTAATTAAACCGTCGTTGTGAGGAAGTTATAAGTTTACAAACTATCCGCAGAATAAATGTGGAGTGCTTGTGTGACTTTGCTTCTTTGTAATAACGATTTCTTAAATGGAGTAAAAAATGGCAACCAAAAAGGCTGGCGGTAGTTCCAGGAACGGTCGTGACTCGGCTGGTAAAAGATTAGGTGTAAAAAAAGGTGATGGGCAGTTAGTAATCCCAGGTAACATAATAGTGCGCCAACGTGGTACAAAAGTTCATCCTGGTGAAAATGTAGGTATTGGTAGAGATCATACAATTTTCGCAATCGTTTCTGGCAAAGTAAATTTTGCACGTAAAGCTAACAACAGAGTATATGTTTCTGTAGTATAATTTTCACATATTTCATTATTATCCTCATTTTTATTCAGCGTGACTTCTGAACTCGTCCAGTAATGACTTCAAAAAGCCTACGCTGAGTGCACATCATTTTACTTGACTCAGCAAATCCCACGCAAAAATATCTACTTTTTTTACCAAAAAATCATAATATAGTTGCGGGTTTTGTATGTTATTTGTATTATCCAAACTAAAAATAATAGGATTTGGATTATGCATCAATACAGAACCCACACATGCGGAGCACTATCTAAGGAAAACATTGAGAATCAGGTAAAATTATCAGGTTGGGTACATAGTAGAAGAGATCATGGGGGGCTTTTGTTTATTGATCTCAGAGATCATTATGGTATTACACAGATAGTCTTTTCTGATAAAGATATGGAGATGTTGGATTCTGCTAGCAGACTTCGTTTAGAAAGCGTCATTACTGTTGTAGGTAAAGTTTTAGCCAGGAATTCTGATGCAGCAAATAAGCATTTGGCTACAGGTGAAATAGAGGTTTTAGCTGATAGTTACATTCTGGAGTCGGTAGCAGAGATGTTGCCATTTCAAGTCAATACCGAAGTAGATTGTCCAGAAGATTTGAGATTGAAACACAGATTTCTCGATTTAAGAAGAGAACAACTTCATAAAAACATTATTTTACGT
>Ga0209550_10005517_pt1 | contig 11854 bp, 8 predicted proteins | sample LauGreSuBDMM15SN_2_FD_187567 | JGI IMG/M metagenome (GOLD analysis project Ga0209550, IMG submission 187567) | Freshwater lake microbial communities from Lake Michigan, USA - Su13.BD.MM15.SN (SPAdes) (version 5) | ecosystem: Environmental > Aquatic > Freshwater > Lake | place: Lake Michigan, USA... | reverse complement strand
GTTCTGGAGTGTTCTTGTGTTCTGGAACTATACTTGTATCTTTGGTTGATTTATTCATACAACTACCAAATATACTTCTTGTCTTCTTGAGAATCAAAATCAAAATCAACACTCAACACTCAACACTCACTTCCATTCATAGAACTTCTGGATTGATATTGAATGCCCCATGTTCTTCGCATTATTCCTCCATCTTCACCGATAACCCACCGCGCACTTTACGTGTCTTCTTCTCTAGAGGAGTGCGACGCTTTGAGCGGGTTCCTCCTTTTATAGGTGCTGGGGGCAACCCTTTACTTAAATATATCCAACGCTTAATATTATCAGGTGAATCATTAAATAATGGTATTAATAAATCTTCATTTATCCCATCAGGTCTCCTATACGTAATACCACGAAATTCCTGTCTATCTATACCACCTATAATATTTACCACATTTATATTCCCTTTATATTCTGGCAATGTTATTGTATTACCAGCACGCAAAATACCTACTATCTCCTTATTATCTTTCTTTGTTATAACACGCACATAATCTGGAATCATACGTTTTGCTCCAAATATACCTTTCAAACGTTCTGATACTGGCTTTTTACTATTATCAGGTTTTGTTACTAATTCAACTTTTACCTCTATTCCATTCACATTAAACCCCTTTTCATGTAAATTCAATACATCTGTTGCTGCTATATCTGTCTGTAAATACTCTTCACGTGCCATCTTTGATAACTCCTTATCATCACCTCCAATAACTTCATACAGAACACCCTTAAATAGGTGTGGCTCCTTATCAGGTAATCCAACAGTATCAATCGGATTCTTCACAGCCACCTTCAAACTATTCTTCTGTTCTGGAATACGATCCAAAATTGCTTCTTGAAATCTAGCTTTCAAAGCATCACGTGTCTTATCAGCTACCTCACTTGTATTCATTAAGATTGTCTTCAAGTAATCAAACACAAAAAGAGCAGGCAATTCGTGAAATCCACCATCTATCTGATTTCTTAATCCTTCTACAGGAATATCAGTCGTGGTATCAAAGTATGATTTAATTTCATCTTTCTTGGCAATTACCTCATTTACTTTAGTTTGTATACTTGTCGCTAATACACTTTCATTGACATTATTTGATACAAATGCTGTCTTATCCGCTATTATTTGTTTTATATATTCATTTACAATTATATCATATACATTTATCTTTTTATTAACCGCCACCTGTGGCTTCACTAAACTATACAACGACATATAATGTAAAAATTTCATAGGATACGCATTCCAATTTATAATATACATTCGTTCCATTAAATCAATCAAGGTTGACTGATTGACAGCAGGCTTACTAGCAAAATTGGTTAAGAGCAATGTCACTTGCGCATCCACGGTATATGGATGAAATGCTGGCAAATGCTTACGAAAGGTTGATACAATCCCCTGTAATTCCGCAAAGGTTGGCTTGTCATCTCCCACATAATACCTCACTGTCGCATATCTGCTTTTTACAAGAGTATTCATTATCTCAGGCATTGTATTATAAAACTCCTGTTCGCTTGGATCTTCCGCTTTAATCGCATTAAAAGATAGGTCTATAATATCTTTATAAAAATTAATCGCCTTATCCTTATTATACAGAAATAGGGCATTATCCGCAAATACCATCATACATCGTATAAACATGTTGGGACTATTTGTTACCAAATTATCATTATTTTTTATTACATCTTCAATCAAACGGTCCGATTCTAGAAAGTTTAGTTGTACCTGCTTTACCAAGGCATGATAATACTTAATATACATGTATAGCAGACCATTGGAAGGCACTTCATTCAAATCAATGGACTCTAATATTTCATCTGCGTCTTTATATTCTGCCAATAAATAATAGGCAACCGCCACCTTCAACTTAATCACCGCATTATCGTATGACGTTCTGCCTAATTTTTTGTTAATATATGGTCCTATCTGTTTATATATATCATCAAGATGTTCATGTATAAAATTTAAATTTTCTAATATTACCTTTATATCCTCAGTATCAATATACTTATAGTTGTTCATTGTTCGGATATATACAATGGCATATTCAATCACACGATTATTATGAATTATATAATCTTCTCGTGATGTCTTATCATTCACTTTTGTATATTCACTTGTTGTCAAAGATGTTTTTACTTCATCTAATGCCCCTTTATAATAACTATTGGCTTCTGACTGTCTGCCACTATAATTTTCCGTAAATTCCATTACGTTGAAAATATTTAAATTATAGCGACGAATATTTGCTTCCTCTTCTTTTGATGGAGAGACGATTCCAAATTCATAGAGGGGTGAAGATTCTTCTGGAGCTGCGAGTGAAGGTGGTGCTGACACGGAATCGGGTGACTTAGAAGTGCCAGAAGAGCCAGGAAAATTAGAAGAAGTCTCAGAACTTACAGGTAAAAGACTTATATCACCACTTTCGGGATTTCCTTCAACATATTTTTCTATTTTAATTACTCTATATAATCTATCATCATTTGTTGTTGTCTGAAATATCGCGTCCTCATCATTTGTAAATTGCGGGTCTGGTATATGAAACTTTGGATCTCCAGCAGGTTCATAAATTAAATATTTCACGCTCATACTCTACTACACCGACATAAAATGAATCCCAATCTAAACCCTCGTCCCAATTCCCATTCAATGAAGACCCTCACCTTCGTCTATTCCTATCACATGGGAGGCTGGGGCGATATGCTCAAAGGCCTCCATACCGCCTGGTGCTGGGCAAATGCCACAAACCGTACGCTTCGCATTGACTTCAGTCGCCACATATTCTCCAAACTCTTCCCTCAACATCAACATTCCGTCCATGCCGTGAACCTCCATACCATTGACAAACTCGGACAGGTCGCAGTTAGCGATGTTCTGAAACTAGATAGCCTTCCTGATATTACAGTGAGCTGTAATTGGTTTGACAGAAAGTGTATTGGCACCGTAAATCCCCTGCCGTTCTTCCAAGAACTCTATACGACTATTTTTCCATTAGAGGGTGTCATTCCTGAAAGGCCCTATCATGCGCTTCATTGCCGCCTCGGGGACAAATATCTTGTAGAAGCCTATAACTGTAAAAGTGATAACCGTATCGGCTCCTTTGAGACTTTAAAGAAGGTGATAGAGGATTACAAGGGGTCTACAGAACGTATCATGATTTGTGGCGACCACCCTTCTGCCATCACCAAATTGTTGGCGGAAATCCCCAATTCCTTCTGCCTCTGTCCAAAACCCTATCATATCGCGTATGCCAGTCCGGATATTGAGGGGCGCTTGGCCGATATTAAGGCCATGATTCTCGAACACAGAGCGCTTGTCCAGGCGCAATCTATTACCATGGTGTCTTATAGTGGCTTTCCGATTACTGCGGCAATTCACCGGAATATACCGCTCTTTGTTTGGAGAGAGGGAGTCAAACAGGGATATACAGATGATTTAACAGAATCCTTCCAGCTCGTCTAGATTTTAAATCTAACTGTTTAATTCTCCGGTACTTCGGTGCGTATTTTTTAAATATTTGAATTTCTGATTTGATTAAATCTATATATAGTATAGAATGAGTAATTTTGGGAATATGGGTGGTGAAGAACGTTTTAATAATAGTCCCTCTAGTCCTGGCCCCAGCCCTAGTCCCAGCCCTAGTCCCGGTCCCAGCCCTAGTAGTCCTAAATCTGTCTCCAGTCCTGGCTATAGTCCTGGCTATAGTCCTAGTAGTCCTGGTGGTAGGGCTGGTCGTGGATTTTTTAACTACTTCTTTGGACGCTCATCACCATCACCAAAATCTGTAAGTAGCAGTGCTGCGGCCCCCACTAGGAGTAGTAGTGGCTTTGTTCCCACAACATCTAATCGCAAAAATAACGGCAAAAAGAACAATGGCAAAAAGAACAATAGTAGTTCTGCTACATCACGACCTACAAATACTGTCAATAGTAGACCCTATCAAGAAACTAGTAATGCTCATGGACGACACTATGGTCCCATCAATAATAACAACAATAGAAGTTCTGCTACACCACGACCTACAATTAACGTCAATAATAATGGTTTAAATGCGTATGCGCACCACTATAGTTCTTCTGCTCCAGAACTGCCAGCACTACCAGCTAGTCCTGCCAATAAGAACAATAATGGTTTAAATGCGTATGCGCGACACTATAGTCCTTATCCAGAATCTCCATCGCCAGTACTACCAGCTAGTCCCCCCTACGATCCATCAAAAAATTTTTCACATGGACGACACTATGGTCCCGTGAATAATAATAATGTTACTGGCGGCAGGAGACGCAGACATCGCACCAAACACCACAAATCCAAACGTGGTCACAAGAAGCATCGTACTACCCGTCGTCGTTAAACAGATGATTTAACGGAATCGTTCCGACAATAACCATTCAATTAGGCCCTTTTTGTTTTCACATAGTAGAATGGACATCTTTACAACATTGTTTTGGATTAGCGCCATCCTTTTCATTGGACTATCGGCATATTTGGTATGTTGTACGAAAAGAACCCCTGTATTTTATGCCCAGATTGCCTCCGGTTGTGGCATGTTTGTAACTAGTAAGATTGGCCGCAAGTTTCTGGGATTAGAATAAGATATGGATTGGATTAAAAAATTTGAATATACTTTGGTTAGAAAGTAATGCTAACCAGACTATAATGAGCCATAAAATCGCCATTATTAAATACAAGGATTTGAGTGGGACCATCCGCTACAAAGCCTTCAGCCACCCAAATCCCGATGCCACTGCGACCGAAATCCTTGACCGGCTGTTCTGGTTCATTGGATACCAACAGGAATATCCAAATGATAACACTATCTACGAAGGAAAGTTACATGAGACGGCTATCCGACCCTGTGTCTTGAGTCCTGCTGATAGAGTACAGGGGGTGCGCGTATGCTTTAAAGAAGATGGAAGTGTTGTCACAGGCTATCCCGTTGGCAGTGACAGTTCCATGCCACAAACAGTCGCCACTGTTCAAACGGTACACCATTTGTTCCTAGACCCCTAGACACATATGGCTGTTTTTATTGTTGGAAGGTATTCCCACTCAGAACAGCCCAGTCCCACGGGAGCACGAGGTCAATCATAGAGAGTCTGAGACTTTTATTAGCGGATAGCATCGGCCAGAACCATGGGTGACTCTGCCAGAACCAATCACAGACCCTGTGATGCTGTAAATCCGCGTCATAGAGATTCAGAGAACTACTGAGGGTTGCCCAGGACCAATCTATATCGGGATTCTCCAGAACGTCCACCAAGGTCAAACTGGAATTATAACTTAGTTTTCGGGCATTCAATATGTTCTTGTTCCAGAACGCCAGATTCTTGAGAACATGAACCGACCCATGAACTGGAAGCGAATAGGGAAAGATATCCCAGTCCCACGGTTTGGTGGAGTTCTTGAGAACATAGGTTAGGGTGAGATTTGGATTGTGGCTGATACGATGATAGTCCCAGGGTATCTCGGGAGTCTGGTCAATTAGGTCCAAGGTCACACTGGGATTCGCACTCAGATTGGAAATGTTCCATTTGAGAAGGGGATTGGTTACATCGGTGGCGGTCAGTCCCTCTAAGAGTTTGTCACTACTCAATATATGCCAGTCCCAAGGAAAGGTGGGATTGTCCCGAATGTCATTGAGGGTGATACTGGGGTTATAGGAGAGATAGAAGGGTGACCAGAGAATATCACTGTTTGCTAACAGGATGCTCATGGTGATATTGGGATTCGCGGAGACCATCGCGAAGTTCCAGGACAGATGAGAATACTCCTGAATGTGCTGCCAGGTGATGTTCTTGTGCCGACTGAGTTTTAACCAGTCCCATTGTCTGTCTGGATTGTCCAGCACATGGTCTATAGTCAGACTCGGATTGGAGGACAGGGAGGCAAAGTTCCAATCTCGTTCTAAATGGGATAGAACATAATCCATACTGATATTTGGATTGGCACTCATATGCGCCCAAGACCATGGTATAAATGGGTAGTCCTCAATGTCCTGTTGTGTGATACAGGGGTTCGCAGAAAGGGCGGCCCAGTCCCACGGCTTTTCTAACGTGGTTGCCACAAGATGTATCAACCTCTGGTTCATTTACGGATAAGAGTTGCCATGATTTAAACTGCCAGTCGGCATTTATAAAAAAAATTGAAGTTTGGAGGGCCTTTTTGGGAAGACAGAAATACAACTTATAACGTATTTACTCATTAATCACTATACCTCACCATCATGTCTAATTCAGCAGCAAGTTCTACTGTGAAAGACTATCGGGAGGCTATCCTGGATGCTCTGAAGACGCATCGGGACTATCAAAAGACGCAGGCGGATGGGTCCTTCCGCGTGCGCGCCTATAATAAGGTTATTGGCGGAATAGAGAAGTTGGAGTCTGTTCTGCGAATGGAAGACTTGGAAGGTGTTCTGCCGGCAAGCAAGGACAGCGAGATTCGCAAGAAGGTTGTGGAGGTGTTGGCTACGGGCTCCTTGGCCTCTGCCGAGGTGTTGAAGGCGAATCCAACCAAGGATATTCTAGAACTGTTCCAGGGCATTTACGGAATCGGTGCTGTGCGTGCGAAACAACTTGTAGACTTGGGCATGAATACACTGGAGGATTTGAGGAAGCATCCCGAACTGCTGAATGCCAAACAGACGATTGGATTGAGATACTATGAGGCTATTCGGGAGAGGATTCCGAGAACTGAGATGGTGGCCCATGAATCGTTGTTGCTTGGCTGTCTGCCACCAGGAGTTGTGGGGAGCCTAGCAGGGTCCTATAGGCGCGGAAAGGTGTCTTCGGGCGATGTGGATTTGTTGTTGCGTTCTGATGATGCGTCTGTTCTGGACCAGGTTGTGACACGCCTAACTGCGACAGGATATCTATTGGAGACATTGGCCCACGGCTCCAAGAAGTTCATGGGCATCTGCCGTCTTGGAACAGGTATTCCGAGACGCATTGATATCCTTCTGACGAGTTCCGAAGAATTCCCCTATGCCCTCCTGACCTTTACCGGCTCGGATAAGTTCAATGTGCTGGTGCGTGCCCATGCTATAACAAGGGGGTATTCATTGAACGAGCATGGACTGAAGGGAGGAGTGTTGCCAGCCAGTCCGTTGCTAACTGAGGAGGCCATTCTGGCGTTCTTGGGACTGAAGTATGTCAAGCCAGAAGACAGAACGGAGACGGTGAAGTTGGAATTACTTTAGAAGACGATGGGGTCTTTTTTGTTTGGATAAAGTAGGATGCGCAGAAGTAGACGTGGAAATGGAAATGGAAATGGACAAGAAAATCGATACGGATCTAGAGGCAATTTATACCACAGTATGTTAACAAGTACAAAGAGACCATCCCCAGTCACAACTTCACCTAGTCCAGAAAGTTTATCTAGTCCAGTAGCAAACTCCTCTACACGTTTACTTGATATACCTCTTTTAACTGTGAATCATATTAATAATCTCTATACTAGAAATGATCCACCTAAATATAATAAAACAGGCGGTACAATTATTCATGATATAATAAAAGATGCGTTCCTTCGTAATCATATGATTGATTGTACAAAGTATGACCGTGCCTTTTTCACAAGTGATATTCATTCGGATCTTCGAAAATTTGTTCAAATGCTTAAAAATAATGAACTTATAGATACGGAATTGGATCCCTATACAGACGATATATATAATCCAGAACTAATTGCTAATATAAAATGGAATGGAGGACGTCGCACTTTACTTGTGATTATAGGGGATCTTGTGGATGGAAAACGAGACTTTAGCAGTATAGAAAATCAAGTAGATGATAAACTGGGGTCGTTTGAGTTATTACTATTTTGTTTGATTTATAATTTACGAGTGAAAGCAAAACAAAATCATTCAGAAGTTCTATTTAATATAGGAAACCATGAACTTATTACAGTCATTAAGCCAAATCAAGAATTATATACTAAGTATGTTCATGAAACGGCAAAGACATTTTTTGAAGAAATGGAATTACGACAAGAAGCTCTTCTGCCATTCTTAAATACAAGTCCTTACTACATGCTTGAATTTAAGAATGGAGAACGACGTGAAATGGCGTCTGTTCATGGAGGATTACATGGTGGCGATCTAAATCGTCCAACTGATTTTACCGCTGACTTAGAAACATTACAAGATAAGATTGATAAAGGTGCGTTATTAGACAGTATTAATGATACATTATCTAACCCTTCTAGTGGTAGAGAAGGTCCTATTTGGTCACGTGTATACAGTAAGAGGGATCCAACAGGTGAAGGATTTTGTAATAAACTTGGCACTGCCTTCCCATTTATTATTGTTGGGCATTGTCCTACTGATACCTATGATTATAGGGCAGCACATTTAATTAAAACCAACCCAAGATATATCGGCTGTGATACTGAAGAAGCCCCCAATCAGACTGGCTGTATTGTGACAGATTGTGATCATGGAAGTGGTCCAAGACTTGCGTTTGTAGATGTGGGAATGAGCAAAGCATTCCGAAAACCATCATATTATTATAATCCTGTCACAAAAGATCTGACTACTAATAATAAAAGCAGCAATCCTAGGTACACACACTACCCTGAAAGTCCTAATAAAGAACGTTCCGCACAAATGCTCCTATTACTCCATAAGCAAGAATTAGACGACACTAGGTATTTTAATGAAATACACCGTGTATCAGGTGTAGAAACTACAGGATTACCAACTGAAGCAGGTGATACACTCTTGTATAGAGCCGGGCCACCTGGTAGTTCTAGTGATTTTAAATATAATAGTGGTGCTACTAGTAGTAATAAGAATAGAGGTATTGGAGGTATTAGAGGAGCGCTTGGAAGGTTTTTTGGATATGGGGGTGCTAGCAGAAAGAGGACCCAAACACAAAAACGCAATCGCAAATACAATCGCAAACAAAAAACGCAAAAACGGAAGAACCGCAAATAACCTACTGTTTTACCCATATCACTCGATGCCTCAGTTCCGTATCAATATTCATAATCGGCTCATTGTTCTCTAGAATCTCAATCGTAAAGTTGCGCAGATACTCACACGGGGTTCCATTCCGAAGTCCGTGCTCTATATCTGGCCGATGAACGGGAAGAATGGGACGCTTCTCGGCTTCTTCTAACGCCGCGATAATCAATAGGAAGAGGAAGGTGAATAGCGCCAATACAACTGGCAACAGAATATAGTTCCAGGAACTGTCTAAGAAGTCCATCCAACAAGGGAGAATTGCCCTCGTAGCAGAAACAGGGATTCATCAAATTTTATGAGTGTTGTTGTCAACCCTCATAAAATGAAAAATAGTCCTATTGGGTGGCCCCTCTATGAAAATAAGACTCAGCCCTAGTGGCCGAGTCTTATTTTGGTAGTAGTAAGATTAAAGGTTATATAACACACAATGGATAGATACAATACACTCTGTACAATTTATTATTAGGGGCTGACTAGGCGGTCAGCAGTTCATAGGCCTCCTGGATTCGGCGGAACTTGACAGTGGCTGCCGCCTCATTGCCAATATTCTTGTCTGGGTGCCACTTCAGGACCAGGACACGATACGCCTTGCCAATGGCCTCCTTGTCACTGCTATTTGTGACTCCTAGAACTGCCAGGGCCTCCATGCGAGTCAGGGGGGTCTCTGGTTCAGGACCTGCTTCTGGCTCTGGCAATTCTTCCTCCCCCATCTGGTCAATATCCACGTCCAAGTCGTCCCCGTCTGCCGCCAAGAAGAAGGCCTCGCCCATGGCCCGCTTGGCCTCGGCAATATTCGTGGTCATGGTATCAATGTTGCGACCCACGTCCGTCTCCATGAGCAGGTGGTAGACCTGGACCACCTCCTTTTGGCCAATGCGAACAGCCCGTCCAATCGCCTGGTCCATCATGGCACACGTCCAGTAGGGGCTGGTAAAGACCACACGATTGAATTCCTGGAGATTGAGGCCCACACCGCCACTGCGAATCTGGATTAACAGCACCTGGCACTCGGGCTTGCGGGCCCGGTCTAGCACATCGTTGCGATAGGCCTCCGACATGCCGCCATGGTACTGCTCAACGTTAATGCCCTCTCCCTCTAGCATATCGGCAATCAGACCCATCTCAGCATGAAACCAGCAGAACACCAGGAATTTCTTAGCTGGCTCAGCCAACACCATTTCCCGTATCTTACTCATTTTGCTGCTAGGCATGCCAACAGGCCACTCTCCCACTCCGTACTTATCCACCAAGTCCTCTGGCACCAGCTCAGGACTCAGCGAGCACTGACGCAGACGCAGCAACAACTCTAGGCCCTGGGCCGCACGACCCTGACGAAATGCTCGCTCCATTCGCTTGGTCATGAGCTGGAGCATAAGGTAGTACTCCTCCTCATGACTATTCATAAAGGGCAGCGTCACGTCATGGATTTCGGGCTTGGCCGGCATCTCAGACACAACAGCACGAAGGGAATCCATAGAGCGGTGAAGTACCAGTTCAGGAAGCAGAGGGCGGTAGTAGGTCTCATTCCAGATACGCCCGCCGGTAGCAGGCACCCCCACCACAGCAAGCAGGGACACCGCGTCCTTTGGCTTGTTGACAATGGGAGTGGCTGTAACCACCCAGCAATAACGGACCCCTTTCACAATCTCCATGACCTCCTTGTAGAGTTTGGTCTGGTGGTTGCGAAAGACATGGGCCTCGTCAAAGACCACACGGTCCCAACGAATAGGGGCAGAGGAAGAGGAAGAGGAAGAGGAATTGGACGACTCATTGCTGGTCACGGTCAGGTGGGGCTTGTAAATCAAACTGGGATAACTACAGACATACACCTCAGTAGTACATGTTGCCTTGCTAGCCTCCATCTGATGCCACCGTGCTGCCCCACCCGTTCCTGCGATATTGTAAACACAGAAGCCGGCGCGAACAGCATTGTCCGTCCAATTTTTGACCACAGCCTTGGGGACTATGACCAGTGTGCGCTTTACAAGGGCACGGTTCTGAGCAATGAGAGCGAGAATTTGAATGGTTTTACCCGCTCCCATCTCGTCTGCCAAGAGACCCCCGTGAACCCGCACTGGAAACCGAAATGGACCGAACTTAGGGCACAAGTGCCCCTTTCGCTCCAAATTCAGCATCCATAAAATCCCTAGTACCTGATGCTCAAAGTACGTGAGCCCGTCCCACAACGGGGCGATAACAGGAGTAGAGGATGAAATCTCAGACATGGTATAGTGTCTAAAGAGTGATTAATGTGGTATATAGCTGTACAATGGCTATAACAGCCCCCAATGGGGGCTGTCCCGTTCTTCAAATTTTTTTGGGCGACAGGCTGGCTAGGACCGGAGCGGCTGCCTGGAGTCTCGGGGAACTCATGGGACTTGGGGGACCTGGACAGCGGCCTGTTCAGGCTTGGCCGGTCTGGCTATATGGGGACCGCTTGGCCCATCTAGATGGACTAGGCTCGACTAGACGGGACCCGTAACAAAAAAAAGAAAATGAACTGGGACTGCTAATCAGTCCCAGTCCATTCCCCGGCCCACCTACCTAGCAATTGGCTGCTTAGCAGCCAATTACATTGCCCCCCCGCCCCCCATCGCCTTTTTGGGGTGCTCTACGGCCCACGCCGCCTGGAACGCCTCCCACTCGGCCTTATGCGTATCCTCTCTACAGAGCGCATTGAATGCCATGACCGAGCCAATCTGCCTCTGTCGCGTCTTCAACTCTGCGACAGTAGGGTCTGACGGGTCCAGTGCCGCAATCTGCTCCTTGATTGAGTCCTTGGCCGGCTGGCACTCCGCCTTAAACGCAGTCCACTCAGCCGGATACAGCGTGGCTGGCTGCCAGGCTATATG
>Ga0209550_10005516_pt1 | contig 11856 bp, 11 predicted proteins | sample LauGreSuBDMM15SN_2_FD_187567 | JGI IMG/M metagenome (GOLD analysis project Ga0209550, IMG submission 187567) | Freshwater lake microbial communities from Lake Michigan, USA - Su13.BD.MM15.SN (SPAdes) (version 5) | ecosystem: Environmental > Aquatic > Freshwater > Lake | place: Lake Michigan... | reverse complement strand
GGTGGGGCGCAAGCGCAGGCGCGCGGGGGTGGCGGGAGGATCGGCTCGCGTGATTTCCAAGCAGCACTCGGAACAAGGGTAGGAAAATTTTGTTGGTAGGAAAATTTTTCGAACCGCAGAAACCGAGCGCTGCTCACTGGCTCTTCCTGCACGCGCTCGCTATTCTGGAGCACGGCCCCCGGTGATGAAAATTGACCAGAAAACTAGAGCGTGCGGGAGACTTCCCGTGAAATTTTCCTACCAAAAAAATCTTCCTACCTAAAAATCAGGCGGCGCTGTCGGCGGCGATTCGCTTCGCTCAGTCTCCTGCGAGTACGCGAGTGAACTTACGCAACAAGTGATGCGGATGGTCGCGCTGCTTCCCGAGATCCTTCAGCCGGATTTTTCCGGCGGCGGCGGTGTGGCAGCGGGCAAAGTGTTCTCAGCCGTGAAGGCTGGCGTAGTGCGTTTTACAGGACGCGGAACATTGCCAGCGCGGGCCGAGGCGGGTGGCGATCGTGCCGGTGCCGTGGGGCACAGTGGCCGGGTAGCGACGGAGGCCGAGCCAGAGCAGTTCGCTATCGTCGCCGAGATCGACGGGGAAAATCCACCCAGCGGTGGGAGCGATTTGCACGCCGAAGCTGGTGTCGGGTTCGTCGGGGTGAGGGAGCACTCGCCAAGCGTTGGCCCAGCGGTCGAGCTCGATACGGTCCGAGCTGATGGGGTGCGCCTCGGTGATGCGGCCTACGGCTACGAATTCGCTGGCAATGGCGTGGAGACGGCGGACGAGCGCGGCGGCGCTCCGGGCGGAGAGGCCGGAGGGGGGCGGTCAGACGATGGTGGAGGGTGAGGCCCATGGGACGGAGCTGTCGGCTTTTCGATTGCGGGTGGGCTCAGGTAGCGGAGGTGCGGGACAGACGTTTGGTGGCTTCGGGGGCGTCGAGATAGTTTTCGCGGCTGACGATTTTGCGGCCAGATTTTTTCTCGAGCTCGCGGCGGGCGTTGCCGGCGACGGTGCCGCCCTGAACTCCAGAGCAAGGGGGGGGCAAGTTGCCCCCCCCTTCAGCGCTTCTCAGAGAGAGGCGTCGCGCAGACGCATTTTTTGAGATACTCGGCCGGGTTGGCGGAGTCGGTGAGCGCGGCGACGACTTCGACGATCACGAACCACCACTCGTCGGCGTGGAGGGTTTTTCGGATTTCCTTTTTCTGGAAGAGGGCGAGGCGGGTTTCCATGGAACGAATGGCGCGGGTCAACGGTGTGCGTGGGAGAAGTCCGCCAGCGTTAAACGCGGATTTCTTTTACGACGGGGGCGAACACTCGGTGCATGATTTCCAGTCGATCCTTGAGCCAAGCAAATTGCTCGGGCCAGAGGTTTTCATTGAGAAAATCGGCGTCCTTCCGAGCAAAGAGGCGGCACATCGCCTTGTTCTCGGGGTTGTGCCAGGTCAGCGGGAAACCGAGCGCGCGCTCCAGTGATTCTCTCTGCAGCTCCAAGGCGGCAAATTCTGGTTTGGCGTTTGGTCCGTCCATGTAGAGTTCGACCCGAATCTCGCTGCCTTTGGTTCCGGTCTCCGAATTCCACGTGGAGACGATCGAGCCGAGATGCACCCCTGAACGGCCGATGGCGTGGTTGGTCCAGTGCTGGGGCAGCGGCTTCTGGCAGCGGACAAAACTGCTCTTGGTCTCCATGTAGTCTTTGAAGGCGGTCCAGAAGCTGAGTTGAAACTGCTTGTGCTCAGAAATCTCGCCCGAAGCTGAAGCAGCCGCCGCTTGTTGCACGGCCTTGGACCAACCATTGGGCTGGCTGATGATGTTAAATTTCGGCGCAATCGGCGAATCTCCAATCCGCCAGAGTTCGATCTCCAGGCCGAAGAGATTGATCTTTTCGTCGGTGCGCTCGTTCAACCAGTCGAGGGCGGCGCGATGTTCTTCAGTGAAGCGCTCTGCGATCCAGACGATGGTCACTGCGTTCAGACCGGCTGCGTAGGTGAGGAGCTGGCCGAGGTGGGAGTGGTCGGTTTTTTCCAGCTGATTTTCGATCAGCACCCAGGTGTCGTTGGCGGTGTCCTTACAAAGAATGTCGGCGCGAAACGGACCGACCTCCTTTTCCTGGGACTCCAGCTCCAATTCGATACCGACGGCGTCACCGAGTAGTTTTAGGTTTTCCTCTTGTGCCAGCCATGGAGTGAAGTCGCTGGATTCGGAAGACCATGCTTCGCGTAAATTTACTTTGTGCAGACGGCCAAGGGAGGCTGGTTTCATGGTCTAGGCGGATGACTCGGAGGCGGCGCAGTGCCGGCCAAACCGTTTGCGGGAGGAAGCGATTTCACACTGCGACGACGTCGATGCGGGAGGAAAAGCCAAGTTGGCTGAGGAGCGATTCGCAGTCTTCCCACACGAGGCTGAAGGTGCGCACGGCGGCGACACCGAGGCTCGCGATTACAGCGGACAAAGTGCTGACGTCAGCCTCGGCCAACTCGCCTTCCATGAGGGCGAGCTCTGCCCAATCGACCAGTTGCGCGAGCGAAATATCATGGTGGAGATACGCGGCAATTTTGTGGGCAACGGTTTGTTTGGTGATCGTCATGGCGGCGCTCAGGCCGACGCCAGTTCGCGCGCGTGCGGCACATCGTTGGCGCGGAGCGGTCGCACCTGCGCTTGCTCCAGCGTTAGTAACGCCAGGGTGTGGCCGTCGTAGCCGACGAACTCCACTTCAAATGCCTGTCCGTTCTCGTGCACCAACACGGCCGTGCCCACGTCACCGCGTTTCAGGCCGTGGGCGGGCAGATCGCCCGTGAGGGCGATCGCGTCCAGTTCTTGGATGGAGTTCATAATTTTGGGAGCGGATGGGCGGTGACAAACCTCGGTGCACTGCTGAGTAGATCGATATACCAAGCGGTGCGCACGTTCAAGCTCGCGCCCGCAGGTGCCGTCAATGGACCGTCGACGACATAGCGTCAGCCGTGGGGCGTTTGCCCCGTCGCGACCACTTCGTTTTCTCGGGCGTGCTGGAGCAAAGCATCCGCCAATCGCGACCACTCCAGCACCGTGAAACCAAACCGCAGGAAAAACACCGCCTTGCTTCCGCCGGCCGGATGCGCCGGGGTCAGCAAATAAAGCGTGATCTTCCTCCCTGGCACCACCGCGAGATGGGCGTTGGGGAGTTTCATTTTTCCAAGTGCTGCGCGCTACCTCACAAACGTCCCCACCGTGTCGCCGGGGCGGGCGCGGCCGAGGGTTACGAGGGGGTGGAGGATTTCGGCGATCACGGCGGAGTCGGCGCGTTGAAAGTAGATGGTGAACCGGCGACCGCCGCCGCGGAGCGCGGAAGGCGAAGAACGCTACGAGGGCGTCGTGGCCGCAACGATCGCTGAGACGTAGGAGATGGACGAGGCGGGCGGCATTAGCGACTAGCGGAGCAGAGCGACCGCGATGGAGCAGAGCGGGCGCGGGAATGCAGAGCAAGCGCCGGCCTTGAATTTACAGCGGCAGGTAGCAGACGGTGTTGGAGAGGAGAATCATAATGAAGACGAGGCACGTCGTCAGCGGGCCGAGGTAAATGCGGCCGGTGAGACGGAAGAAGGCTCGGTTGAAATACGGGAGAATAAACATCATCGGGACGAGGGCGAAGAGGAGGTTCACGTAGAGCCAGCTCTCGGTCCAACGCACGGTGCCGGTCAGGGCGAAAGTCAGGTATTGGGCGGCGAGGATGAAGATGAGGCCGAGGGAATTGCCGAGGCCGGCGAGGAGGAGGCTGCGCCATTCGGGTTGGTTGGCGAAGCGCATGCCGGCGTTTACGCGGAGAGAATTCGAAAGGAAAAAAACCAAGAAAAACGGCGCATACATCGGGACGAGGATCAGTAGGGCCGGTTGAAATACACGCGCGCCCAGGAAGAGGAACCGGTAGTCGACGTGGAAGACGGCGTAGACGACGAAGAGCGTCAGGAAAAACGCGGACCACAACACGGCGGCGAGCACGGCGGTACGGAAGAGTTCGCGCGGCGTGGTAGCGACGCCCCACGCGGCGGGCGAGGCTCCGGAGGCGCGGCCGTGGAGACGGTAGCCGAGGTAGAAGAGGGTGAAGCCGATGAGGCCGTTGCAGAACGCCCAGAGGACAACGGCGTTGTTCATGCGTTGCGGAAAAAACCACGTCTGCTCGCGGCCGGATGCCTCGGTGAAGAGCTTTTGGGAAAGCTCGCAGAACGGAATGTAGCTGAAGCAGGCGATGAGGGCGCCGGTCAGGAAGATCGTCCAGAAGATGATCCGACCGCGGTCCGAGGGCGCGGCAGGCGCGGGCGAGACGGGGTGAATCAGACCGTGAAAAAACGAAACGTGCGCGAGGAGCAGGTGCGCTGACGGGACGAGCGAGACGAAGGCAGCGACCAGGGCGGCGAGTGAGAAAATCTCTTTCCAGGGCCAGACTTGGTCGGCGGGAGGCACCGATTTTCCGAGGCCGAAAACTGTTTGGAAATAGGCGATTTGATCGGCGACGTCGGCCGGGCTGTAGGGTTGAAACGGATGCAGAACGGGCGGGTTGTGCACGACCCGAAGCGTGCGCGCGGAGGCGTCGCCGTAGTAGCGTCCGAGCTCAACCGCGTCGATCTTGGCGGCGGAGCCCAGACCGGAGTTGACGACCCGCAGGGCCTCCGGGGCGCGGCGCATATCGCCGTTTTTGAGTTCGTTGCGGTAGGCGCCCTCGTCGTGGAAAGCGTAACTGATGCCGACGTTGGAGCGGACGGGGCGGAGGATTTTTTCGGTGAACGTGAGGACGTAACCGGAAACGAAGACGGAGTGGACCTTGCTCGGCGTTTTGGACTTGAGGGATTCGGCGCCGAAATACGAGGCGGCCTGAATCGCGGCATTGCCCCCGGCGGAGTGGCCGGTGACCCCGATGCGGGTTTTGTCGATGTAGTTGAGGTTATCCGTTTCGGCGGCGTAGTTGACGACGGCGAACATGCCGTAGCCCTCGTTGGTGGCGGAGCGAGGGTTGGTGGAGGAGCTCGATGAGCCCTGCGAATAGGGATCGATGGCGATGACGACCATGCCGCGGCGGGCGAGCTCAAGGGAGATGTTGGCTTGGGTTTCCTTGGCGCGTTGGAAACCGGGCACGACGACGACGAGAGGCGCGGGCGTGTCGGCGGTGGCGGTGAGCGGACGGAAGAGATCGGCGACGATCCACTGACCGTTTTGGGTCGGTAGTCGGATTTCGGTGACGCGCACGTGGCCGAAGGAGGTTTGCACCAGCGAGGCGAGCCAGCTGGCGACGAAGATGACGACGAAGCACGCGGCGAGAAGACGTTGGCTGGCGGCGAGACGCGGTGCGGAAACCGATTCAGGAACGGGCGAGGCGGTCATCGGGAGAAATTGGTTTGGGTTGGGAATGCTGCTTCAGGGGGTGGGCGGGCGCGTCCCTGCGCCCGCATGGGGATGCGCGGGCGGCGGAGACGGGGTGAATGCGGGCACCGGGACGTGCCCGCCCATCTCGGAAGCGTGAGGCTCGCAGAACCAAGGCCAATCATGAGTGTGAGCGCAGAGGTTTTTCACGACGGGGTTTTGTCGGATGTAGTTCGCTTTGAGTTCGAACTGGTGGTCATCGCGAATGCGGTGGTCGAAAAATCCATCCTGCCATTCGACGTCATGGGTCCGTTTGTGCCAGCTCTTCCAATCATGCACGACGGCGGCCAGGGCTTCTTCCCGCGGAAATGCGATGAGGGCGTGCAGATGGTCGGGCATGAGCAGGGAAAGAAAACAGCACCACCGACGGCGGGCATGATAGAAGTGAACGGAGTCGAGTAGCGCGCGAGAGAGGGGTGGTGTGCTGAGCGTTGAACGGGCGAGTTGAAGCGGTGCGCAGCGGATGCGCAGGTGAAACGTCGCCCCGTCGGCCACCCAAGCGGGCACACGATGGTGCAGGCGATCTTTGAGCGGCCAAGGCGTCATGGTGCGAAATCAGGATGGGGCCGGAGGGAGTGTCAAATTTCGGGGGGGGAGTTGGCGCGGCGTGGGAATGCGGGCACAGGGACGTGCCCGCCCACCGTTGTGGGAGGCGTCGTGGGAGAGGGCGCGGCGTGGGAATGCGGGCACCGGGACGTGCCCGCCCACCGTTGTGGGAGGCGTCGTAGGAGAGGGCGCGGCGTGCGAATGCGGGCACAGGGACGTGCCCGCCCACCGTTGTGGGAGGCGTCGTGGGAGAGGACGCGGCGTGGGAATGCGGGCACAGGGACGTGCCCGCCCACCGTTGTGGGAGGCGTCGGGGGAGCGGGCGCGGCGTGGGAATGCGGGCACCGGGACGTGCCCGCCCACCTCGGTCAGGTTTTGTGATGGCGGTGGAGTTGCCAGGAGTTCCAGAGGTTGTGCCAAAGGACGTAACACGTGGGGCCGAGGGCGACGAGCGGATTGGCGTAGGTCATCGCGAGGTAGATCGTGAACGTGGTGTTTTTTTGGCCGAGAGCTTGGCTCGCTTCGCGGGGGAACTCGCGGCCGCCGATCAGGCGACCGACGGTGAAGTTGACGACGCAGATGAGCAGAGCAACGGCGGCGACCTCGAGGAGGACGGTGGACGAGAGCTGGGTTTGGTGATGGAGGAATTCCGAGGCGTTGGCGGTGATCAGGAAGATGGCGGTGACCCACGCGGAGAAGGTGAGGTTGCCGAGATGTTGGGGCCATTGGGCGGCGGCGGGGTGCAGGCGACGGATGAGCCAGGCGAGGACGAGCGGGGCGAAGACGAGCAGGCCGACGCTGCGGGTGACCTGCGCGAAGGCGTCGGGTGTGGGATGGCCGAGCACGAAAGGTAACAGCACGGGAAAGAGCGCGGCGATGACGACGTTCGAAAGGAGGAACGCGGCGACGACGTAGGAGACGCGGCCCCCGAGGAAACTCGTGATGACCGGCGCGGCGGTGGCGGTCGGCGTAATGCCGCAGAAAAATGCGGCGAGGGCGACGTCGCGTCCGCCGACGAGAAAGCCGACGCCCCACGCGGCGGCGGCGATCGCGAGATTGGCGGCGAGGAGGAAAACGTGACTGCGATGCAGCGATTCGCGCGAGAAGCGTGTCTGGAGGAAGACGACGAACAGCATTCCGATCACGAGCCAACGAATGAGCCACGCAGCGGTATGCGCCTGAGGGAGCAACGCACCGAGGACGATGGCGGCGAGGATGGCGGCGGTGCGGGAAAGACCACGTTTCACGAGTGTAGTGTCGCCACGACAGCAGTGGGTCTGAGCCAAAGCAACTACGCGAAAGTCTGATCCACGCAGTCGAGAGCTGAGCGTCCACTCATCCGAGCGAAACTGCGCGCGGTCTCGCTGGTAAACCAGCGTCACGCTTTGATTTTGCTCACGGGATTGCTCACCGAATTGCTCACCGCGCTCGAAGCGTGGTGGTCGCCTGAATGTCTAGGCCAACGAACCCGGCAGCGGAGATGAGTGGCGGTTCCCGCGGGCGACCGGTGGTGGACACCACGACCGCGCCGTTCTGGGGCGGTGTAACCAAGGGTTGATTCGCGTTACTCAGTCGGTGAGCCTGCCGAGACCCTTATCCCCGTGTTCTTCTTTCCCGTCAGGCTGAGTCGTTGGCAATGGCGTATCCGTTTTGGATTTACGCTGGGCGTTGCCTTGTGCACGGCCCTGCCCGCGCAGGCGCAATCCGGAAACCCGCATCCGCCCACGGCACTGGCGCTGCTCGAGCAACATTGTGTGCCGTGTCACGGTGGTGAGAAAACCAAAGCGGGGTTCGATCTCACGACGCACGCGGCGTTGCTGCGCGGGGGTGAGAGTGGGGCGGCGGTGGTCCTCGGCCGACCGGAGGTGAGTTTGTTCCAACGGATGATCACCCACGAGGAAGAGCCGGGTATGCCGCACAAGAAAGACAAGTTGCCGGACGCGGAAATCGCGATCATCGCCGCGTGGATTCGCGACGGGGCCATTTACACCCGCGAACTGCGCCAGGCTGAAATCGTAGCCGGGGGAGCCGCGCCGACCAGAGCGGCCTTTGCGCTCACCGAGGCGGATCGGGCTCACTGGGCGTTTCAACCGGTGGTGCGACCGAAGCTGCCCGTGGTGAAGCAGGCCGCGTGGCCGAAATCGCCGCTCGATACGTTTATCTTGGCCGGGTTGGAGGCGAAGGGACGCAGCCCTGCGGTGCCGGCGAACCGTGAGGTCCTGATCCGGCGCGTGACGCTCGATCTCGTGGGGTTGCCGCCGACGCTGGCAGAGATCGATGAGTTTGTGCGGGACGCGTCGCCGCGTGCCTATGAGACGCTGGTTGACCGGTTGCTGGCCTCGCCGCACTACGGCGAGCGGTGGGGGCGGCACTGGCTGGATCTGGCGCGCTTTGCGGAGAGCGACGGGTTCGAGCACGATGCGGCGCGGCCCAACGCGTGGCGCTACCGCGACTACGTGGTGCGAGCTTTCAACGCGGACAAGCCCTACGACCGTTTCATCCGTGAACAGTTGGCGGGCGATGAACTTTTCCCTGGCGATCCTGACGCGCAGATCGCGACGGCGTTCAACCTCCTCGGGCCCGACATGGTCGATTCCGCCGATCAGGTGCAGCGCCGGCGCAATACCCTGAACGACATGACGGACACGACCGCGCTCGCGTTCCTCGGTCTCACCGTCGGTTGCGCGCGCTGTCACGACCACAAGTTCGAGCCGATCGCGCAGCGCGACTACTACCGGTTGCAGGCATTTTTCACTGCGGCGAAATTCCGCCATGATCTGCCGGTGCCCACCGCGGCGGAGAGCCGCGCGCATGAGATAGGTATGGCCGCCTATGGCGAGCAGACGAAAGCGGTGCAGGCCCAGATTTTCGCGCTGGAAGAGCCGCCGCGAAAGACGCTCCTCGAGCGCAAACTGGCGAAGCTCTCGCCCGAAGCCCAAGCGGCGCACCGAGTACCGAAGGAGCAACGCACGACCGAGCAGGAAAATCAGGTGTTGGAAACCGCCCATTTGGTGGCGGTCACAGCGAAGGAGATCGGGGCTGCGATGAAAAAGCCGGACCGCGACCGGCACGCGGTGCTGCTCGCGGAGTTGAAACCGTTTCCGAAGCCACGACCGCTCCCCGCTACGCTGGCGCTGCAAAACGGGGCGCCGGCGAAGACGCACGTGCTCCACCGCGGTGATTACAATCAGCCCGGGGACGAAGTGCGGGCGGGGTTTCCGCAGGTGCTATCCGGTGTCGGTGCCGCGGCGAGCGAGCCAGCGGAAAACGTGCGCGCGCCCCTCGCCCATTGGGTGGCGAGCGCGGCGCACCCGCTCACGGCGCGTGTAATGGTAAACCGGATATGGAAGCATCATTTTGGTCGCGGGCTGGTCGGAACACCGAGTGACTTTGGCACGCATGGGCAAAAGCCCACGCATCCGGCGCTGCTCGACTGGCTAGCCGCGGAGTTCACTGGGCGGGGCTGGAGTGTGAAAGCCATGCACCGGCTCATGTTGCTCTCGGCGACGTATCAGCAGGCCAGTACGGTCGCCACGGCAGAGCTGGTCCACGATCCGGAGAACCGTCTCTTTGGGCGCATGAATCGGCTGCGGATTGAGGGCGAGGTGATCAGGGACAGTCTCCTCGCGATCAGCGGTGAACTAAATCTGAAAGTCGGCGGTCCCGGCGTTTTCCCGCCGATTCCGAAAGAGCTGTTTGAGGGCGCCAAGGGTTGGATCGCGAGCACTGACCCGCGCGATCATACGCGACGCAGCCTCTATATTTTCGCGCGGCGAAACCTACGGTTTCCGTTTCTCGAAGTGTTCGATGCGCCTGACAACAACCTGAGCTGCTCGGCGCGCGAGCGGAGCACGACGGCGCCGCAGTCACTGACCTTGCTCAACGCGGAGGAGGTGTTGGCGGCGGCGGCGCGCACAGCGGAGCGGTTGACGGAGGCCGCCGACTCGCCCGAGGGGCGGGTCACGTTGGCCTATCGTCTCATTATCGGTCGCCCGCCCACGGCGGTGGAGCGCCGGCTCTCGGTGGAATTTCTCGCCCGCTCACCGCTCAGCGAGCTGTGCCGCGGGCTCTTTAACCTCAACGCATTTGTCTATGTCGACTGAACCTTGCTGTGGCCCCGGAGGATTTGCGACGCGTCCCACGTCGCGCCGTTCGTTTTTGCGTCATGCCGGTGGTGGCTTTGGCATGGTGGCGTTGACCTCTCTGCTCGGCCGCGAAGGACTGCTTGCCGCGCCGGCGTCGCGCCTCGCCAATCCCTTTGCGGCGAAACTGCCGCATTTCGCCGCCAAGGCGCAACGCGTGATCTTCCTCTTCATGTCAGGTGGTCCGAGCCATGTGGACCTGCTCGATCCGAAGCCCGATTTGATCCGGCTCGCCGGCCAGCCAATTCCTGAATCCTTTGGCACTTTCAAGACCCGCCGAGCTGTTGCGAAAAACAAGCTGCTCGCGCCGCTGCGGGAGTTTCGGCCGCGGGGACAATCCGGCACCGAAATCTCCGATTTCTTGCCGCACATCGCCTCGTGCGCCGACGAACTGTGCGTGTTGCGTGGTTGTCACGGCGACAGCGTCACTCATCCCGAATCCGTCTACCAGATGAACACCGGCTCGATTCTCATGGGTCGGCCGAGTCTCGGCTCTTGGGCGACCTATGGGCTCGGCACGGAAAACCAAAATATGCCCGCCTTCGTCGTCATGCCCGATCCCTCGGGGTGGGTGAAGGGTGGTGCGCCGGCGTGGGGCAATGGCTACATGCCCGCCGCCTACCAAGGCACGATTTTGCGGGGAGGCGCTTCGCCGATCCTCAATCTCGCTACGCCTGCCGGCATCTCCGGGGCACAGCAGGCGGCGACGGTGGATTTTATCAATCAGCTCAACCGAGAAAATCTTGCGGCGGGCGAGGAGGACTCAGAACTCGCGGCCCGCATCGCGGCCTATGAGTTGGCGTTTCGCATGCAGCAACACGCGCCGGACGTTGTGGATATTTCGCGGGAAACCGAGGCCACGAAAAAACTCTATGGCCTCGACCAGAAGATTACCGAGGAGTTCGGCCTGCGCTGTTTGCTGGCGCGCCGGATGCTCGAGCGCGGTGTGCGCTTTGTGCAGCTCTACTGTGGCGACACCAACGGCTGGGACGGCCACGCCGACATGGAGGGAAACCACTCCAAACTGTGTGCGCAGAGCGATCTGCCCGTCGCCGGCCTGTTGAAAGATTTGAAATCACGCGGTCTCCTCGATTCGACGCTGGTGATTTGGGGCGGCGAGTTCGGTCGCATGCCGATGAGCGAAGGCGCGAACGGTCGCGATCATAACCCACACGGCTTTTCAATGTGGCTCGCCGGAGGCGGCGTGAAAGGTGGGCAGGTGATCGGTTCCACTGACGCCGTGGGCTTGCGCGCCGAGTCGGAAAAAGCGCACGTGCACGACATCCACGCGACCATTCTGCATTTACTCGGTCTCGACCACACACGCCTGACGTTCCGTCGCAACGGCCGCAACGAGCGTCTTACCGATGTGGCCGGAAATGTGATACGAAAAGCGCTTGCGTGAGCCGGAGCGCCGGAGCGCGTGGCGCACTCTGGGGGGAGCGACCCGCGGGGTGCCTGCACGCATTTGAGGAGCGAAAGCCCGCAATGGTTGCAAACTGCGGTCGGTGGATACTCGGAGCCCTAAAGCGAGAACGTGAGGTGATGGGCTAGGGCGTGCTGCCGAATCCCGTAAAACGAGGCGAAGGCGCGCAGACGTTGGGCTTTGGCGTCATCCGGCGTGCCGGCCAGGCGGGTGCGAATCGCGGATATCATAAGGTTCTTCGCGGTGTGCTCCGTGGCGATAAATTCAAAGACCTTGGTTTTGTAACCCGCCCACTCGAGGAGTTGGGCGCGGAGAGCGTCGGTGACGAACTCGGACTGACGCTCTTGGAAAATACCGTGCCGCAGCGC
>Ga0209550_10005510_pt1 | contig 11868 bp, 9 predicted proteins | sample LauGreSuBDMM15SN_2_FD_187567 | JGI IMG/M metagenome (GOLD analysis project Ga0209550, IMG submission 187567) | Freshwater lake microbial communities from Lake Michigan, USA - Su13.BD.MM15.SN (SPAdes) (version 5) | ecosystem: Environmental > Aquatic > Freshwater > Lake | place: Lake Michigan, USA... | reverse complement strand
CTGCTAGCAAGATCTTTGTTGGCTTGGTAGCTCAGTTGGTACGAGCGAACGACTGAAAATCGTTAGGTCGCCGGTTCGATCCCGGCCCAAGCCACATTAGGAATTAAATAATGTCTAATTTCGGAGACAATACAGCGATTCCCGAATCCTGCCCGAATTCTAGGCTTAAGTCTTCCACGCTTGTATACGACTCCAACTTAAGAATGCTATCCAGCGAATCTATGTCATGTCGAAAACTTCTTGCTCCCGCTGTTGTGAGGTCTATAAGAATCTTACTGACATTAAACTTAGTCGAAATACAATTAAGAAGAATTTTTAATTCAGATACCGATAAATTATGAGCTGAATTAATAAAAATCAAAAGCAGAGCCTTATCATTGGCAGGAAGGGCGTCTACGAGCTCCTTTGCTTTTTTTAAATCTAGAGGAAAAAACTTATAATTATGACCCGCAAAAAAGAATCTAATCGGTAATTCTAAGTTGGAATCAAAATCGATCAGATATTTTTCTAAATGTCTAGGAAGTTTTCGAGAAATTTCACCAAGCCCACAGCCCAGCTCAATTACAAACTCAGGGTGTTGTTCTATAGCCATTTGTGAGGCAAGATTTTGGTAATGTCTAATTGTACTTACGTTTCTTAAATGCCACTTATCAAATCTAAATAGAACCCAAAAGAATAAATTTATCATGTACCTAGGTGCACTCTTGAGCCTTAACATTCTGCTAGGACGCATTTTCCTACCTTCGATCAAAGAATAAGATACAGTAAGGGGTACATTGAAAATAACATACAGTGCTTAGTTTAGGACTATTACAATGATCCGAGCGAGTCTAAAGCAAGGTTTGATGTTACTGAACCGGGGTGAACGACTTAATTACTATTTATTTATAGCTGCGCAGATTATCCTAAATCTGATTGATCTTCTTTCGATAGCTCTTTTTGGTCTTTTTGTCTCCAGTAGTCTCTCCTCCACAATACCAAGCAACAGTAAATCTGGAACATCAATTTTGTCGAAAATATTACCATTCAATTGGTTGGAGAACATACCAATTGCTAGTTTGGGACTTGCGTCTATCGCTTTAATGATTTTTAAAAGTGTGTTTGCAACAATACTTCTCAAGTTTAGTTTTAGTAATCTTGAGAAATGCGCTAAGAGAACTGCTGCAGAAATGTTAGATACGATTGGTCAACGTTCTGAAAAATACCTTAAGAAATTTACAAATGAGGATTTGATATTTGCCTTAAAAACTGGAATCGATTCTATTCTGATTGTGTGTCCAATAAGTTTTGCAATCATGGCCACTGAAACAATTTTAGTTCTGATCTTGTTCTTTTTTCTTTTTATTACACAAGGAATTGTAGCTATCCTTACCGGAATTCTAGCCTTTTTTATTTTCATTATTCTAAAGAATACAGTCTTTGCATCCCAAAAGACTATTGGAAAGTCTGAATTTAATGCCATCGTGAATGCTGCCGAAGGTGTTTCAACTTATTTTTCATTATTACCTTTTTTAAAGGTTCAAAAAAAGACAAATTTTTTTCTTAATTCGATCTCAAATTACAGGAATGTGGCGATTCATTCATTCGTGAAAGGATTATATTTGCAACAACTTCCTAAGTATATTTTTGAGGTCTCTCTCGTGACAATGGGGGCATCTGTATATCTGATGGCAAATATTCTTTTAAAGAACCCGAAAGATGTTTTAATTACTCTTTCAATATTTGCAATTTCAGCCATAAGGGTGTCTCCGAGTTTATTACGTATTCACTCTTCGAATTTGGCACTACATTCTTGGGTGCCTCTTGGTAAGACGTTCTTAGAAATGGTGGAGCTCTCCAAAGAACCACTTCACGGACTCTTGCCGACACTTGAATATGCAGATTCATCGGTAATCTCAATTCAAAATCTTTCATTACTAGATGAATCCTCGAAGCCAATTCTTTCAGATGTAAATATTAATTTTTTTGGTCCAGGCCTTTGGGCCATTGTTGGTGAGTCTGGGGCTGGAAAAACTTCTCTTGCCCGAGTAATCCTCTCCTTGGAACCTTTCCATAAAGGTACTCTTAATATCAAGGTAGCCATTCAAGGAAATACGTCGCTTAGTGCAAATAAACGGGCGCCCATAGCATATGTACCGCAGACAACAATATGTCTCGCGGCCTCTATTTATGAAAATATCGCCTTGGGCGAAGATCCTGAGGAGATCGACCGTGGGGCAATCGATACTTTGGTAAAGCTATTATCGCTCGAGAAAATACTTTCCAATGAAACACTTTCTGCACATGGCAATTTGCATTTGATTAATACTTTAAGTGCTGGAGAAATGCAAAGACTGGGGATCGCACGTGCCCTGTACTTTAAACCTCAAATTCTCATCCTTGATGAACCTCTTGCGAATCTTGACCCATCTATGGAAGTACGAGTGATCAACATTTTGAGAGACTACGCACAAGACAATTTGGTTATCTACATCACTCATCGCTATGAACACATACGTTGGACGGAGAAAGTAATTACAATTCAATCTGGTACGGTCAAGTAGAATGATTCTCTTTCGAATTTAATCAATTGTTTTTTTCAAAGCGCTATAAATGCATTTGTGTCGATTTCCCAATACTTCCCAGGTGTATAACAGACCGATTTTAAACGATTCATCACCCAGGATTTTTAATTTATCCAACTCTACTTCTTTCAGCGTATCGGCTAATTGTTGGGCACCATATTTCTCAATCAAGAAACCATTACGGCCCGATTTAATTAGTTCGGAGTTGCCGCCAACATTAAACCCAATAATAGGCAAACCCCAAGATAGCCCTTCGAGAATCGCATTACTCAAGCCTTCTGTTTGAGAGGCGTGGATCATCAAATTTGCCCAGATGTAGGACTCTTCGGGATTTACTACTCCTAGAAAACTTATCTTCTCTTGAAGTCCCAATTTTTGAACTAGTGCTTTCGTGTCCTCTTTAGTTGATCCATTTCCCACTAATCTGAGTTCAATGTCAAAATTCAATTTCTTAATGGCTTCAATTAGAGTTATGTGACCTTTGTAGCCGTGAAAATTCGCCACATACACTGCCTTAAGTTTGTTGTAATTTCTTTTTGGAATTGAGTGCATTTCAACTCCATTTGGTATTACATGCACCCTTTCGGAATTTACACGATACTTATTTACGCATAATCCAGCTAATTCATTAGAATTACAAATCACAAGATTCATTCTTCTCAAAATAAATTTATAAATATAAAGAGTCAAGCGTCCCCGTCGCCAAGTACTACCTCTAACACCGCCAATTAACTTCGCATTCTTTCTAATCCCAATAAAGCTAAAATATCCAAGGATGACGCTCTCTGGGAGGAATAGATGGGCGATGTCAAAGTTTTTAGATTTGATGAGACTTCTCATTTTGTAAAAAGCAGTAAGGGTTCTTAGATTTGACGTGAGTGCACCCAAACTTAAATCAATTATGTCGGCTGAAGTTTCGTCAAATGCGTTCCTTAAATTGCCCGTTCCTCTTAAAAAAGCCACGGTGACTTTATGAGTCGACTGTACTTCTTTTATCAAACCTAACAATTGCTTTTCAGTTCCACCTATATCCGGGGAGCCGATAACGTAAAGTATTTTCATGGTTTATTGAATAGAAATTCGTTACAACCCAAACCTTCTTGTACCAATCTCGAACTCTTAAGGCTAAATCCTAATTTTTCGACATATTCAATCACGGCGTGAGGAGTTGCAACTTCAAATGGATACCCACCAACCCAATCGACTACATCATTCCATGGAGACATACCTCTACGAGAATTATATTTTCCCCAACTTTCTAGTGGCTTAAAGTGAATTGCATCTCGGAGAATAGTAGGAAGCCACAACCTAACTAAACATGGGATTAAGATCAGGAATTTTAAGTAATCTGGAGTTTGTACGTATACTCTTTTTACGATTTTCCAAATCGAAGATTTCCAACCTTGATCATTATAAATAGCTATCAAAAGTTGGCCGCCTGGTGATACAAATTTTGTTGCATTTAGAATCGCTTGCCACATATGACCAGTGTGATGCAGGACCCCCCAAGAATATACAATGTCAAATGGACCTAATTCATTAATTAAGCTGGCATTTAAAATATCTGCCTGAATAACTTGAAAATTCGGTTTCACAGGCGTTATCAATTTATCTATATTTCTGCGCGTAGTCACGACCGAAGTTGGATCATAATCGAAAGCCACGACCTTACTCGTACCGAGTTGAAGGGCTGCAATTGAAAAAATTCCACTGCCAGAGCCAATATCCAAAAAACTCTTCTCGGTCAATCCATCTTTTCCAAAAATTTCAACCAGTGATTGATTTGCTATTAATTGCTGTTCCCTTGAAAGCTTATTTGAGAACTTTGCCCAATTTCGACCAAATTTGAATCTAATTTCCACACTGACCTCTATCAAAACTATCGGAGAGTATACGATGTACTTTGAAGTAATGTACCGTAGTGTGAACAAGTTGGTGAATAAAACCAGTGATGTGTCGAGGAGAAAAAGTGAGAGAATTGCCTAAAAAATGTGCACCTACCCTCGATTCTTCACTCACGTGCAGCATACATTTTAGGAATCTATCAAGAATTCTGCACATTAAGAATCAATCAAAATTATTTTCGCATCCAATCCTACCGATCTTGGCAAACTGGATATACCTTTTTAATCCTCTCATTACTTTTTACTTCGTGCTTGATTATATTTACTGCGGACTAAAGAAATTATTAAAAAAGACCAATATTGTTGATCTCTCTTTAAATCTAAGTTCCTACCTTGATTCGACAGATAAACGAATACTATTTCAAATTGACAACCAAAATTTTTTACAAGATATAAAATTATTTGATTACGATATTTTGGTTGGTATATTTATTGACAATCTTAAAGATACGAGCTTGATTGGTTTTCTAAAAACTATCACAGATAACAAATCACCCATTGACGTACATCTTTGTTATAAAATGAAAGATAGATCTATTTGTAGAACCTACAAATTTAGAAAATTTCCATCGGTGAGAATGACTAGAAATTTTCTCCTTTCTAATTTGCAAGAGCTTATAATTGGTGATTTGGAGTCAATTCAACAAGGAGAAACCAGAAATATATCGGATTCCTGCAGCTTTGAAACTTCATCTCTTAATCGTTCAATTAGTACAGGTGTATCCGCCCGGCGATTATTTTCACTTTTGTACAGATCATACGTTTCCAAGGCCATCCCCTTTACTAAGACACCTAGCCTTGAAACCGAATGGTGTGTTTTACTTTCGAACGGAAGTGGGGAATGGCATCATGTTCCTAATCCGGTAAATCGCTATTTAGCAGATCCGCACATCTTCCAGGATGGTTTAGATATTTATCTCCTGGTTGAAGATTTTGATAGAGAGAAAAATAAAGGTCGAATTTCAATGTTCAATATCTTGGAATTTGATTCAATAAACGAATTGGGAATCGTCCTAGAACGGGATGAGCACATCTCTTTCCCGCAAACATTTGCGCACAATAATTCTGTGTGGATGACAGTCGAATGTTTTTACGGTGGTGGAGTACCAGTTTATCAATTTAATAGTTTACTGAAGTCATGGGACTTTTTCACAACGATTATGCCTGAACGAAATTTTGTAGATCCGCTGGTCTTTCCATATGATGATTTCTGGATTCTAATCGCCACAGAGAAATCTGAATTTGGGGATGATTTCTATTCTAAACTTGTTATTTATTACTCTCATGAGCCTTTTCAAAATAATTGGAAAACTTTTACCAACAGAGTTTTGGCATTCGATTGCAGTATTGGCAGAAATGCAGGACTAGTTAGGAAGAATAATTGTCTTATTAGAGTCGCTCAGGGACACAGTGATGGCATCTATGGAAAGTCGATCAGTTTCCAAAATATTGACAGTGTTTCAGATAAAGCCTATTCAGAGAGTCCTATACAGTTGAATTTCCCACTTTTGCCTTCAATTTTAAATCGTTGTCACTCCTACTCCCAGGTCCAAAATATCATTGCAGTCGACGCTAAATTTAGAACTAAATAGGGATGGGTTTAAGGCAATGTTTTATTTATTTAGTATGATGTAACAATGAAGATTCTCGTTACCGGCGGAGCTGGGTTCATTGGGTCGCATTTAGTTGACAGACTTCTTTTAGATGGGCACCAGGTTGTTGTTGTCGATATTTTATCAACTGGCCGCAAAAATAACTTGGAGCAACATGATTTGAATCCTAATTTTAGACTCTCGGAATCAAGCATCCTAAATCTATCGTTATTAGAATCCGAAATGCAAGATATTGATTATGTTTTTCATTTGGCTGCCGCGGTAGGCGTTTTTACTATTGTGAATAATCCATTACAGAGTCTGTTGACTAACATCCGAGGTACCGAGAATGTTCTTGAAATGGCCAGTAAATTCCAGGTTCCAGTCTTTTTAACCAGTAGCAGCGAAGTTTATGGAAAGAATGTTTCGGACTCTTTATATGAAAATTCGGATCGAATTTTAGGTAGTCCCACCACTCTTAGGTGGTCATATAGCGAAGCTAAGGCCATAGATGAGTCACTTGCATTTGCCTACTTTGTTGAAAGACAATTGCCGGTCAGAATAGTGCGCTTTTTTAATACAGTTGGTCCGAGACAATTAGGCACCTACGGAATGGTTGTTCCAAGATTTATAAAAGCAGCGTTGAATAATGAGCCGATCTTAATTTACGGGAGCGGTAAACAGACTCGTTGTTTTGCTCATGTTCTTGATGTTGTAGACGCGGTAATCACAGTTGCATTTGCCAAAAATACTCTAGGTAAAGTATTGAATGTGGGTAATGATTTTGAGATTTCAATGAATGAATTGGCAGAGACAATTATTGAGAAAACAAACTCTTCAAGCAAGATTGTTCATGTGCCTTATGAAGAGGCATACGGTGAAGGCTTTGAAGACATGGAGCGTCGAGTTCCAAATCTAGATCTAATAAGAAATTTAGTTGGTTGGGTTCCGAAAAGAGATTTATTTGACATCATTTCTGATATTGCCGTTGAAATGCAAGTAATTGATTAAAGCAAATTTAAATTAGGTGACTTGAATTGCGAGTTCACGCAATCGAGAATTGGGATTCCCTTTGCCAAGATTCTTTTTATATCCATGCCAGGCTGGATATTTGCAAAAATAGCTAAATCGCAATCCCAATCAATTCCAACTTGAGAGGTGCCCTCCCACGTAGAAACCAACGGGTCGTGCCAAGCAACCTCTGCTCCAAAATTCGTTAGGGTATTTCGTAATTCTTTCATGGGTGTTTCGCGAACATCGCCTACCCCGGGTTTATACGCGACTCCCAAGATAAGTACTCTTGGATTCTTGATAGTGCCGTCTATTAAATTTAATGCTCTTTGTGCCACATACCTTGGCATTTCTGCATTTATCGTATCTGCGGAATTGACAAGGTCGGCGACAACTCCATTTTCTCGCCCCCACCATGTCAAATAAAGTGGGTCTACCGGAATGCAATGTCCACCGACTCCCACGCCAGGTCTAAATGGCATATATCCATAAGGCTTTGTGGCTGCAGCGTCGATAACTTCATTTACATCTATCGAGTCCGCTGCGCACAACTGCGTGACCTGATTTATGAGCGCAATATTTACGAGTCTGAATGTATTTTCTAATAATTTTGCCGCTTCAGCAATTTCAGGTGAATTAACCGGTACAACTTCGTCACATATTGATGCATAAAATGAAACTGCCCGTGTGCGGGAATTCTGATCAATTCCGCCAACTAGACGCGGCGTATTTTTCTGATTCCAAATTAAATCGCCCGGATTCACTCGTTCCGGCGCGGTTGCGTAGTATAAATTCTTAGCATCGGCTGGCTTTAACAATTCAATTTCTGGAATTAAGAGTTTTCTGAGAGTACCTGGAAATGAGGTAGATTCGCTCACGATTAAGGTTTCGTTGGCAATATATGGGGCAAGTTGCTTTGCTGCTGCCAAAAGCATTGAAACATCTGGTTCTCGCTTTGCATTTAATGGTGTTGGAACGCAGAGGGTGATCACTGAAGCTTTTGCAACTTGAGCGAAATCAGTTGTTGCCGAATAACTTCCATTTGCGATTGCCTCGTGCAGTTGTTCATTCGAGACATCCTCGATTGGACTTAATCCTGAATTAATTGCAGTTACTTTTTCTTCAAAAATATCTACACCAACTACGGTCCAGCCTGCTTCAACGGCCGCCATTGCCAGCGGTAGGCCCACATATCCTTGACCAATAATTGCAAGAGTTCTATTTAACTTTTCTTTCACGAGGTCAATCATAACCTCCAGTAATGGTTTTTGTGAGATTCGGCTGAGTCATATGCTGTAGAGATGCACTTTTTAAGAGATGATTGAGCAATGGATGCTCAAGATGCAAAGAGAATACGGGTGATGCGCGTCATCGCTCGTATGAATGTGGGCGGACCGGCAGTACAGGTAAGTGGCTTGATGCGAGGAATTAATTCAGGAGAATTCGACCAGAGACTATTTACGGGTCGTTGCACTTCCGATGAGGAAGATTATTTAGAGACCGTAGCCACGGATATAAGTGCGTATAGAGTCGAGGGTTTAGGGCGAAGCTTCAATTTTATAAATGACATTAAAGCATTTATGATGTTGGTCTTAGCCATTAGGGGCTTTAAGCCACATATTATTCATTCACACACCGCAAAAGCTGGTGTTCTGGCAAGAATTGCATCTTTGGTATCGTTACATCCATCCATTCGCGTACATACATTTCATGGCCACTTGCTTCATGGCTATTTCGGAAATGTTAAGAAATTTCTTGTTGTAACCATTGAAAAAACCTTAGGGCTAATTACTCATCAACTTCTCGCTGTTGGCAAACAAGTTCGACAAGATCTGTTAGATGTTGGGGTCGGCAGTGAAAAAAAATTCGGAGTAATGCCACCTGGGCTGGATCTTCGTAATTTACCATCACGAGAATCTGCAAGTACAGTGATGGGCTTGGATTCTTCGAGTTTAAAGTGTGCATTTATCGGTCGTTTGACTCAAATCAAGCGACCGGATCGATTCTTGGAAGTAGTAGCCGAAGTTAGTAAACGCGGGGTTGAAATTGAATTCCTAGTAGCTGGGAGCGGTGAATTATTGGGGATTTGTAAAGACAAAGTAAATTATGAGCAACTACCAGTAATGTTTCTGGGATGGCAAACAAATATTGAACAAGTGCTTGCCGCGGTAGATATGGTCATCTTGACTAGCGATAATGAGGGCACTCCACTTAGCTTAATTCAAGCGGGAATGGCGGGCCTACCAGCTATTTCGACGAAAGTAGGATCTGTCCCAGAAATTCTTATTGAAAACTTGACGGGGTTAATTACTTCAATGAATATTATAGAAATTGCCGATGCAATTGAACTGCTAGCTAGCGACGCAAAATTACGCATCGATATGGGTGCTCGAGCTAAAAAGTTTACTCTTACTAATTTTGGAAGCCGACGCCTTGTGGATGACCATGAAACTCTCTACAGAAAACTACTTGCTAGTCAACCCAGGTCCGCGCCCACAATTCAAGCATAAGCATTGGCCAAATCACATTATCTTTGTCAATGCCACTCATATGGTCAGCTAAAACTTTAGCAACTTCTTTCTCGTTGAACCAACCTCGAGATTTGGAGGTGCCGTCTAATAGGGTATCGAACATCATCTCCTTCATTCCAGTGCGCAACCATTCAGCCCGCGGAATTCCAAAGCCCATTTTCGGTCTGTCTACCAATTCTCCTGGAACTAAAGACCGTGCGACATCCTTCAATATGTGCTTTGTCTCAAAGCCTTTAATCCGAAAACGATTTGGCAGTGATATGCCCCATTCGACGACATTTACATCTAACATTGGTGATCTAAGTTCGAGGCTACTAGCCATAGATGCGATGTCGATTTTAGTTAAAATATCGCCAGGTAGGTAGTATTTAAAATCAGAATTTACTAACTTATCTAAGGCTGAAATATTAGGATGCTCCTCAAATTGAGTAATAAATTTAGACTGAACATGCGAATCAATAGGAACATTCATGACAGTCTTTAAAATTTCTTCTTTCACAAGGCTTTGGACAGAGAAATACCTAACGGCCAGCGATGGCATGTAATTAAGCTGCGAACCTGTCCGAATTGCTAGCCTTTTGCCTAGAAGTCGGCTCAAATTGATAGCCTTCAAGGCCGGTGACAATGTGCTCAATATAGGATTTAACTTTTGTAAGATTTGTGTCCCAATATAGCGGTCATACCCTGCAAATACTTCGTCACCGCCATCCCCACTTAGTGCAACAACCAAGTCCTTTCGAGCAAACTGTGCCAATAAATACGTTGGAACTATTGATGAATCTGCAAATGGTTGATCTAAAATATGCGCGATCTTCTCAACGAGAACGGCGGGATCTGGACTTAAAATCTCTTCGTGATGTTGGGTTCCTAAATGTTTTGAGATTTGTCTTGCGTATCCAGCTTCATTAAATGGCGAACTTTTGAAACCAATTGAATATGTCTTTACATTCTCTGTCATCAATTTTACCATGTATGCAGTCACAATTGTTGAATCGTAACCACCACTCAAAAAAGATCCAATGGGCCTTTCAGAAACCAATCTCCGTGAAACTGCCTCTTCAATTAAGTGTTTTGTGTTTTCTAGTGCTTCCACGTATGACAAGTCTGTTTTATTTTCAAAGTCTGGCTCCCAATATGTTCTGGTGACGCTCTTGCCATCTCGCCACGTTAAAACCGAAGCTGGAGGTAACTGATTTAACTCATTATAAGCAGACTGAGGCGAATTTATGTAACCATACTGCATAACTTCAGAAATCATTTCTAATCTGATGGTTTTGTTTGGCAACGCAAGCATTAATGCTCGGGCTTCGGAAGCAAAAATAAGGCTTCCGTCCTCAAATTCTGCAATCCAAAGGGGTTTTTTACCCATTCGATCTCTGATGAGATGCAATGAGTTGTCCCGTGAATCATGAATCGCGATTGCAAACATCCCGTTCAATTTCTTGATGAAATTTAATCCGTACTCTAGATAAAGATTGATTATCACTTCAGACTCACTTGGTGTTTTACAGGTGATGCCTTTTTGTTCTAACTCGTGTCGCAGCTCGCGATAATTGTAGATTTCACCATTCCAGACGATATGGATTAATTCGCTTGAATCCGAAGCGGGTTGTTTGCCGGCTACAACCTCCACAATTGCAAGGCGACACATGCCTAACGCGATTCCTTTTCCAAAATACATGCCCTTATCGTCTGGCCCTCGATGTTCAATTGATCTAAGTTGTGATTCCAAGAGCTCTCGATCCGGTGACCTTTTTCCTATACCTCCAGTAATTCCACACATCTAAAACCACATTAATCTGATGCCACTGGTCCATTAGCAACAGTCTCGCCAAATTCTCTAAGCCAACTAACAGTCTCTGTTAGCGCTTCATCAAATGGTTTTGGTTGCACGTCAGGAAAAAGTTTTTTTAGCAGTTCAGGTAAGTTTTGTGATTCTTTAACATCACCTAAACGCTCAGACTTATAGTTAACCTGTAAATCTGGAAAGTGCTTCTTTAGCATTTCAATTGTCTCGTTAAGGAAGATGCGATTACCGTAGGCCAGGTTCATTGCACCTTCTGTTACCACCTTTTCATTCATAGCAGTCATCGCAATATCTAGGACTGTATCAACGTAGGTGAAATCTCTCGAGGCAGTGCCATCCCCGTAAACATCAATTGGTTGACCTTGCATAGCAAGCCAGATCCACTTTGGTAGTACTGCTGCGTATTCATGGTCAGGACGTTGACGGGGACCAAAGACATTAAAGAATCGAAGCAAAGTA
>Ga0209550_10005509_pt1 | contig 11869 bp, 11 predicted proteins | sample LauGreSuBDMM15SN_2_FD_187567 | JGI IMG/M metagenome (GOLD analysis project Ga0209550, IMG submission 187567) | Freshwater lake microbial communities from Lake Michigan, USA - Su13.BD.MM15.SN (SPAdes) (version 5) | ecosystem: Environmental > Aquatic > Freshwater > Lake | place: Lake Michigan... | reverse complement strand
CCCGTCCGCGATGGATATGAATCTGGACGCGATAGACTGACATCGACCGCGAGGACAGGTTGGCGAGTTTGGCGTTTCGTTTCATCTTAGCGCGAGTCGACTCACCCGACCTCCGGTCGCCTTGAGGCTCGAGAGAGGAGGAGAGACGACCCGCAGTGACGTCGATCCCACATCTCGATCTCCCGTGTGCCGATCCTCGGACTTTTGCGCGGGTCTCGCGTCTCCAGGAGCTGCGAGCTGGGTCCGCGACGCGATTCACGCCCTGTAGGCGCCGTCTAGGACTCTTTTTTTATTTAGCGTCGTTTCTACGAATGCGGCGCGGAGGGTCAGGCCCGTGTCAGCAGCGTCAGATTCATGGTCAGACGATTAAGCAATCATGTTAAGCAATCTACTACAAGGCCCACTTGCTACGCCGCCTCGGGCTTAATTCGACAGCGCTCGCGCCCGCGGGATGGGAACCAACGGTTGCGGTCGCAGGTCGTGTCGTCGACGTCATGCTCGGCAGCACGTGCTGTGCGACCGGTGGCTCCTTGTGTGGCTCCATGGGCGGCGCCTCCAGCGGCAGCGGCAGCCGCGCGAAAGCGAGCGCGCCACCGCCTGATGGCCGAGGAGTGCTAGCGTGAGCGGCTGCTGCAGCTGCACGCTGCTGATCGAGAAGAAGAACCACAGAGGGTGGCGCCGGCCGGCGCACGCCCCATGCTCGCTCTGCGGCCGAGGGCTGCCGTGGCGGCCCGGGGGGAAGCTGCGCCGCGCGTAACGCGTCACGCGCCGAGCTGGGCGCAAGCGCCTGGGCGGCGACGGCGGCCAACGGCGGCGCGTCGAAGGCGCCATGGTGAGCGCCATGGTGGGCGCCATGATGAGCGCCATGGTGGGCGCCATGCCCTCCCGGCCGCGGTCCCGGTGTCCCGGCGCCGTGTCGAGCGCCGCGAGAGCTCCGCGAGCGCTGTAGTGAGCGCTCGGCGTCGGCGAGGAGCACCTCGAGCTCGAGCGGCGGCTGGAGCGAGGGCGGCAGGTGCCGATGCTGCATCCAGCATGCATATGCCGCCGCCTCAAGCACCTTAGCCGACGCCGCACTCGGGCTGGCCTCGCCCTCCGCCGTGGCCGGCAGCGCGCCCACACTCACCTTGTCGCCCACATCGGATGGCGGCCTCTGATCCGGTGGGACGAACGGGCGTAATGACGCGCGTGATGACGCGGTGGGCGCGATGGGCTGCAGCGGTGGCTCTGGTGCGATCCGCGCACCAGAGGCTGCCGCCCCAGATGCCGCCTGGGCGCTGATGGAGGGCCTCAGAGAGGGGGGCGCTGCCGTGGGCGCTGCAGAGACCGCTGCCGCTGACGCCGCTGACGCCGCCGCTGACGCCGCTGCTGACGCCGCCGCTGACGCCGCTGCTGACCCCACCACCACCGCCGCGCCTGCCGACCCCGCGCCTGCCGTTGCGGGCTGAGCGCTGTGTTGGGCACGGGTGCAGCTCGAAATACGTATGGCGACCTGCGCCGTCGGCTGGCGTGGAGCGCGCGGCTCGAGGACACCTGCCCACACCGGCTCGCGTCCGCCTGTCAGGCCCTGCGTAGGGGGCGCCGCGCGCTCGTTACGCCCACAGTGCCCTTGCACGACCGTGCGAACACCAAGAGCGAGCGCCACTCCCACGGCGCCGCCGTGGGCACTGGCACTGCCCACCGCCTTCGAAGGGCCCCTGGCTCGCGGCGACGCTCGCAGCGCGTCGAGCGCCTCGAGAGCCGCCCTCGGCCGCGTGCGCACGCCGCCGCTGGCGCTGCAGCTCGCTGCGGCGGCGCACGAAGCTGGGCCGCCGCTCACACAGTCGGCGTCGCCATGCGGTGGCGCGCTCGGCACGAGCCACAGCTCGGTGTGTGCGTCAAAAGTGGCATACATACGGGCACTCTCGGACGTGGGGCGTGCAGGCGCACTGCCGGCGGCCGGCTTGGTCGCCGGTGCCGACGACATCCCCATGCGACGAGCTGAGCGCGGCGTCCGGCCACTCGACGGCGCCGAGGGCATGCGTATGGTCTTCTTCTTTGGTCCCGACTGCTGATTACGCTGCTCATCCATGGACAGAGTGCACATCAGCTGCTGCCACGACTCGTCAAGTTCCTCGGCAGCGCGGCCAATGTGCGGCTCAAAAGCTTCCGCCTCCTGGTAGCTCTGGCGCATGGCCTCCTCATAGAGAGCATCGGCCTCCTGCGCGAGGCGCACCTCGACGCCATGCTTGGTCTTCGCCTTGGCGACGGCATTGTCGTCATCAGGAGGCATTGTCGTCGTGGAACCACGACTCGCGAGCGATGTAGAGCGCCAGGCCCGTCAGGGGTTGAGCGACATACGGGAGCTGTTTCACACCACGTACAGGAGCAAAAAACCTGAGACGCCAGTGTGTGGACTGACTTAACTCGTGTTTCATCGTGCGCGTCTTTTTCGCGTCATCATGCAGCTGGAAATCTCGATTCGCGAGCAACATCCAATGTCCGCAGCCCTTCGCGCGACGCTGCTCGCGGCGCTCGTCGCGCCCGTGCACAACTACCTCGTCGCGCCGCTGCGCTCACCGGCACGCTCGGTGCTGTTGCGTCGATCCCTCGCGCGCACGCCGCCTGCCATCGTCGCCATTTCAGAGGAAGTTGCCTTCGCCTATCGGCAGCTCGGCCTTCCTGAGGATGCCACGTATGACGAGATCACCGACGCTGCATTGGAGCTGGAGGAGAAGTACAAAGACAACTCGGCGCGTCTAGGCGCGATTGAGAAGGCCAAGGAGGTCGTTCTCGACGACCGGCTCCGCCAGCGCATGTCCGGCACGCTGCAGGCGAAGTACGAGGGATCGTTGTCGATCGACGACCGGCCGGCCGTCAAGCGGACGCCGATCTGGGTGATCGCCAATGGCATCCGGAAGAAGTGCATCATAATGCCAACGCCCAAGTACGCCCTCTACGTCTGCGCGCTCCTCGGCGGCCTTTCGCTCGCCACGTGGCTGGCGCCTAGCACCGCAGGCACAATCCTGATGATCAACGTCATGAGTGGCATGGGCTTCGTGTACAACCGAGGCGAGCCCGATGTCGTGCGCGACGACTTCGGGCAGGTGGGCGAGATCCGTCCAATGCAGCCCAAGCCCTTTGCTGTCACCGCCTTGCTGACGGCGGCCATCTGGCTGGCTGGCTTCATCAAGGCGAAGCAGATGGTCGCAGCCATGGTCAATCCTCCGAGATCGCTCGAGCTCGTGCTGCGTACGACGCTCATTTCAACTGGGCTCATCCTGCCGGCACTCTTCTTTCGGGTGCAGGGCCTCTTCGACTGAGCCCAGCGCACCAGACGTGCACACGCCTCGTGCCCTTGTCTGGTATCCCGCGCGAACCGACTGCAGCTATACATAATCCACGTGTTTCAGTCGAGGTCTCAGTGAATCATCACCTCGTTCTGAGATACCTGATCGTGAACTATTGGGGTATCTACTGTGTCGGGCCCGCTATGTCAGTGGGCTCTTTATTATATATTAAGCTCTTTGTAAGACTCTTTCAACCGCCGCGACGGCGGACGGCGCCCAATTGCGCGCGCCGCGAGCTCGCCGTGTCCGATGTTCGTCGCGGACTAAAAATTTAGCAAGCGATTTACGGTACGCCCTAAGCGCTTGTCGACTTATAACGACATTGGCTGTGAAGTCGTGCCGCTAACGTAGCCCTAGCCGCCCCGCGCAGAAAGCCGTGAGAAGCGGTCAACACTCCTCACATCCGCGTCAAGCACTGGTGAGCTCGTGCAGTCGATTGAGCTTTGAGCTGTGATACATCTCGGGGTGTCTGGCCACGTGATACGGCAGCGTCTCGTCGCCATCCCCGACCGAGTTCCATTCCCCACTACGAATGTATGTGTGATGCTCGCTCATCCCGTGTCGACCCCATAGATCGGTGCACTGGCTGATCGCGCGATGGATGAGGGCCGGCTGCGAGCACATTGCACTCACATTCAGATCACGCCGCCACCATTCGAGCGCGTCCACCAGAGAATCCGGCTCCGAGTGATCACAGAGCACGCCCTGGATTTCCCTCGCCGCCATAAAGTAACGAAGGTGCCAGGACGCGTTGGGGATGGCTAGTGCTGGCTGACGCGGCGACCCAGCTTTGGCAAAGTAGCGCACGCCGCCGCCGCCAAAGTGCCGAAGCGTCTCGCCGGAGCAGAGCCGCGGCCCCACGCCCCATGGCGGCGCGTCTGGCGCGACACGGCAGCGCCAGTGGTACATAAACGACGGACCCGTGAGCAGGATCGTGAGCCCGTCGGAAAGGAGCGAAGTGACCTTTGGAGTGTCGGCGAGCAGCGAGGCGAGTGCCGCGCGCCGAGGGATCTCGTCAATGTCCGAGATGAGGACGAGGTCGTTTGGCTGTGCCACCTCGGCGAAGGCACGCTGCATCGAGTTAAGTACGAGCTCGCGATCTCCCAGTGTCTGGAGATCCAAATCGAGGAATGCATGCACGCGCCCTCCAGGGAGCTCGGCACCATGTGCGGCGTGCACGGCCCCTCCGGAGAACTCGACGATCCGTGTGCGGTTGGCAAAGGGTGCCAACCACGGCTGGGACGACAGTATGGGGCCCCGCGCCGGTGGACCCGCCGCAGATGGCCGACGAGGAATCTCGAGGATCAGGAAGAGGTCGACGAGGAGGTCGAGTTCATGCATGCGCACTTGGAGTACCTCGTCGTAGTGCGCTCCGGCGTAGACCAGGACGTCGATTAGTCGAGGCTTTCGGAAGGGTTCCGAGGCTACAGGCTCGCGTCGGGAGAGGATGGCTCTCGCGGCCGCGGCAACGCTTCCATCAGCGTCACGCACTTTCCATGTCTTGTGCTTGGTGAAGGCGAGCTCGTTATTGAGCGCACCCATGTCGCAGTCATGGAACCATGAGCAGTCGCGCTCACCGCGGCTGAAGGACACGAAGTTGCACCGTGCGCACGCCATGCAAGAGGCGATGCAAGCCTGCAGGTGCCATTCCGTAGACCGCGTGCTCACATCAGCTGGCCACGGGAACGAGCCCTTGCTGTCCCGCAAGCATTCGCCCGTGTTGTACTCCGTCGTCGCACAGTACCCGTCCATTCATCCATCGCTGACGCTCTTTCCCCTGGCACGAGACTCTGCTTGTGAACTCTCGCGGCAAGTTCCTCACGCGAAATCTGATTCCGCGGGCGCTGTTTCGGTCCGAAATGTACAGTACCATGTGATGGTGCCCTTCTGACGATTGGATTCTTGAAAAGCCAATTTTTGAACCGTGAACATGAACTATTTTTCTTAACATGAAACATGCTTCCCGCTGGCGTGTTCACAGTAAATGTTCCTTTTTCGGTTGATGTCCATGAATTGGTCGTAAACACGGAAATGGAAATTCTTCCCCACAGCACTGTGAAACTGTCACACAGGAGTTCAGACAGGCGCGTCCACCGCCGCAGCGCCGCCGTGCCCTTCTTGGCGCTGCCTGCCCCGCCCTTGCAATGGCCGAAGAGCCGAAGCCACAGGAGGCCGCTGCAGCGGACGCAGGTGCGCTCCATCCCCTTCAATGGCCCCCGCTCGGCCCCGTGCGGCATCCCCGCCCCGAGGCTTCCCCCCAGCAGTATTGCCACACTCCCCCGCCACCTCCTTTTCCGGCGCCGCTCCCCAAGCAGCCATGGATGGGCATGTTCATGTGTTGACGCGCGGCCCGATGGTGCCCCTCGCAGCGGATACGCTGAGCTCATTCGGCACCGTCGCCAACGTCAACGCTCTGCGCGACGCCATGGGGCTGACCAAAGCAGATCCTGCTGCTGGTGACGTTGCCGAGTCGTTGACTGCTGAGGTTGTGGTGGCAGAGGCTGCGGCAACGGAGGTGGAAACCACCACTGCAATTGCCACCGTGCCCGCCGAGGCTTCTGGCGTCGATGAGGGGATGCCGCCGATTGCGACGACGGTGCTCTCGCACCCAGCGGGCGTGACGACGGCGGTGCCAGTGAGTGCGCAGCTGATGGCTCAGGTGACGCAGGAGCAGCTCGCGGCCGCGTATGCCGCGTACGGCATGTCGCCGCCACCTCCGGGCGCCGCGCTGCAGGCGATGATGATGTGCCAGGCCTCCTACGCGGCCGTCGTCCCGGGCGCCGCTGTCGCGCCGCCGGCGAAGCCGGTCTCCTCGCGTCGCAGCGGCTCGGTGACCAAGCAGGGCTGGAGCCGTGATGAGGATGAGAAAATCATGGAGGCGTACAAGGAAAAGGGTGCGCGGCCCGCTCCCCTTCCTCGCTTCCACGCGCGTGCGCTCTCAATGTACACATGCGTTCTAAATATGGACCCGAACGCGCGTGCGCTCGATGCGGCGACGCGAGGCTAGCCGCCGCGCTCCCCCGCCACCCCTCTGTGCGCTCCACCTCACCCGCGTGGTACACCGATGCGCTGTGCTGCTCATGGTGCTGCTGCTGCCATATGCAGGGCCCCGGTGGGCGGTGATCGCCCAGTCGCTCAGCGGGCGCACCGACGACGCGGTGCGAAACCGTTACCTACGCCTGTCTAAGAAGAATGGCGACCTCTCGCAGCGCGATAGTCTCAAGAAAGGCGACATGTGGACGACAGCGGAGGACGACCTCATCAACGACGGGGTGCAGCGCTACGGCCAAAAATGGCACGTCATCGCCGACTTCCTGCCGGGCCGCTCGGCCAATGCAGTGCGCAATCGGTACCTGCGCCAGACGGCGAAACAAGAAGGCGGTGCCTCGGCCAGCCACCACCCCGTCGCCACCACGCAGGTTGTCGCGCCCGCCCTCGTTGTCGCGCCCACAGAGCTCGCGGAGGATCCGTCGGTCGCCGCCATGCAGGTGGAGGCCACACACTTGGTGCATGCGAGCGACGCGATGGTGGCTGCCTCTGAGATCGCGACCGCGGCCGCCGAGGTTGCCACTGCGGCCGCGGAGGTGGCCGAGGTCGCCGCAGCGACGGCCGAGCTGGCGGCGCCGGAGTGAGCCAAAGTGAGCGAGAGACTCTTCCCAGCAGTGTGGCTGTGAAAGAGCGCTGTGCATGAGCACCGAGCTGGGGCTTTCTCTGGCGCGCTGCAGCGCCGCCGCCCCTCAGCGCCGCCGCCCCTCAGCTCCGCGGCTGGTAGTGGAGGGGATGCCGCGAGAGCAGGCAGCACCGTGGGCAGGCGGAGCGCACGGAGGGATTGATCTCCTCAACGGGAGAAAGGTGCGTGGCGGAGCTGCCGGCACGAAGCTTCGGCAGAGCGGAGCAGCCACCTTGCATGGCGGTAGGGGGCCCTAGGGGCGTGGCACATGGAGTGAGAGCGTCTGGTGGGATCCTCAACGGGCATTTTGGGATGCAGAGCGAAGGACGTCGTGAGTCGAGAGGTGCGGCGCGCGGGCTCGCCGAGGAGGACTGGTAACTCCGGACCTGTGCAGGTGAATTCACAGTCAATTCCCCGAGTGAGGAGACCTTTCTTGGAAAAAAATGCTACGCCGAGTCGCTGCCGGCGCAGCTGGAGCGACGTGTGTGTACGCTGCCAGATTATGTGCCCTCGAAAAGTCAGAGTCGCACAGTTTTGAGACAGCTGTCAAGCAGATGTTGGTTTGGGACGTCTTGAAGGTCCTCGCATGGCAGGCACGGCGAAGGCACGACAAGGAATGCGATGACTTTGCAACGGTGCAGCGGATGGTTCTCGCCAAGCAATTGGAGGCCAATGCTTCGACCGCGTACGGAGTGGCGCATGGATTTAGTGAAATGCTTCAATCGGATGACGTGTGCGTCGCCTTTCGCAAATCACACCCGATCACGACCTATGGCGATTGGGCTCCATGGGTGCACCGGATCGCAAAGGGTGAATCGAACGTGCTGCTCAAGGAGCCAGAGACGATGCTGGCGGCCACCTCGGGCACCTCCGGTCAACGTGCGCTCTTGCCATACACTCAGGTCATGGCCTCCGCCTTCTTCAAGTATGGTATCCTCGTCGTGTTCGACACGCTCAGGCGCACGCTACCTGAGAGCTTCGAGTTGCAGAAGACGTGCAAGCTGGCGTTCGCGCCGTCGTGGACGTATGCAGAGGGCGGCCTGCGCATCGGGCCCAACTCGTCCAATCCCAACGACAAAGCCTTCCGTCGTCTCCTCCTCCTCTATTCGACACCTTCGGTTGGGTGAGAGATCTCGAGCTTGCCATCTGATCACCGCCGTCTGATGGCCTCTGATTGCCATCGCACTTGCCTGACACGGCAGATACGAGATCTCTCACGACGAGGGCGCGGCGCTGTACGTGCACGCCCTCTTCGCCGCCAAGGACGCGAAGCTAGGCATCCTGGAGGCCAACTTCGTCAACCTGCCCTTCCGGCTTCTCAATCTGCTCGAGGAGCAGGGCGAGTCCATAGCTGACGACATCGCGAGGGGCACCATCAACTGCCAGATTGCCGCACGGATCTCCGATCCCGCCAAAGTCGCGGCGCTCGAGGCGGCGCTGGGCGGTGAAGACGGCGGCCGCGCGGCGGCGCTGCGCGAAGCGCTGCGCTCGGGGGAGCCAACCGGCCTCGCGCGCCGCGTCTGGCCCAAGTTGCGCCTCATTCTCGCCAATGCTACGGGCGCCTTCGAGTCCTATGCCGAGAAGCTGCGCGCGGGCAGCGCGGCCGGCGTGCCCATCCTGAGCACGGTCTACGCGGCGTCCGAGGGGCTGATGGGTGTGGCGCTCTCACCCTCGCTTGATGGCAGGTCGGCTTACTGCCTGGTCCCGAGCGCGATGTTCTTTGAGTTCCTGCCGCTAAGCAGCAGCGGCAGCAGCAGTAGCGGCAGCAGCGGCGTTGACGGCGGTGGCGGCGGAAGCAGCCATGCTAGTGGTGACCACGGGGGCAGTGCGGTGGCCGACCAGACGCTGCTTGCGCACGAGGTGGCTCTGAACACGGACTACGAGCTGGTCGTAACGACGCTAGGCGGGTTGTGCCGCTACCGGATCGGCGACGTGGTGCGTGTCGTGGGCAGGCACGGCACGGCGCCATTGGTAGAGTTCCGCTACAGGCGTGGCCAGCTGCTCAACCTGCGCGGGGAGAAGACTTCGGAGCCGCAGCTCGCGGCCGCACTGTCTGCCACGTTCGACGGGCGCACCTTGATGGAATATACTACTGTGGAGGCTATCCCATCCCGCGGCCTGCCCTTCTACCGCATCTTCATCGAGCGCGCCGCCGGTGCACCAGCGCTCGCAGCGGGAGCGCCCGCCACCCTCGACGCCGCTCTGGGTCGCGCGAATCCAATCTACGCGACGTGGCGAGCCAAGGGTGCCATCGGGCCCTGCCAGGTCTTCGAGGTGGCGCCGGGCAGCTTCGAGGCACTGCGTGAGTGCCGGTTGAGCGAGGGCTCGAGTCCCCAGCAGCTCAAGGTCAGCCGCGTCCTTCGCTCGCCCGCACACGAGGAGCTCCTGCTCGCAAGGGTCGTCAACCTCGAGCCTCGCAGGTGAGCGGGGTCACCTTGTTCGGATGTCGATGGGCTCCCGCCTATGGGCGCGATCCCCGATGGCAGATACCAGATAGGCGGAACGTCCTAGTGCGGTAATGAGGGCGTGCTTGCATGCACGCGACGTGTTTCGGGGGCGAGACGAGAGCATCCGCGTAGTCGAGTGCATGCACTCAAACGCGCGGGTCCCGCTCCCTTTGTTTCCCCCCACGGCGAGTCCCGCGCGTGCACGTCCCGTCTCCATACACGCGCTCCATCGGGTCCATGCCGCCGCGCGGGACACGCTCATGATTGTCATATCGCAAAGGCGACGACCGGACGACGCACAGCCGTCGCGTAACGCATACTCCGAAAAAATGAGTCATACATGACTGCAATGACGGTTCGCGGTCATACAATATTACGACTTTAGCGACGAGGAAATAACGAATCTTCCCCGCGCCGTACTCGGATTGAATTCCTACACCTGGCGGTGCGGACTGCGGAGTCATCGCTTGAGAAAGTCTCGCACCAGACCGTTGACTTCGTCCGCAAATCGGATGTGCAGGTTGTGCTTGCCCTCGGGCAAGACGTGCAGCGAGGTGGCGCCATCGCCAGGAATATTGGCCTTGAACCACTCGGCATGCTCAGGGAGGCAGATCGGATCTTTGGCTCCGTGCAGCACCATCGTCGGGCACGTGATCGACTTGGCCTGCCGCATGCACACGTCGCCCTGGCTGTGCTCGTAGATCGCGGCCCACGCGTCACAAGCCGAACCCCACATCTTCTGCAGCCCCTCAGCGCCGTAAATTGGATAGTGCGTCTCCTTCTGCCGCCTTGACCACGTCGCCTCGACGTTGCGAGTGGCTTCGAAGGCGTCGATGTCCTTCTTCGTGAGGTAGGCGTTTCCGCCAAAGATGATCAATTTCGCGACGGCGGCCGGGTGCGACGCAGCATGCATGACCGCGCTGATTGCGCCGTCCGACCAGCCCATGAGAGCGTAGCGCTCATGGCCAAGTGCCTTCATGAGTGCCGCTGCGTCGTCAGCGTCTTGCTGGTAAAAATCGATCGGAAACTCGCGCGCCGGCGGGCGCGATCGGCCGTATCCGCGCGGGTCGAACGAGATGACCTGTGTCGTATCGGACAGGCCCGTCAACTGCGGCGCAAAGTCGGTCTCCGCGGTGCCCATTGCGCCTGGCATGCACAGCAGTGGCATATCAGTCTCGCGCCCATTTTTGATGTAGAAGAGATCGACGCCGCGCACGCGCAGTGTGCCCGACGCGCCCAGCGTGGACGTGCACAGCATACGCCGCGCGCCAATGGTGCGCGCCAAGCGGGACGTGATGCAGTGCAACCTTGGCATTTACGGGCTGATCGTGTGTGAACGTTAACACTAAAAACACGTGGTATATAACACTAAAACACGTGGTACCACGCGAAGTTTGAACCTGTCAAAAGTTTACCCGTACCGCATCTTTACTTACTACGATCACCTCCAGTACGACCAGTTCGCTAACCGGATACATGGCCGCTAATCATTGTACGCTGATGAGTACTGTTTGACGTCCCCTCACATTGGTCACTCTGAACACTGAAGTCAAGTGTGCGTGTCCCACCTCGCCTCCGAAAGTCCGAATTTTGCCCAATCAGTGCCTCGAGCAACTCTCATCGCCGAGATCCTTATGCTCTGATTAAGCAATGTGCCGACCCGCATGGCACCGATGCAGTGCCATCCGCTTACAGGCCGCTGATGGTGACCGACTTCATCTGGATCGGCTGGATAGGGCAGTCATCTTTGGTCCTCACCATCGAGATCTTCACCATGATGTCGAACGAGGCCTTGTCAATGGCCTTGCCGAAGACGGGGTGCTTGGACTCGCCCGGCGAGAACCAGTCGAGGAAGTCGTTGTGCACCGTGTTCATGAAGAACTGCGAGCCGCCCGAGTTGGGCTGGCCCGTGTTCGCCATGCTGAGGGTGCCCGGCTCGTTGGAGATCTTGGCCGCGTACTCGTCCTTGATGTTGCCGCCATTGGAGCGCTGCTCGATGGCGCCGGTGACGAGGTTCTTGAAGGTGCCGTCTGGCGGGCCGCCGGTGCCTGCTCGATCCGACTTCGGGTCCTTTGAGTACGGGCAGCCAAACTAGCAGCCAGCCGGGGAGTCGGACACACGTGGTGAGGTGAGCATATCATGGTGGCGCGCAACGCAAATTGCGGGCGCTTCTTGGGCTGAGCATGGCACCTGGTCCATGAAATCGGGGATGACACGGTGGAAGTGCAGGCCATTGTAGAAGCCCGACTGGGCGAGGTCGATGAAGTTGGAGGCGGTGATGGGCATCTTGTCGAGGAAGATCTCACATTTGATGTCGCCCATGGTCGTGGAAAACGTTGCAATCGGGTTGGCCATGGCTGCTTAGTTGGAAGAGGTGTTGCACAGCCTGCGCGGGCGATGACGAAGGGTCAGGAGGAGGCCGACGA